>JABAOH010079131.1_pt2 | contig 13505 bp, 11 predicted proteins | sample 7062181 | NCBI WGS metagenome assembly JABAOH01 (sample SAMN14538630, study PRJNA623070) | marine sediment metagenome | biome: marine biome [ENVO:00000428]; feature: marine pelagic biome [ENVO:01000023]; material: deep marine sediment [ENVO:00002113]; isolation source: pool of 5 deep marine... | reverse complement strand
CGTTGCCTTTACTGTGCCTCTTTTCTGCTCCAGGATCATTTCAGTCAGCGGAATCCAGCGGATGTTGTCGCCGAGATTACCCATTGGGTGGAAAAGTTTCAAGTTACGGATATTGCGTTTTATGATGATGCTCTTTTTTTTGACGCAACCCACCATTCTGTGCCTATCCTTGAGGGAATCCTGGAGAGAGGGATTCGTTGTCGTTTTCACCTGCCAAATGGGATTCACGCACGGAGTCTTACCCGAGAGGGTGCCGAACTTCTGTTCCGAGTGGGGTTTAAGACAATTCGGTTGGGATTGGAGACGGTTGACCTGGCCAGACAGAGAGAGACAGGCGGAAAGGTTGACGAGGACGACATCCAAAAGGCTATAATTTTTCTCAGGGAGGCCGGTTTTTCTTCTGGCGATATTGGCGTTCATTTGCTGGCCGGACTTCCAGGACAGCCCTGGCAGGAGGTAGAAGCGGGGATCGAGAAGGTCTGGCAATGGGGAGCTATTCCGAAAATCGCGGAATACTCACCCATTCCTTGTACAACGCTCTGGGAGCAAGCCGCCCGGCATTCTTCTTATGATTTAGAAGGCGAGCCATTGTTTCAGAATAATTCGATCCTTCCATGCCATTGGGAGAGGTTCACCCGAGAGGATCTGGCTGGGATCAAGAGCAGACTCCAGACTCGGATTAGGGCCAAAACCCACATTTAGGTGGTAGAGTTCTATTGTGTGAGTTCCTTTTCTGCCGCCTTTCTTAGGCGGGCGAGGTCCTCAAGAATCGAATCGGCGAGCGGGGGTACACGGTGATTTTCGAGGATATGCCGGATTTTCTCCTGAACTCGATCCCCCATCGTCTTCCGGCCTTCCCTTTCCCAGGTGTCATATTTCTGCCGGGCCATTAGGGTCGGAATCCAGTGCTCTTTTCGAAAGTATTGACAGGTATGGTCTTCCTGAAGGAAGTTTCCCCCCGGACCAACTCTCTCGATGACCTCACGAGCGAGTGTCTCAGGATTTACCTCAATTCCTTGCAAAAAGTGCTTCACCATGCTAATGACCTCGTCGCCCATCACGAGCATCTCCGCCGAACAGATCATCCCCATGTCGAGATACCCAACATCGTGGATGAGATTGATGCCACCGAGCGCTTGGGCAAGACAGGAGAAAGCACTCTCGATGCCGGCCTCCTGATCCAGAGTTTTAGCATCACTGCACCCGGCTGTTCCCCAGGTCGGTAAACCATACATCCGCGCAACGTCACCATAGGCAGCTGTCATAAGACTCAATTCGGGGCGCCCTGGCACATGTTCCTTGTAACCATATCAATGACCGTAGGAACCCCTCCCAGAATATACGGGGTTCCCGGCCTCTTTAGTTGGGCGAGGACCAAGCCCATGAGGGTCTCGGCATTCATGAGGACGAGCGTCCCAGCCTTAGTGACCGGGCTTGTCGCACCCGCCTGATCGGCAGGGCCGCCGATCACCGGCATGCCAAGTTCCGCGGTGTAGAGGAGTTTATCGGCAACCTCCGTGGGATACACCAAGGGCGTAATCGGCTCCGGATAAGCCACGAGAAAGGGACGTTCGCGCAGTCGTTCTATCCCTCCAGCCACCTGGGCCGCCATATCATAGACAATCTTGTGACCTCGGAGCGAGTACGCAATGAAAACAATGGGCTTCCGTGTATGGGTTACGACCGCCTCAAACTCATAGAGATCTGCGGCTAGAGCCGGCACATCTTGGGAGGAGCCCATGGGCATCACCCAGTCAATGTTCGGAAGTGCATCGGCGATGAATGCTCCCCGAGCAATATCCTCTACCTGTGTCGGGTGGACTTCGAAAGTCAGCGCATCGCGTGTATTTGGGCTTGCCGTGGAGGTTCCAAAATAGCTCTTCCTGCCCTCGAGTTCGAGAGCCCTGTTCCCGTCTCGATCGTAGAGTATAAACCCCTTCGGGGTCAAGCGAAGGCACTCTTCAACGATATGTTGTGGTATCTTCACCTGATCACCCTCCACTCGGGCACCCGCCTTTTTCAGGAGATTCACAGCCTGTCTGGAAAGTATCTTGTATCCGGTTTTTTCGAGGACCTCTAAGGATGACCGATGAATCTCGTAGATCTGGTCTTGAGACAGAACTGAAAAAGAGGGGGATCTTTGAGCGATAAATGATGACTGCATAAGGAAGGCTCCTTTCATCAGTGTGAATGCGGTTCATCCGAGAAGAGGAGCAACGGGAGTGCCACGGAGACATGATGGTTGAGGGGTTTGTGCTGGAGAATCCCTCGGTGCCGCTTTAGCTTGCTTTATAGAACAGGATGTTTCACGTGAAACATCCTGTTTGCAGTAAGCGCCACTCCAGTGGTTGTCAGGCAGGAGGGATAACCCCCCCTGCCTGACAATTGCTTCCGCTTTTCCAGGGAAGGAAAAGGGTTTAGCCCACCTTCGATGACTCTATGCCGTTTCCAGCCAGACCGTATTGTACAGCATGTAGGCGGTGGGATGGGGTTTCACATTCTTGGCTCTTTTCCGTGTCACGAACCAGTTGTTGCGCCAGTAGGGAATGCCAATGGGCCCTCGGGTCTGCTGGATGTCCTCGAGCTTGCAGAAAATCTTGCGACGCTCGTCCACGTCCAGCGTTCCGTTTGCTTGCTTCAGCAGCGTGGAGAATTCGTCATCGACCCATCTCGTCTCGTTCCAAGGGACCGGCTTCCCCGCGTCGTCAGCGATGTAAGCGAGATTGAGCACCATGGTTCCGAGGGGGCGATGGGTCCACGGCGTGACACCCAAATCGACCTCTGTCCATTTCTCCCAATATTGGGCCGTGGGCATGGTTTGAATATTGACATTAAAGCCGGCTGGTTGCGCATCTTGCTTGAGGATTTCTGCGTAGCGCACAATATCCGGCCATTCGCTGCCGACGGCCAGATTAACCGTTAGCCCGTTGGGATACCCTGCCTTCTTCAGAAGTTCCTTAGCCCTCTGAGGATCGTATTTGGGAATCGGCTTCTGGCAGTACTCAGGATGCTTGGGGTATACATGGAAGTCCTGCCCCTCGAGACCCTGGCCAAAATACGCAAGGCTCAGGATTTTTTCACGATGCTGGCAGAGCTTCAGTGCCGCCCGGACGTCATTGTTATCCCACGGTTTCATGTCTACGCGCATCCGGAGGACCCGGGTCTGGGCTGTGGCAATGGCTTGGACATTGATTTCCGGGTGATCCTTCAAGGCCTGATAGACATCGGTCCCGGTGGCGTCACCCAGATCGATCATGTCGATCTCTCCTGCCTGAATTGCAGCGATCTGAGGGGCCATCTCCGTTCCCATATCGATAAACTCCATGCCATCCATGTAAGGGAGACCCTTCTGCCAATAGTCATTACGCCGCTTTACTGAACAANNAACCATCGCGGGGTAGTGGAAGAGATGCTCAGGGACAGCAATTTCTGGCCGCTTGAGATGGAGTATCACCTGATATTTGTCAGCCTTCTCTATACCCGTCGGATCAAGATAGATTCCCATCATGCCAAGAAGCGAAGATCCCACATCCTTGTCAAGCCACTGGTTAAGGCTGAAAACGACATCGTCGGCCGTAAACTCGTCGCCATTATTGAATTTGATTCCTTGGTTAAGATCCAAAGTCCATGTCTTCAAATCGTCACTGGCCTGCCAGCCCTTCAGGAGATAGGGGTGGGTAATGTTGTCTTTATCTGTGTAAGTGAGATATTCGGCAACCTGTCGGAGCTGATTAGAGGGCATGATCCACGAAAACTGGGCAGGGTGGGTGACTTTCTGAATCGAAGCTGATACTTTTAGCGTACCACCGTATTTGGGCTGTGCTGCAAAGGTTTTCCTCGGCCGCGCAAGTCCTGCAATTTGGCCCGCTGCGGCAGCCGACATACCGAGCAGGGCAGCATACCGAACAAATTCTCGGCGCGTCAGCTTGCCCTGTCTCAAATATTCTGCCAGTTCAGGAATCCAAGGGTGGATGTCTTTCTTTTTTCCCATAATTTTCCTCCTTTCTGTGGCTAAAGCGAGAAGGTTTTTTTCTCTTTCAAATCACCTCCTTTCCATTCCTTGAATCAAGAGTGCTGAGCAATAACTGTGTTTGCCGTGATGGGTCTCGATGCCAAAACGGCGGAGCCCCCTCACGACGCTTCCTTGAGGGAGTGCACTACTGGATCAACCTTTTCCAGTTTCTCGATAGGGATGTGGCAGAGTATTCGATGCCCTTTCATCGAGGTGCGCCAAGGCGGAACCTCGCTTTCGCAGATCTTCCCTCCATCCGGTAGCATCTCCTGCCTCCGAGGACAGCGAGTGTGAAAACGACATCCAGACGGCGGGTTGAGGGCACTAGGAACGTTACCACCGAGGCGAATTTCTTTCTGTTCCGCGTCTGGGTCTGGTATGGGAACAGCAGATAGGAGTGCCTCCGTATAGGGATGATAAGGCGGTGCGTAGATTGCCTCTGCCGGACCGACTTCTACGATTTGTCCCAGATACATGACGGCGATGTCGTCCGAGAAAAAACGGACGATGCTCAGGTCGTGGGCGATAAAAATCATCGATGAACCGAAAACCTGTTGGATCTCCAAGAGGAGGTTGATGACCGCTGCCTGGACAGAGACGTCCAGAGCGGAAACCGGCTCATCACAGATGATCAGGTCCGGTCGGCTGGCCAGGGCACGAGCTATGCCGACCCGCTGTTTTTCGCCACCACTCAGCTGTCGGGGAAGGCGTTCGTAATAGACTGGATGGAGACGAACGGCCTTTAGAAGTCGGATGACCTCGCTCTTGACCTGATTCCTGGGGACGGTCTTGAACCTTTTGATGGGTCGGGCGATCTGCGCACCAACGGAAAAGGATGGGTTCAGGGTGGAGTCGGGGTTTTGAAAGACCATCTGCATTTCCTGAATCAGTTTTGTATCGCGGACCGAAACGGGTTGAGTCGCATCGAATCCCAAAAAATCTACAGCGCCATCGGTCACTGGCTCCAACCCGATGAGGCCTTTGACCAAGGTGGATTTACCACATCCCGACTCGCCGACAACGCCCAGGGTCCGACCCTTTGCGACCCTGACACTCACGTCATCGACAGCCTTGACAAACCTCTTTTCGCCCAGACCAAATAGGCTGACGACCGAGTTAGATTCCTGAGGATAGTAAACCTTGAGCCCTTCGAAGTGGAGCAGATCTTCTCTGGGAGACTCACGTTGGGCGAGTGTTTTTTCATTTATGGGCCGTGCGCTCGAGGTTCTTGGTCGGCTTTCAATCTCAAGGGCGTAAATACAGCGAGCCATATGGCCAGGGGTGACTTCCGTAAAGCCTGGGCGAGCTTCTCGGCACTCCTCGGTAGCGTAGTCGCAACGAGGCGCGAAAATACACTCATCTTTGGGCCTTTCAGCCGGAGGTGGCACACGACCCCGGATGGGTTCAAGTAGAGACTCCAACTTGCTGTCTCCAAGGCGGGGCACGCAAGCCAACAGCCCCATGGTATAGGGATGGCGAGGGTTTCGGAAGATCTCTGCCAGGGGCCCCCTTTCGACCATTTGGCCCGCGTACATCACACACAGATAGTCACTGACCCGTGCAACAACCCCGAGGTTGTGAGTAATGAAAATATTGGCCGCGTTGAAATCCTTTTTCAGCTCTTCGAGCAGATCCAGTACCGCGGCTTCCACCGTAACGTCGAGTGCCGTTGTGGGCTCATCCATGATCAGCAAGGCAGGGTTATTGAGCATCGCCATGGCAATGACCACCCGCTGTTGCTGGCCGCCTGATATCTGGTGAGGGTAGCGGATCATCACATTTTCGACGTCGGGCATACGAACTCGCTTAAGCATCTGGATGGACCGACTCCAGGCCTCTTCATGCGAGATATCCCTACGATGGCAGGTGAGAACCTCAGCGAGTTGTTCACCGAGTCGCACCGAGGGGTTAAGGGCCTGCATGGGATCCTGAAACACCATGGCGACTCTGTCACCCCGAAGTCGCTTGAGTTCTTCCTCTGAACGGCCAACAAGCTCGTTTCCTTGAAAGCGGATACTGCCGTCCACAATCTTCCCATTCGGTCCGAGAAAATTGACAATCCCGAAGGCAATCGTGCTCTTGCCACATCCAGATTCACCTACTAAACCGACAGTTTCTGCCTCTCGGATCTGAAACGAAGCTCCTTCAACAGCTTCAACATCCCCTTTCCGCGTCTCATAGGAGATCTGAAGATTATCGACTTCGAGGACTATACCGGGTGCGATGCTGTCGGTTCTATTCACGGATTGCATCCATTTCTCCTTAGATTCTTAGGTTGGTCTTACTGGTACCTCATGGTCTCTTCCCGCAACCCATCAGCCAGGAGATTCAAGCCGACTACCAGTGAGGCGATGGCGACGGAAGGCCAGAGGGCAGCCCAAGGGCTACCAGCCAGAATGAATTCTCGACCTTTCGCAACCATACTCCCCCAATCCGGAGAAGGTGGGGGGATTCCGAGGCCCAGAAACCCAAGGGTCCCCATGGCAAAGATGGCATATCCGACCCGCAACATGGCATCGACAATAATCGGGCCCCGGGCATTGGGAAGGATTTCTACAAACATGATGTACCAAGGATTCTCTCCCCGGGTCTCGGCGGCGCGGATGTACTCCCGAGTCCGGATGTCCAGAGTCAGGCTGCGAACCAAGCGGGCAATGCCGGGGGTTCCGACAATCGTGATGGCAATCACCACGTTTAGGGCGGAAGCGCCCAAAGCCGCCATGATGATCATGTAGAGAAGGATGATCGGAACCGCCATCATGGCATCCAAAAGGCGCATGACAATTTCGTCAACCCATCCACCGTGGAATCCCCCCAATAGCCCGAGAGTGGTCCCGACAATGAGTGCTACGAAAACTCCCCAGATTGCAGTCCCGCCGGGTATCCAGAAGTTTTCTGAAATGGGCATCGTTACGAGAACAATTCGCGCACCATGTATCAACCGCGACCAGAGGTCCCGCCCCAGTTCATCCGTTCCGAGGATATGGGCACTTGAGGGTCCCTGATTTGGCGCCTTCCAGTCTTGCTCCAACGGCGTGTACGAGGTTAGATATGGGGCGAAAATTGCCACAAATATCCAAAAAAGAACGATTGCGAGTCCCACCGTCGCAATTTTGGATGCAAAGAGAATGGAAATCCCTTGCCAAATGCGGCGGAGTCGTACTACCCTCGCTTCGGGTTCGATTTTTTCGTTTACCGATGCCTCCCTGGTAACCATTGGGCTCCCTAATTTTGATCGGTGGATAACCCTCGAAATCTCGGCCATAGGAGAATTCTGTTAGGCATACCGAATCCGTGGATTCAGGAACGTATAAGCGATATCTGCCAGCAATTGTGTAACCACGGCCACTGTCACGAGAATCATTGCACCCGCCTCCAATGCATTGATGTCTTTGAACAGGGCTGAATCCAACAGATATTTACCCAGACCGGGATAGCCGAAGACCACCTCGACAATTACAATTCCACCCATCAGCCAGTTGACATGGAGCATGATCACCGTGATCGGCGCCATGAGTGCGTTCCGTACCGCATGCTTCAACACGATGCGCCAGTATGGCAATCCCTTGAGATAGGCGGTGCGGATATACGGGGACTTCATCACCTCTACCATGCTGGCTCGAGTAATGCGTAGCACATAACCGAGTTCGATGAGTGTCAGGGTCAATACCGGAAGGATGAGCATATCAGGCCGTTCCCAGGGTGCTTTCTCGCCGAATACCGTGGCGCCAGGGACCAACTTCAACCAAACAGCCATAATGAGAATCAGGAAGATTCCAGTCGCAAACTCTGGGGTCACCGAGAACATCATGCCGCCAACAGAGAGGGCTCGATCCCGAAAACTACCCTCTTTCAAACCTGCGAGCATACCGAGAAAAAGAGCCAGTGGCATGACAATAACAAAGGCAGTCCCGGCCAGAACCAGAGAGTTGCGGAGCCGAATGAAGATACTCTTCGAAACGGGACGACCCGTTCGAAGGGAGACGCCAGGGTCTCCCCGAACAAACCCTTTCATCAAGGGGATGTACTCCACAGGTCCACCCGAACTCTCCATCCAACCGGTACCCATGACAAAGGTCCAGACCTTCCGATCGGTTCCCTTTTCCCACAGGACGACGTGGTTCTTATCGTCAACACCCCAGAATAAGCTCCTACCGGTCTCGTCGGTCTCCCATCTTTCGTTATTTTTGTATTCGCTGATGACACCCAGTTTCTTGAGTTTTGTTATCGCGATCAAATTCTCCCCTTCGAGCCTCCAGCGCACCAAGGCACCATCCTCTCGGACAGCCCACCACTCATCGAAGCCATCCTCTGTCGTGATCCGCTTCAAAGGCAAGCCCACTTTTTGTGACGCATACCAGTCATTACCAAGGAGCCATGAGAAATAACGGGCGTAAATCGGCTTGTCAAGCCCTGTCTGTGCCAGAAACGAGGCCTCCTGCTCTGGAGTCACGAAGGCGCCCAAGACATTTCGGGCCACATTGCCCGGCGAAGATTCGGTGATCAGAAAGACAGCCACAGAGACAAGCAACATGGTCAGGAGGAGAAGGAAGAAACGTCTGACGATGAACTTAGCCATGCGCCCTCCTGTCGGAACTGGTTAGAAGCTAAATAAAGCTGATTGGAAATAAGTCAGCCTGCCTGCCGGTCGATCACACAGGCAGGCTGACCTCTTTTGATGAGCTTAGGCGAGCCAGACTCTGTTAAAGAGCATATAACCGTTGGGATGACCATTCACTCCCTGAACCCTTTTACTCAACACGAAGAAGTAATTCACCCAATAACTGATTCCAATGGACCCACGGTCCCACTGAATATCTTCGAGTTTGCAGAAAATCTTCCGGCGGGCTTCGAGATCGAGGGTGCCGTTGGCCTGTCTGAGCAGTTCAGAGAACTCCGCGTCCACCCAGCGGGTCTCGTTCCAGGGAACCGGTTTGCCCTCGTCATCGGCAATGTAGGCGAGATTCAGAACCATCGTGCCCAGGGGCCGATGGGCCCAAGTCGTAATGCCCAGGTCAACCTCCGTCCATTTCTCCCAATACTGGCTCGCAGGCATCGTCTGGATGTTGATCCGAAAGCCAGCTGGTGCGGCATCCTGTTTCAGTATCTCTGCATAGCGCACGATGTCCTTCCACTCGCTGCCCACGGCGATGTTGACATCGACACCATTGGTGTAACCGGCCCGCTTCAGAAACGCCATAGCCTTTTGAGGATCGTATTTCGGGACGGGCTTTTTGCAGTATTCGGGATGCTTGGGAGAAACATGAAAATCCTGTCCTTGGAGGCCCTGTCCCATGTAAGCCAGGCTCAGGATCTTTTCCCGGTGTTGGCAGAGTTTCAACGCCATTCGGACATCGTTATTATTCCATGGCTCCATGTCCACCCGCATGCGAAGCACACGCGTCTGGTTCGTGGGGATAGAAATGATGTTGACGTTTGGATCGTTCCTCAGCGCCTGATATGCACTCACGGGTGAGCTGTCGCTCGCGTCGATTAAGTCGATCTCCCTAGACTGAATTGCGGCGATCTGAGGAGCTAACTCGGGTCCCATGTCGATGAACTCCATGGCATCCATGTAGGGAAGTCCTTTCTGCCAGTAGTCTTTGCGACGCCGAACCACACAACGCTCACCTTCGCGATAAACCTCAAGTGTATATGGACCGGTGCCGTGGGGGGTTTTGATGAAATCCCCTTCAAAGGTCCGGTGGTTCAAAACAAGAGCTGGGTAGTGAAAGAGGTGTTCTGGTACCCCTATCTCGGGTTGTTTGAGGTTGAGTTTCACCTGATATTTGTCTACCTTTTCAATGCCTGTGACATCCAGATAGGTTCCCATCATACCGAGAAGTGAGGAACCAACATCTTTGTTTAGCCACTGATTTAAGGTGAATACAACATCGTCAGCTGTAAACTCATCACCGTTATTGAATTTGACCCCTCTTTCGAGATTGAGGGTCCAGGTCTTCAAATCGTCACTGGCCTCCCAGGTCTCTAGGAGATAGGGGTGAGTGATGTTGTTTTCGTCGGTGTAGGTCAGGTACTCGGCCACCTGACGCAACTGATTCGAAGGTTCAATCCAGGAGAACTGAGCCGGGTGCGTCACTTTCTGGACAGCCGCCGACACTTTCAGGGTACCGCCGTACTTCGGCGTTTCCGCAAAGGCCCTTTTTGGCCAAGTCAGGCCTGCCATTTTGCTGGCTGCGCCGACGGACATGCCCAGTAGGGCCGCATACCGGACGAATTCGCGGCGTGTCAGCCTGCCCTGCCCCAAGTATTCCGCCAATTCGGGAATCCAAGGGTGAATCTTCTTCTTTTTGTCCATAACCTTTCCTCCCTGGAATATCGAGTCGCTTACTCTCTCAGAAGGTACATCCTTTTATGTCCGTTTTATGAAGATTTGGCCATCGCCTGCGGCCGTTTCCAAATCGGCCTGCCCACCCTTACCACGAAAACATTCGGTTGTCAACTTTGAACTTGGAAAGGAGTGCCCCCAAAAATTCGGAGGTCAACCCGTAAGTATGGGAGTACCTTCTTCAGTTGTGGTGGATTGTTTTATTCCTGACCGATCCCGCCTCCATTTGTGCCATATGGCAATACCACGAGCGGAAATAGGGTCACCGCGAGAGTGTGGGGCTTGGAGGTATTCTCAAAGAAAACCAATAATTGGGATATACAAGTTGAGAAAACGATGAGCAACAAACCAAGGAAACTTCAGGAAGATGGCCCGTCAAGGCCATTGAGAGGTCAGCATAGGCCAGAGACGAAAAGGTCGGTCTCTAAACGCAAGAATCCAAAAATTGCTTTCTTTCGTCTCTCGTCGACTCCCCTGACAATCAATTTTACTCGCTTCTGCACTGAATCAGGCAAGGGTGGGGGTTTATGGTTTTCCAGGATCCAGCGTACCTTCTGACCGGCTCTATCTTTGAGAGTCTTTCCCCCTTCTGCCTGCCAACCTAGGTAGTCCTTTCGGTCGAGCATCTGAGAGATCCAGATCTCCTTCTTGAAATCCTTTAACGTGTGATCCACCGACAAAAAATTCCCTCCGGGGCCAACTGCCTCAATCACGTCGAGGGCGAGCTCTTCCTCGGAAACACCGAAACTTCGGAGAACTCGCTTGACGCTCCCAACGATCTCATCTCATATTGCCATAAGTTCCAAGGAGGAGGTGAAGCCAGATTCGATGTAGCCGACGTCGCGTACGAGATCGGACCCTGCAAGAGAAGACAACATCAGGCTGTTGCCGGCTTCGAAGGCTGCCTGCTGGTCGATCGTCTTGGCATCGGTGCATCCACCTGTGCTAAAGGCGGGAAGACCGTAGAAGTGTGCCAATTCTGTCCTGACGATTCGACTAATGAGCGTCTCAGGTGCGCCGTAAGAGAAAAACGGCGGTTCGCGGGTCGAGAGCATTCGGGCCCCCACCATACACGAAGGGTGCACCGTTCGTCTTCAGCTGAGCAAGGACCAATCCGCTGAGTACCTCGGCGTTTGACAGAGCAAAAGCTCCCGCCAGTGTGACCGGTGCCGTACCACCTGCTGAAGGTGCTGGAACATACGTGACCGGAATTCCGTGGTCGACTGAAAACAGGAGCTTGTCGATCGATTCCTTCGGGTGTTTCAGGGGGGATATGGGCTCTACATAGTGACAGATAAAGGGGTTGGCTTCAAAAGCCTTCTCTGATCCTGCGACTGTCGAAGAGATGTCGTAAATCCCCTGAATCCCGTCAAGATCCCAACTGGTAAAAAGGATGGGTTTTGTGGTGTTCGATACCATGGCCTCGAAATGATGCATATCTTCAGATCGCTGAGGAACATCGGTAGCTAGGGCGAAGGACATCACAAAGTCCTTATTGGGAAGGTAATCTACGACTCGAGCTGCCCTGACACCGTCCTCTTTAAGACAGGATCGTCTCGCCCCGGTGTAGAGGTCGCGGGTGTACGAGGTCTCGAAGCCAGGAATTGAAAGGAGATGGCGCCATTCCGTATTGCAAATACTCAGTTTTCCGGATCTCTTGGACCCAGTCTTTCCGGGTTACCAGCACGCCGCCCAGGGTTGTGCCATTTCCGGTGACATATTTAGATACAGACTCAATGACGGCTGTGGCTCCGAGCTCAAGGGGTTTCTGGCTGACGGGCGTCGCTAGGGTGTTGTCGACGATGAGCGGCACGTTGTAGCTCTCAGCAATTTCAGACAGCTCTTTGATGTCCGCAATGACCAAACCCGGATTGCTCGGCGTTTCGACGTATAACAATTGGGTTTCCTTGCTGACCCTCTGTTCCCATTCGGACAGATCCGTTGGATCGTTGACGACTCGAACGGTTACACCGAACTTTGAAAGTGTCTTCGTGAAAAGCTCAAATACCCTCGTATAGACCCGATTTGAAACGACAGCCTCTGCGCCATTCTCCAACAGGTAGCTGGCTACGCAGAAGATCGCAGACATTCCTGAACTCGTGGCCAATCCCGCTTCGCCTCCCTCGAGAAGGGCCATCCTCTCCTCAAAGATACTCGTCGTGGGGTTGTGTCGTCGGGTGTAAATATAATCGGTGTAAGGGTCCTCTTGATCGAAAATTTTTCCTGCGACCTCGGCACTTTTTAAAGGGTGCGAGATGGTCTGATAGAGTGGTGGAGAAAGAGACCTCTCTGATATAGCCCGGGTCGTATCATAGCCTCCGACTATGCTGAGGCTTTCGTCCGCGAGTTTTGTCGCCCTCATTTCGATTTCCTCCCATTTTGATTCGGCAGATGCTACTGAAAAATGCCCTCGCAAAAATCGTGACCGAGGGCATCCTCCCATTTCTTAAGCCGTGGTTTCACGATAACTCTGAGATGACTTTTCACAGACCCAGACGGTCAGCCACCCAGCCCAAACTGAGGCGTTCAAGAGTCTGGCGTGTGGGTGTCCCGGTTTCTCTNNCCGGTTTCTCTGTCCCAGCCTGACTGTTTGTAATATTCGTCCAATGCAGCCTCAAATTCGGCCTTATTCACCTTCCAGCCATCACTTGGGCCTCCGTTAAGACCTTTATCGAGGAACCTCTTTGGCAACTTGTCCTGATCCCGAGTCATACCCTCACGGGTATTGAATGCACGCATCATATTCAATCGGCGTTCTCCAACGGTTAAGAGTTCCTCCAGAGTCACGTTCCAACCCGTGACTGCTTGTACGATCTTCACAATTTCCTCGGGGCCGTAGAGTTGCCAGGAGGGGCCACAGGCAAACTGGCAGAGGTTGACACTGTCCAACATGCTGTGCAGGTGTTGGGTCTTTCGAGCAAATCTCACCTTCTCAGGCCCCAGGCTCTGCGGCTCCTGGGGTCTGTTTAGACCTATGGGAGCGAGCCTATCCTTGTATTTTTCGAAGTCATTTTCATAGGATGGGTCATGGTCGCTACTCATGTGATCGGCACCGAACGGGTTGGTCGCGTAGATGAGGGCGAGGCTTCGTTTCACCTGAGGCATATGGGCTGGTGCTTCCTGGCCTTTGCTGGTGATGAGATA
>JABAOH010000850.1_pt9 | contig 13512 bp, 8 predicted proteins | sample 7062181 | NCBI WGS metagenome assembly JABAOH01 (sample SAMN14538630, study PRJNA623070) | marine sediment metagenome | biome: marine biome [ENVO:00000428]; feature: marine pelagic biome [ENVO:01000023]; material: deep marine sediment [ENVO:00002113]; isolation source: pool of 5 deep marine... | reverse complement strand
TGTTCTTCATGACGAAATTCCAATTTTTCCATTGAATTATGCGGAATGCACTACTGATTAATACGGATTTCTCCTATTAAAGTTCCTCTGATGAACATATTAATTCTTATATATCCTCATGCTTCGGTCTGGTCAAGCTCTCCAAACATTCAGCTTCAGTCATCATCTCAAGAACAAGGAAGGTCTCTGTGGGTGCGAATGAAAAAGGGAACAGGCCACTCGGACTCAAAAGCGGCCCGTCCCCTTATCGGAGAAAAAGTCGTCTTTTGACTCGCTCAATAATTCTCTAACATATCAATTATTCAATAATGCAATACATGCAAAGGGCACAAATTTCATAGAAAGAAATGGCTATTTAACCAGTTTCAACTCGTTCTGGAACACCCGCTTCATCGGAATGGTGACTCCCTGGGCTGTGGCGGTGGCCGTGATGTCTGCCGTGCCGTGGGTCACCATTTTCACAAAAATGCCTTCTTTGTAAGCGAAATACCAGATATCCGTGCCCTTGACCTCTCCCTCAGAAACCAATTCCACACCGGGTTCAGGTTCACTCGTTCCTTCGACAGTGCCGGTGAATTCCGCCTTAATGCGGACACATTCCATCCCATCCACAGTCTCGAACCCCTCAAGGGTGTTCAGGAGCTCCAACGCAATAGTGCTTTCACTCTTGTTGGAATTTTCAGTGATCGCAACTCTAGTTGTCCAGGCATCTCCGATTTTAATCGGCCGGCCTGCAAAATCAGGGAATATGGTTTGAAACTTTGAGGCAATATTTGTTATGGTTCCCGGTTCCACCTCGTACTCGATGGATTCCGCGCCGGATAAATCCTTTTCCTCTCCTATCGGAGAAAAAGTCATATTAAAACTCTTCCCTTCGACAGAGCTCAAGTCCGGGACATAGTCTCTCTGGGGAGCGGTGATTTTCATTCCCATGGAATCAACCGTGACGTGAAGCTGATAATGGCCTTCTTTCTCTCCCTTCGACTTCACCGTAAACGCCAGTGTTTCTTCTGCTTCGACTTCCATGGACTGTCCCATGATTTCCATGTCCATAGTCATTCCTCCCGAAGACTGATATTTCAGCTCGCGATCCTCTGGCATCTGGTACAGAAGGATCAGGCCTGTCTTCGGGTCTCCCCACAGGTTGGCTGTTTTGGCCGCACACCCGGCCAGGAAGGCGATAGCCAGGACGACAGGCACAGCCGCCAGCCATGTCTTCAAATTCCGTTTGTGAATCATCTTTGACCTCCGTTTCCTCATAAAATGTTCATGTGAGTTTTTACTTTCATCCTAAATACTCATCATGCGCGTTTAAAATTCAAACAAAAATGATTTTGCCACTTCTCAAATCACACCTAAAATGCCCGCTGGAAAACCTCCTCATTCCTCACAAACACTGCATTTTCCTTGAGTGATTCCTTTTGGTCATCACAGAAATCCAATTCCTTATAGGTATATACTTGTTTGGCTCCGGTTTGTTACATCAGTCACACGAAACGCAGAAATGAGTTTCTTTTCACCCATAAACAGACAAAATCGCCCCTCTACTCATAGCGGCGGATCAATAGTCTCATTCCTGAGGAATTCTCATCCGTTTGACCTGCCTTCCTGCCTGTGATAATACTCTAAACGCCTGGAGGTTCTGGTATATGTCTTCTCTCGTGGATCCCATCACTTCAGAGGTCGTTCTCAACGCTTTCCTCTCTATTGCTGAGGAGATGAACGTTGCCCTGGTTCGCTCGGCGTACTCCACCAACATCAAAGAGCGCAGGGACTGTTCCTGCGCGCTTTTCAATCCAAAGGGTAACCTCGTCGCACTCGCTGAGAACATTCCCATTCATCTCGGTTCCATGCAGGGATTGATCCGCAAGATCTGTTCTGATCCACCCAGATGGAACCTCAAACCTGGAGACATCATAGTGGCCAATGATCCCTTTTTGGGTGGGGGGTCTCATCTGCCGGACGTGACCTTGATCAAACCTGTTTTTATCCGGAATAGGATTGTGGATTTTGTGGCCAACATTGCTCACTGGACAGACGTCGGGGGGAGAGCCGCTGGTGTGGGGACGGCAGCGGATTCGACTGAAATATTCCAGGAGGGAATGAGAATTCCTCCGACCAAAATCGTGAAGAAGAATGTCATGGACACAGATGTCACAGAACTCATGATGTCGAACATGCGGAACAGGAAGGAAAGAGAAGGAGACCTTCTCGCCCAGATATCCTCACTCCATCTCGGCGAGAAAAGGCTGAAAGAGCTGTTCAGAGAATACGGAGAATCGAAAATCCAATCGATCACAGAAGACATATTCAATTACAGCGAGCACTGGCTGCGCAAAGCTCTTAAGGCTATACCCGAAGGAACCTATTCTTTCACGGACATGATGGATGATGACGGCATATCCAACGCTAAACTTCCGGTCAAAGTGTCTGCAACCCTGACGCATAAGCCCAAGCCGAACATCACGTTTGATTTCTCCGGGACCTCGCGTCAAGCCCGCGGGGGAATCAACATGGTCTTTCAGGCACTGCTGGCCACTGTGAATTATGCTGTCAAAGCCATAATCGCTCCCGACGTCCCGATCAATGAGGGATTTCACCGTCCGATTCGAATCAATGCTCCCGAGAGAAGCCTTGTGAATGCCTCAGCCCCCGCTGCTGTGGGAGGAAGAACAGACACTTGCCAGAGGGTTGTCGACACCATTATGGGCGCACTGGCTGCCGCTGTGCCGGATAGAATCACCGCCGCATCCAACGGGGCAACAACCGCGATTATATTTGCTGGCACCGAAAGCCTTTCTGGCGCAGATTTTGTCTACATCGAGGCTCTGGGCGGAGGCATGGGAGCGCATTCTTCAAAAGACGGTATGGACGGAGTTCAAGTTCACATCACCAACACCGCGAACCTTCCGATCGAAGCATTAGAGATGGCCTATCCGCTCCGAGTTCTGCGCTATGAACTCATTCCGGACAGCGGGGGTTCTGGACGCTTTCGCGGTGGCCTGGGAATTCTCAAGGAAATCCAAGCGTTGGTGCCTGTCCTTTTCTCTGCCCATTCTGATCGACACCGGCTATTTCCCTGGGGAATAGAAGGCGGATTGCCTGGCAAACCCGGACGATTCACTCTCCATTCTTCTAAACATGAGCCTCTACGAATTCCGTCCAAAGTCTCTGGGGTTAAAATTCTGAAGAACGAAATCCTCAGAGTCCAAACGGCTGGAGGCGGCGGGTACGGCTCTCCGCTGAAGAGACACCCGGACACAGTTCAAAAAGACTTTCTCCAGCGCAAAATAAGCCGCGCTCGAGCTCGAAAACAGTATGGAGTCATTTTCTCCAGATCAGGAGAAATCGAAAAAACACTGACTGAGTCGATAAGGAAAGAAATGAAATAAACAGGAGCTGGAATAGACATGAGAGTGGCCATAGACACCGGGGGAACATTTACAGACATAATTTTATATGACGAAAACAGTGATGATCTCTTCGTGGCTAAGGTCCCCTCTCATCCAGAAAGTCCGGAATCACCGTTTGTTGAGGGGCTGCGGAAGGTTTTGAAAATTGCCGATAATAACCTGAGCAAAGTCAAGGAAATCAGGCATGGGACAACTCTGGTCACCAATGCTTTGCTCGAAGGAAAAACAGCCAAAGTCGGACTTCTCGTCACTAAAGGATTCAGGGATTTGCTTGAAATCGGCCGGCAGCAGCGTCCCAGCCTTTACGATCTGACAAAGGAGAGATTGACTCCTCTTGTTCCGCGAGACTGTGTGCTTGAGATCACAGAGAGAGTATCTTCCGAAGGAAAGGTTGTCACTCCTCTGGATGGAGTGAGCGCTCAAATCCAAATTTCAGATTTTATTAAAAAAAAGAGAATCCAAGCATTAGCTGTGTCCCTCCTTTTCTCTTTTTTCAATCCCGAACATGAAAGAGCACTCGAGAAACTCGCTGAAAAAGAAATCAAATCCCGGTTTATTTTTCTTTCCAGCCAGGTTTCCCCTGAATTCCGTGAATTCGAACGCACGAGCACCACCGTGATTGCTGCGGCGGTCGCACCAAACATTCTGTCCTATCTTCAATCGATCCGAGATGAATTGAGAGTTAAAGCCTCCCCGCCTCCTCCTCTGGGAATCATGCATTCCGGAGGAGGAATCCTGAACTCTGAGGAAGCCGAAATGAGGCCTCACACTCTCATCGAATCCGGACCCGCGGCCGGTGTCATCGGAGCCGCTCATCTGTCCAAAATGCTCAACCTGGACAGGACGATTGCATTCGACATGGGAGGAACAACGGCCAAAGCAGGGATAATCCTGGACGGAAAACTTCAATTTTCCCAGGAATACGAAGTTGGAGGAGAACTTCACCATGGCGGCCGTCATCGGGGGAGCGGGTATCCGGTACGAACTCCTATGATCGACGTGGTCGAATGCGGAGCTGGGGCGGGAAGCATCGCCTGGATAGACAGAGGCGGCCATCTTAAAGTGGGGCCCCAAAGCTCTGGAGCTGAACCTGGCCCGGCCTGTTACGGCAAAGGCGGCACAGACCCTACAGTCACAGACGCCCACCTGGTTCTCGGCCGAATCACCGCTGATAACTTTCTCGGAGGAGAAATGCCCCTTTACCCTCAATTTTCTGAAAAAGCCCTAAAGCGCAAAATTTCTCATCCTCTGAACCTGACACTCGAGGAGGCGGCTTCAGGTATCCTGGACATCGCCAATGCCAGCATGCTCCGAATACTCCGTCTCATATCTGTCATGCGAGGTCATGATCCGCGAGATTTCACCTTGATCGCCTATGGTGGAGCCGGGCCGCTGCATGCGGCGGAGCTGGCGGAAAAGATGTCCATCCAACGTATCGTCATACCTCGAATCCCAGGACTCTTCTCCACCTTAGGACTGTTTTATGCGGACTTGAATACTGACTTTGTGGAAACATCCATGATTCCCTTAAAAACGCCGTCCCCTCTCAACAGAATCATCAGTCGCCTCCAAAAACAGGCAAACGCATGGTTTGAACAGAATGAAATCAATCCTCGAAAGAGGAGAATCAAGATATCTGCTGACGTCCGGTATTCCCATCAAAGCTATGAATTGAACCTTCCTCTACCGGAAACGCCTCTCGACAGTAATGATATACGGCCTCTTCAAAAAGAATTCCACAAAATTCATGCCAAAACCTACGGACTCAGTTTTCCCGGAGAAAGCATCCAAATCGTGAATGTGCGCCTCAGAGCCATCAAACTTCTTCCTCAACATGAAATGCCGGTTTATGATTCTCCTGGAAGCTCTACACAAAGGGACACACAATTCACACGGTCTGTCTGGATAAAAAACAAGAAATGGGACTGTCCTTTTTACGAGCGGTCAAGTTTGCGTCGCGGGGAAAGGGTAGAAGGGCCGGCTGTGATTCTAGAAAATGAAAGCACAATCCTTGTGACTCCGGGCTGGCACCTTCGAGTGGATAAATCAGGAAATCTTCATATTCAGCACTGACAATTCCACTTCAACCAGGAATTATTCTTCCCTGTTCCAGGTGAACAACCGAATGTCCAGTGCCCGTAATATTTCTCAAACCCTGTCTTCAGGAAGAACTCAGGCCTCCCTGACCGGGATTTTCTTCGTGCGTCCCATCCATGAGTAGTCTTCCAGCTCACCAAAATTCTCTTTAAAGATTCGATAGTACAACAACTCTTCTTTTGAACGGAGTATCCAACCGTTGGATAATTGTTGTTCCGCAGTGAAATCCCTATCTGAAATGGATTGTTCCGCATATCCAGCCAGCAATTCTTCAACTCCAGCGCCCTTCCAGAATTTTGATTTTTTGCGCTTGAGCACCTTCTCGGGAAGTTCTCCCTCCAGTGCGACACGCAATATCCACTTTTCGACGTTATCGTGAAGTTTGTAATCGGAGGGAATACGAAGGGCGTAGTCGAGAACTTCCGGATCGAGAAAACAGACATGGGCCACAGTGCCGTGCGCAGACGCGCTGCGATCAACACGCTGAAGAGCCGTGTTATGCAAGCGTCGGGTGATATCGATCAATTCATCAGCCAAATCATCCTGTTCAAGGTTTTTCAGATAATGATACCCTGCAAAAAGCTCGTCTCCTCCTTCACCGGATAAAACGGCATTCACATACTCGGATGCTTTTTTTGCCACAATATAATTCACAAGGCTGGAGCGCACGAGGAGTGCATCGAAAGATTCAAGATGATAAATCACTTCAGGCAAAACCGAAACCAAGCCTTTTAGCTGAACCACAACTTCACAGTGCTCGGTTCCCAGATAATCAGCCACGGCCTTCGCATACTTCAGATCAGTTGACCCTTTAAATCCCCCTGCAAAAGTGTAGAGCCTCTTGACAAGAGGTCTCGCCAAAGCCGCTAAGGAACTGGAATCCAGACCTCCGGAAAGCCAGCTGCCGACTTCGTGTTTTTGTTGGACCTTTCCTGCGATCGATTTTTTTATGCGCGCTTTCAGCCCTTCCGCCAAAATTCTGGGAGATTCTTTCGAAGGCTTCTTTTTTTTAAGCTTGTAATAAACCTCCAAATCTTCTCCATCAGACGTGTGGCCTGGGGGAACAGGTTTGATCTCCGAGCAGAAATCGAGCAAAGCCTTCACTTCCGAAGCAAAATGAATCACTCCATCCTCGTTTTCTCCATAATACAACGGTGCGATACCGATGGGATCCCGCTTGAGAAACACTCCATCTTCCCTGACCCTGGCCAAGGCCAGACGCCCGGATCCGCTCACATCCACAACTTCGTTCTTTTTTTCAACACGATTAAGGGAATGGATCTGAGCCTCCGCGCAAACCATCCCTATGGTCGAGCCTTTAACAGATTTGACCTTCCTCCCGGCTTGACCGCGATATGAGATCTTCTCGAGCATCCTTTTCACGGTTCGCTGCTTCCCGGGCTGAACAACACCGGCAATTCCTGACATTATTTCATTCTCCTCTCAATCATAAGCTGCTGTTATGATGTAAGTTATTTAATTCATTAGAATTAAGTTAGTACCTTATCATATTCAGACTCATCTGTCAAAAAAGGCAGCTCGCATGTACGTAACTGTACACCGCTTGTCGCGGAAACGGACACTTCTTCACGCTGAGTTCCGAAGAATTCGCGCGTCTGACCCTGTTAGCGAGAAGTGGTACATTTCTTGCAAATAAACGATTCCTGGAGGTTGAAGCGATGTTTAAGAACTATCTCAAAATTGCTATACGCAACCTGACGAAGCAAAAAATCTTTTCAGCCATCAATGTTCTGGGCCTGGCGGTTGGCTTGACCGGAGCTATCCTGATTTTCCTTTTTGTGCGGAATGAACTGTCCTACGACCGGTTTCACGAAAACACAGAGAGATTGTACCGGGTGTACGCCATCTTCCACAAGGAAGACGGAAGCATCGACCATGCATTTAGAGGGGTGACCATGCCCATGGGGCCTGTGATGGAAGAGTATTTTCCGGAAGTCACTCACTCCATTCGGGTGGACAACAATTATTTAACTGTCCGAACAGAAGGAAAGCTTTTCAGTGAAAAAGTCACGCAGGTGGACAAGTCTTTCTTCCAGGCATTTTCCTTTCCTTTAATCACTGGCAACCCCAGCTCTGTGTTTTCGCAGGGCAATTCCATGGTCCTCACAGAAAATCATGCACAGAAATATTTCGGTGATGTCAACCCCATCGGAAAAACCTTAACTCTGATCAGCGGGCAAGAACAGAGTGACTTCGTGGTGACCGGAGTCTCGGCCCAGCCCCCTTCGAACTCCTCTATCACATTCGACATCCTGATCGACATAGAGAGCGGGAATCGACTTCAGTTGAACAGAAGATGGGAGGATAACTGGGGAGGATTTGGATGGCACACATTTGTTCTTCTGAATAACAGGAATTCTGTGAGCCGCGTGCTGGATAAATTTCCGAATTTTACCCGTCTGTATTACGCGCCGGAAATCGCGGAATGGCGAAATCGGGGGCGGTGGAAGGGAGAAGGCATGCCCATCTCATTCGGTCTCCAGCCTCTAGCGCGTGTTCACCTTGATCCTCATGTCAAAGGATATCTCGATTTAAGCACTATATTCATCCTCAGCGGTATTGCCTTTATTGTGCTGTTCATCGCCTGTATCAATTTCACGAACCTCTCCATCGGACGGGCTTCCACGCGGTCTTTAGAAGTCGGCATGCGTAAAGTCCTGGGTGCTGAGAAACGCCAGCTCATCCACCAGTTCTGGGGGGAATTTTTAGTTATCACCGGGATTGCGATGATAGCGGGTCTCGTCCTGGCGGAAATACTGATTCCGACATTCAACCGCCTCTCCGGCCGAAGCTTGAGCTTGAGAGAAATCTTCCAGCCCGCAAATTTTTTAATCCTGCTGGGTCTGCTTATCCTGGTGGGCATCGTTTCAGGCAGCTATCCCGCTCTGGTGATGTCCAGGTTCCGTCCGGTAGAAATCCTCAGGGGAAAATTGAGAATCGGCAGAAAAAAGCCTTTGACCAGAGCTCTGGTCGTCGTTCAATTCGCTCTCTCTATTTTTCTGGTTATTGCCACGATCATCATGGGGCGCCAGATCCATTTCATGCTCACTGCTGATCCCGGCTTCAATAAGGAAGGCGTAGTGGTCATCCAGACACAGGAACCGGAGGCCGAAGCGAGTAACACTCTCATGAAGCTCTTCAGGAATCGCTTGAGCCAGCGGCCGGATATCATATCCATGTCGGGGACAAGTACCAGACTCGGCAATGTGGGCGTTTATCCCTTCGAAAAAGACGGGCGGGAGGTCCTTGTGTATCAAAACCGTGTGGACTACGACTTTTTTAAAACAATGGGGATCGAAGTGGTTCAGGGACGGAGCTTCTCTCCTGAAATCCCCACGGATACCGAGGGCGTGGTCGTCAACGAGAAGCTGCTTCAAGAACTGGGGATTGAAGATCCAATTGGCAAACCGCTCCTGGGATATTCTACGCCATTAACGATCATAGGTGTGGTCAGAGATTATGTCTTTGATGATTTCCGGAACAGCATCCTCCCAGCCCTGCTTCATAACAAGCCGAACTGGGAAATCAGGCAAATGCTGGTGCGGATCTCGCCGCAAAACATCTCCGGGACTCTATCGCTCCTGGAAAAAACCTGGAAGGAAATCCAGCCGAATAAACCCTTCCTCTATTCTTTCCTGGACGACGAGATAGAAGCCATGTACAACGAAGAAAAAAGATGGAGCGCCATCGTGGGGTATTCCTCAGCGCTGGCCGTCGTCATCGCCTGCATGGGCATCTTCGGACTGACATCCATTGCCGTCAGCCGCAGAACCAAGGAAATCGGCGTCCGCAAGGTCCTGGGTGCCAGTGTTCCTCAAATCGTAGATACATTGATCAGGGAATTCATCTGGCTCGTGGGAATTGCCAACATCATCAGCTGGCCGCTCGCTTACTTTGCCATGAAGATGCTGCTCGATAACTACTATTATCGCATATCTCTGGGACCGCAGTATTTCCTTCTGGCCGGCGCATTATCCTTTATTGTGGCTGTGTTCACGACGATCTTTTTGGCGACACGTGCGGCCACGGCCAATCCGGTGGACTCACTCCGGTATGAATGATAGGGGACATTCCCCAAGGGGACACCTTATCATTCTAAAAGGTCACTTCATAAAGAAAAGGATTTGATTCTGAGAATTCGCCATGCCCGCTCAATGGATTCATCCGAACACGAATTTCAACAGGCGGGAGGATGAACCGAATTAAAAAAGATTAGAAATCGAATAATTTAAAGCCTAATTTTTTTTGATCCTCGTCCCAACGTTGAATCAAATAGGATTTTTCAGCCTCGAACACTCTCATAATGCTCTCAAAATATTCCTCGCATTCCTTCGTATCCTTTTTGGCTGTTTTATTGACGAACGACAGTATGCGGGAATGATAAAACGGGATCATTGATTCGACGAGCTGCTCCTTCGGCAGGGCGTAATTTCGATAGGCAATCGCATAATTGAACAGAATTCTTGCCCAGAGGTCACTCGGATAATAAAATTGGTTCTTTGGAATCTTTTTGGTCTTCTGAATTTCTGCAAGTTCAGGTTTGGGAATAATCTGTTTCCAAACGCTTCTGTATGTGTCAAAACCGTTTATAAAACTCGAATACAGAGCATTGGTGTTCACGCGAACAGCCGGAGGACTCTTTCTCACCCCGAGGCCAAACCCAAATATACTGCTCGGCTTGCTCTGATTGGCGTCTTTCCAGAAATACTCAAAATCAATCATCAGGTCAAAAAAGGTCGTGATGACCTGAATAAACATCGGACCCAGATGCTTTGCCGGATCCTTGACCCGGTGAGACTTGGGGGCTCCCAAAAAAGTCTGACAGACATTGAACCGTCGGGCGATAGCGACTGTCGTCATCCAAATATCAATCCCGTATTGGGCAATTCTTTTATTCCATATTTTTTCAGACAAAAACGCCTGGGCCATTCGCCTCGAAAATCCAAAATCTCCCCCAATCGGCTGCCTGACTCTGAGTCCGAAAAGAGTCCTGAGCAGTGGATAGGCGATATGATTCGTGATCGACCCGTCGTATTTGTGACGCACGTAAATTGGGGTCACATAATGGAAGCCGGCAAAAAGAGGTTCGGCGAGGTATTGGATCCACTCTGGGGTAATACTCTTTAAATCCGCATCCACAACCACAACCGCGCGCGCACGAAGCTCCACAGCAGCCTCGAACAGATTCCTGAGATTGGCCCCTTTTCCTTTGACTCCTTCGGGAGTGGAGATATAAATCTTAGGAACTTCTGTGGGCGTACTGAGAAACGCATCCTTTGTTCCATCCTGGGATCGATTGTCGACGTTGATAATGATCGATTCCTTATCGGGGAAATACTTGATCAAGCCTTGACTGGCCATTTGCGTGGGATAGGCAATAGAGTCGGCTTCGTTGTAAGACGGTATGCCCACAATAATCTCTGCGCCTTTGATACGATCGGGATTTTCAACAACGACTTCCATCTATCGCTCCTTTACGCAGAAAACGATCTGCGCTTTCAGGACAGTATCAATGCTTCATATTCCTCTATTGAATGAAAGCTCCTGGGAGGGCTGAGAAGAACGGACTCTTTATCAGGATACGCCGCGGCGCCGCTTGATTCGAGGACTTTCGCAATAAAGGCCTTCAATGCTTCCCGGGAATCCTCTATATCTGGAAAGAATTCTCTCGGTTCGAAGTTTGAACTGAACAACCTGATCGAACGCACGCTGGCGGTCCCTGACTTTGGATCATCCAGGAAAAGGTCGATAATTAGATAAGGCAAGTCATCAAGGGATGTGATCTCGGCTGCCGCGATGGCCCGGATCCTATCCAGCGTCAGCACTCTCTCTCCGACTTCTTCCATGCGCAGAGCGAGTTTCTCCTCGTTTATTCTCACCGGAGTGGCTTGCGTGGCTTTGATGGACCGGACTGCAGTGGGAATCTTTCCGGATTCCTCAGGTTCAGCCGCAGGCTGTCTTTTGTCATTTGCGGCTTCAGGTTCTCCGGTGCCGGATGGAGCCACAGCAGGCGCCATCTTCTGAGTTCCACCAAGCTTCGCCTTCAATGCCTCCTTTTGCCGCTCCTGGATCTCGGGATGCTGGAGGCAGAACGCGATCACTCTTTCCGCTATCGCGGGGCTCAACTCCAACGCAACGTTTGCAAAATTTATCAGCAGCACAGGAGGAGAATCCGCACTGACTTCGTCAAGAAGTTCACTGGCCAGTGTCCTCGCATCCTCAACTTCGTTACGGTCTTTCTGATGCTTGATCAGCATGACCTTATACGTCGGGCTGATGGTGGCCCGGGGAATTCTCTCTCTCAGTTTCCAGAAATGAACCGCAGCCATCTCCATCTGGTTCCGCCTCACCTCGCTCTCGATCAAAGCGATCAGAAACCTTGCTGATTCATTTTCCTTTCCCATCTCAGCCCCGAGTTCCCAGAGGCCCTCGATCAACTCCTTATGCCTCGGGTTTCTGCGTGCAGCCTCAACGAGACGGGCATAGGCGGCGTCGCTCTTTCCCCCGTCCTTCATCTGCTCGGCTTCTTCGAGCGCCACGAATCCTTCGTCTTCATAGCTTGTTTGCGCTTCAATTTTAGGCTGAACATACTTCTCTTCTATTCGGAAATACTTCACTCCTATAGCCGCGACAACACCGAACACAAATCCCCAGACGTGAGCCCAATGGGCCACCCCGCCGCCGCCCTGGGGATTGATGGAGTCCATGACTCTGGCATTAAAGAATTCCAGCGCGAACCACAAGGGCAGCATCAGCCATGCCGGCGCTTTGAAAGTCCCTCGAATGAAAAAGAAAGGAAGGAAAATGTAGAAAAATTCGATTTTCGTCTTCCAGTACCTGATCAGAAAGGCCCCCATGACACCCGCTATTGCACCTGATGCGCCGATCAACGGTCCGGCAAAATTGGGATAGTGCTGAGCGAACATCAGAGCTGACCCGATTCCCATGATCAGGTAAAAGGCCGTGTAAATCGGCCGTCCCCAGACATCCTCGATGAAAGGGCCGGTCAAATAGAGGAAAAGCAGGTTTCCGAGCAGGTGGAACCAACCGCCGTGAATGAACATATAAGTGAGAATGCCGAGAAATGTTTGTTTGGCCGGAATGAACCCGTATTTTCTGTACGGAATATTATTGATGATGTTCTTTAGATTTTCCGCAAGCTGATTCAGTTCCTCCTGCTGTGTCTCCCGAAAAAGATGGATTTCGCGTGATGCTTCCTCTCGGATGATATCCAGCTGTTCCTGGACCTGCTCAGCAAGCCTTTCGCCAAAAATCAGGTTTAAAGTCTCTGAGTCAAGCTCTAAGTAGGGATGTTCGACGTAGTAACCAAGGAATTCCTGCGCTGCGTTCTCTAAATCCTTCTCTCTTTTATCTATATCGAGAGTGACCAGTATATGAACGACCAGACAGATGGCCATGATGGCGAACGTTACCCACGGCAGCCTCCTGACCGTGGAACTCTCATGACCGATCGGAATAAGCATTTCTATCTCTTCATCCTAAAGCCTTAAAACATATTCATAGCAAAATACTAATAATTCCTCAACCTGTCAATAATAATCAAGCGATTCCAGAAAAATCGTTAGGTCGAATAAGATGAACACTCTTCTGAATTTCTGATGAATACGGGATCACCTTGGGGAACATCCTCCTGAGTCTAAATCAGAAAAGGGATCAAGGCTCTCCTGTCGGACGGATAATCTTCAAACTGTTTTTTATACCACCGGTGGTGGTCCAGGGCTCGGGGGATGAGGTTGACCAGCGTCCAGACGAAAAAAGAGAGGGCCGGCAGAGACCAGACCATCAGAGCGTATCCGCCCCACTCCATCAGCTCTCCTGAATAATTCGGACAGGAGACATGTCGGAACATCCCGCCGCGGGGGATCGAATACTGTCCCTGTCCGCATTTTCTCAGGCGGATGAGAATGTTGTCCGCCCACACATTCGTCCCTGCGCCAAGAAAGAACAGGATCGCTCCGAA
>JABAOH010039124.1_pt1 | contig 13515 bp, 10 predicted proteins | sample 7062181 | NCBI WGS metagenome assembly JABAOH01 (sample SAMN14538630, study PRJNA623070) | marine sediment metagenome | biome: marine biome [ENVO:00000428]; feature: marine pelagic biome [ENVO:01000023]; material: deep marine sediment [ENVO:00002113]; isolation source: pool of 5 deep marine... | reverse complement strand
CTGCGGAGGGCGGCGCGGATCCTGGTCATCCGGACCGGTGCGGACCCCCAGCCGGCCCCCACCGCCCCGCACATGGTCGGTCTGCTGGTCCCCCAGCTGCTGGGCAGCGAACAACTGGCGGCCGCATCTTCACCCTCCCCTCCCCCGTCCGGTAGTCCGCCGTTTCTGGGGCCCGTAGTCCTTACCGAGGCCGGCACGGTACAGTTGATCGTGCCGACCGCGCTGGCCACCGTCGCCAGCCACTCAACGCTTCCACCCCCATCGCCGCAGAGCAACTCCCCCGCGCCATGACGTCCACCGCCGATCCCCGCTTGATCCAGCTGCTGGTGAACCAAACCGGGCTGGACCCGACCCTCCTGGAGCGGCCTGCCTGGGACGATTTCGTCCGCCGCCGCTGTGCGGAACTGGGGCTGGAAAGTCTCCCTCGCTACTACCAGCGGGTCGCCGGCGATCCGGCGGAACTGGAACGGATCGTCCAGGAAATTGCCGTCCCCGAAACCTGGCTCTTCCGCTACCCGGCATCCTTCGCACGGTTGATCACTTTTGCGGCGGAACAGCAGCGAGCGGGACAGCCGCAACTGCGGATGCTGAGCGTCGCCTGCGCCACGGGCGAAGAACCGCTGGGCATGGCGATGGCGGCCGCGGCCGCCGGCTGGCCGCTGGGACAGCTGGTGCTGGACGCGGTCGACCGGCACGAGCACAGCCTGGCGATCGCCCGCGAGGGGGTGTACGGGCCACGTTCGTTGCGGGGGGAGGTCCCCCCTTGGGCGGCAGGCTGGTTGCAATGCGACGACGACCAGATCCGTGTGGACCAACGGATCCTCCAGACGGTGAACTTCCGCTGCGCGGATATCCTCGAGGCGGCCCTGGCCGACGACCGGCAACCCTACCACGTGATCTTCTGTCGCAACCTGTTCATTTACTTGGGAACCGCCGCGCGGGAGCGACTGGCGGGACGCTTGAGCGAGCTGTTGGCCCCGGGCGGGATGTTATTTGTGGGGCACGCCGAGCACATTGTCGAGCTTCATGTTTACTTTCAGCGGGTGGTCGCCCCCCACGCTTTCGCTTACCAACACCGCCGACCACAGCTGGCCGACCGCTCGTCACCGGTCGCCGCACCACCGGTCGCCGTGCCCCCCCCACCCCGCTCGGACCCGAAACCGCTCGACCGTCGCCCCCCACGGTCGCGATCGGCACCATCCGCCGCGGCCAGCCGTCTCGTATCCTCTGCCCCCACGGGCCCGACCGCTGCTCCGGACGCGACGATCGACGACGCCCGCGGTCTGGCCGATCGCGGCCAGCTGACCGGCGCGTTGGCGGTGGTCGAACAGAAGATTGCCGGCGGCTGCCGGGACGCGGAGACGTATGCCATGCTGGGCAGAATCCACCTGGGGCTGCAGCATTTTTCCGGGGCGCGAGAAGCCTTTGGAAGAGTCGTCTATCTTCAGCCGGATCACGAAGAAGCGTTGTTGCAACTGGCCAGCTTGCACGAGCGTGAGGGGGATGTCGATGGGGCGGCCCGCTTCCGCCGCCGAGCGGCCAGGGCCCACGGCCGGCAGCTGGAGGAAAGTGCCCCGGACGATGCCCCACGGCCAGCCCACTTGAAGTAGGTCTGCGATGCCCACCCCGCCACAGCCACCCGTACCGGAACCCGCTCCCCGCGTTGCCGCGGACCCCCGCCACGTGGCCGGGGCCGTCCACCGACTGTTGGACCGGCCCCTGGCGGAGGAGGACCTGGCGGTGGCGACCCGACAGGTCAGCCAGCCTCTGGAACAGATGGAAAAAGACGTGCGGCGGCTGCTGTGGTTTCGCCTGGCCGGCGAAGACCTGGCCCTGGACGTCGCGGCCGTGGCCGGGGTCATCCGAACCGCCAACGTCCACCGGATTCCGCATCGCAGCAACAACTTCGTCCGCGGGCTGTGCAACGTGGAAGGAGATCTGCTGTTGTGCGGTGACCTGGGGGCATTGTTGCAGTTGAGTGGAGAGGGGGCAGAAGGGGCAGAGGAGGAAGAAAGCTTGGAGTCGCGGCGGATGATCGTGGTGGGGGACGATCTGGAACGGTGGGTCGTGGAAGCGGACTCGGTCGAGGGCGTTGTCCAAGTGGTGCCCCACACCTTCCGAACACCGCCGGTCACCGTCGATTCGGCACGGGGCAACTACACCTCGCACCTGGTCCCGCTGGGAGACCGGTGGGGGGCTTTGATCGATCACCAGGCCCTGGCAGCAGGTTTTCAGGCAGCGTTGTCATGAGTGGCGATCTCTCTGGATTTTCGATGTTCGAACTGTTCAAGGCCGAGGCGGCCTCGCAGGCGGCGGTCTTGAACCAGGGGCTGCTGGCCATCGAAGCCAATCCGCAAGACACCTCGCACGTCGAATCCCTGATGCGCGCCGCGCATTCGATCAAGGGCGCCGCGCGGATCGTGGGGCTGGATGCCGTCGTCGAACTGGCGCATGCCATGGAAGATCGCTTGCTGGCCGTCCAGCAAGGGGCGGAACCGCTGACCTCCCCCCGGGTCGACCAGCTGCTGCGGGGAGTGGATGTCTTTGAGGAACTGGCGGAACTGCCGGAAGACGAACTGGACGGCTGGCTGGCCGCCAGCCAGGAGGCGTGTCAGGCCCTGATCACCGCCTTGAACCAGCCGGTGGCGGCCGCCGCCCCGGCCGCCCCGCCGACGGCGGGCCCGACACCGGCGGCTGGCCAGCCGCCGACGGACTCGACACCGGCGGCGGTCCAGCCGGTGGCGGCCGCCGCCGGGCGTACCGACGCCCCGGCCAACCCTCCCCCGGCCCCCGTGCCCCCGGCCCCAGCGGCGGCCGAGGCCGTGGAGGCCCCCGCGGCCGCGGCCACTCCCGAGCGGGGCGGCGAACGGACCCGTGATGCGCGTACCGTGCCGGTAGCCGCCAGCAGCCTCAACCGCATCATGCGCCTGGCCAGCGAGTCGATGGTCGAAGCCCGCCGGCTGCAGACCATGCGGCAATCGCTGACGGCCCTCACCGACGCTCGGCGACAGCTCACCGATCTGCTGGAACGGATCGAGCGCAGTGAGCCCACCCACCGCACCCCCGCACCGAGCTGGGAAGACCTGCGGCGACTGAACCTGCGATCGCAGGAACTGCTGCAGCAGCACACGGCCAGTCTGGAACGAGCCCTCTGGCGTTCGGAACGGACCAGTACGGAACTGTACCACCAGGTCATCGGCAGCCGGATGCGGCCGTTTGAGGAAGGGACCCAGGCCTTTCCTCGCATGATTCGCGACCTGGCGCGGTCGCTGGGCAAGCAAGTCTCGTTCGAAGTCGTGGGAGGTGCGGTGGCGGTAGACCGCGATATCCTCCGCAAGCTGGAAGCGCCACTGAACCATATTTTGCGCAACTGCGTGGACCATGGCATCGAACCCCCCGCGGTCCGCACGGCGGCAGGCAAGGCAGAAACGGGACGCATCGTGCTGGAAGCGCGTCATCACGCAGGCATGTTGATCGTGGAGGTCCGCGATGATGGCGGCGGCATCGACCTGCAGGATTTGCGGCGAGGCGTTGTCGAGCGGCAACTGGTGGACGAGACGATGGCGGGTCAGCTGTCAAGCGACGAGCTGCTGGAGTTCCTCTTCCTGCCCGGCTTTTCCACCGCCGGCCAGGTGACCGAGGTCTCCGGCCGCGGCGTCGGCCTGGACGTGGTGCGGAATATGGTTCAGGAAGTGGCAGGCACGGTGCGGGTCGATTCGGTCCCGGGCGAAGGCACGCGGTTTACGCTGCGGCTGCCGGTCACCTTGTCGGTGATCCGAGCGGCCCTGGCCGAGATGGGTGGAGAACTGTATGCATTCCCCCTGGCCAAGCTGGTACGGATTGTCCGCGTGCCGGTCAGCGAGATCCATCCCGTACAAGGCCGCCAGCAGTTCACCCTGGATGACCAGTCGATCGGTCTGCTCCGCGGCACAGAGATCCTCGACCTGCCCCCCGCCCCTCTGCCCGACGGGGACGTGAGTGTGATCGTCATCGGCCAGGACCGGCAGCCGTGCGGGATCGCCGTCGACCGCTTCGTAGGCGAACAGGATCTGGTCGTACGGCCGCTGGACGTGCGGCTGGGAAAAGTCCCGCACATCGCCTCCGCGGCGCTCACCGAAACCGGTGAACCCCTGCTGACGGTCGACGTGGACGACATGCTGCAGTCGATACGCCAGCTGCTGGGGGAAGGCCGCCTGCGGGGGATGCGGTCGTTGACCGAACTGCCCAGCGAGGGAAAATCAAAAGTGCTGGTCGTCGATGATTCGATCACTGTCCGCGAGGTCGAACGGCAGTTGCTGGTGACGCACGGGTATGACGTTGATGTCGCCGTGGACGGTCAAGACGGCTGGCACGCCCTCTGCCAGGGAAATTACGATCTGCTGATCACCGACGTCGACATGCCACGGATGAACGGCATTCAATTGATTGAAGCGGCCCGGCGCGATGCGCGTTTCGAAAAGCTGCCGATCGTGGTCGTCTCCTACAAGGACCGGGAAGAGGACCGCCTGCGGGGTGTTGAGGCAGGTGCGGATGCCTACCTGACCAAGGGCAGCTTTCACGACGATTCGTTCGTCCAGACCGTCCACGACCTGATTGGAAAAATCGACTGATGCGAATCGCCCTGGTTAACGACGTGAAAATGGCCATCGAAGCGCTGCGGCGCGTCGTCGAATCGATGCCCGAGGCCAGCGTGGCCTGGATCGCCGAGGACGGCCAGCAAGCGGTCGACAAATGCCAGGCGGACCGGCCCGACCTGGTCCTGATGGACCTGATCATGCCCCAGCTGGACGGCGTCCAGGCCACGCGGCAGATCATGCAGGCATCCCCCTGCCCGATCCTGGTCGTCACGGCCACCGTGACCGGCAACTGCAGCAAGGTCTACGAGGCGCTCGGCTACGGCGCCGTCGACGCGGTCAACACCCCCGTGCTGGGTCGCGATCAGCGAGTGAGCGGTGGTGAGGAACTGATCCGCAAGGTCCGCAACGTGATGCGATTGCAAGCGGCCGCGGCGGTCGAGGCACCCTCGGGCTGCTCGGCAACGGTTGCCGCCAGCGGGCGTCCTTTTCCCGTCCACGTACCTCTGGTCGTGATCGGCGCATCGACCGGCGGCCCGCAAGCCCTGGGACAGGTGCTGGCGCGACTCGCGCCGCCGCTATCCTTTGCCGTCGTCGTGGTCCAACATCTCGACCCGCTCTTCGTGCCGGGCCTGGCCGAATGGCTCCAGCAGGAAACAGGGTTGCCCTTCCAGCTGATTCGCCAGGGCGACCGGCCACTAGCCGGGACAGTGCACCTGGCCTCCACCACGGACCACCTGGTGATCGGTGCCGACGGCCAATTCCGTTATGTGCGGGAACCGGCAACCCAGGTCTTCCGACCGTCGGTCGACGTCTTCTTCACATCGCTGGGGCAACACCGTGTGCGACCCGGCGTCGCCGTTTTGCTGACCGGCATGGGGCGGGACGGCGCGGCAGGCTTGAAATCGCTCCGCGAGGCCGGCTGGCAGACGATCGTGCAAGATCAGGCAACCAGTGTCATCTGGGGCATGCCGGGCGCGGCCGCCGACCTGGACGCCGCAGATCAAGTCCTGCCGGTTCACCAGATCGGACCGGCGATTGCGACCCACTTCCGTTCCTCCTGCGTCTCCCCCTGACCCGCTGATGACCTCTCCCCCCTCGCCACCCTCGCCCCCCGGCGACGACCTGCAGCAGATGTTCTCGCAGGAGATCATTGTCCTCTTGGTCGACGACCAGGCCATGATCGGCGAAGCGGTCCGTCGGATGCTGGCCGGGCAGGCAGACATCCAGTTTCACTTTTGTCAGGACCCCCACCAGGCCCTGGCCCGTGCCGCCCAGCTGCAGCCGACGGTGATCCTGCAAGACCTGGTGATGCCCGACGTGGACGGCTTGGACCTGGTGCCGCAGTATCGGCAGCAGGAGTCGACGCGTGACACGCCGCTGATTGTGCTGAGCGCCCGCGAGGAACCGGTCACCAAGGCCGAGGCCTTCGCCCGGGGGGCCAATGATTACCTGGTCAAGCTGCCGGACGAGGTCGAGCTGGTGGCCCGGATTCGCTACCACTCGAAGGGCTACATCAGCCTCTTGCAGCGAAACGCCGCCTACGAGGCGATTGCCCAAAGCCGGCAACGGCTGGCCGAACAGATGGAGGTCGGTGCCAAGTACCTTCAGGCCCTCCTGCCCGCGCCAACCCGGGAACCGATCCACGTCGACTGGCGCTACATCCCTTCGGCCGATCTGGGGGGTGACACGTTTGGCTACCACTGGATCGACGACGATCACTTCGCGTTCTACCTGCTGGACGTCACCGGCCACGGGCTCGATTCCGCACTGCTTTCGGTCACGGTAATGAATGTGCTGCGGTCGCGAGCGCTGGGGGATATCGATTTCCGGGAACCCGGGCAGGTGCTGAAGGCATTGAATGACACGTTTCCCATGGAGGAATACGGCGACAAATGCTTCACGATCTGGTACGGCGTGTACCAGCCGGCCACGTCGATGCTGGCCTGGTGCGGTGGGGGGCACCCCGCCTCGCTGTTGTACCGTGGTTCGCCAGGCGAAAGCGGGCCGCCGGAACAACTCGAGTCGCAGGGTCCGATGATCGGCATGATGCCGTGGGAAGTTTTTGAAACCGGCCGCCGCCAGATCGAATCCCCTGCGACGCTGTACCTCTACAGCGACGGAGTCCACGAGATCCACAAGACAGACGGCGGTGAATGGACGTTCGACGAATTCCTGCAGTTCCTCTCGGAAAGTCCCACCCCAAACGGTTCCAAGATGGACGACCTCCTGCAACATGTCCGCGGGATCCATGGCAGCGACCTGCTGGACGACGATTTTTCCATGGTCGAAATCCGGTTCTGATCGATGGAAACTGATCGCGCCGCCCACTGGATGACACCCCCGCCCACAACCACCCTTGGCCTCAATTCCGTTGAATAAATGAGCGGTCAGGTCGCCAGGGGCACAGTGGCGACAGGCTACAGCCTCACCCGCCAGCCCCAGGTCAGGGATCCCCCATGAAAATCGAGTCGCCTGGCGACAGCGGGCGTTGAACCGTGTGGCGGTTCGCTGGGATTGCGTACTCACTTCGTGGCGAACAAGGGGAAGTCTTTGCCTGGCCGGGAAGACGGGTGCATTACACGGATTGTAATTGTTTGGCAGCATGCAAGTATGCGTTGGAGCCGTTTCGACTCTCATATCACAGGGATTACATTTTAAAGAGCAGGCTACCCCAGCTCTGAGCCCCGGCATTTATGCCGGGGCGATGATGTCCATCACCCCACCGGCGAGGCCCGTTTACGGGCCTTCTCGCCATTGCGGCTTCAGCCCTGGCGATCACGTGTGGTGCGGCTTGATTGAGTGTTGTTCCTCCGCGAGTCATCCCAGGCTAAAGCCAGACAGCGACAAGCCCCGTAAACGGGGCTCGACATTTTTTTATGCGATCTCAACCTCGTGCTAAAGCACGAGGCTATTCGCAGGAAGCCAGAAAAGCACGCGGCTGCTGACATGAAACCGAAAAGGCGCGCGTTTGCGACAACGACCAGTTGCTGCAATCGGTTAAGGGGTTACGCAAAGTGCAAAATGCACCCCGGGAAGACGATGCGATTTGACGGCAAGTGTGTGGAATCCGACGTCGAGCCTCCCCTGGCCACCTCTGACACGGCCGGGCAAAGACCTGGCCGTCGCCCGGCCGATGGCTTGTGAAGATCCGGGCTAGTCAACTTCCTCGGCTTCGAAACCGTGTTGCGCCGGCGGGTGGGCGGCATCGATAACTTCCTCTCGCCACCTTTTGATCGGATTCCCACCGGGCAACTGGGACAAGCTGGATTTTTCCTGGTTCACCGCTGCAATGATCTGGGGCCACCACTCGTTGTCCAGGTAGGCCATCCGCCGCGCCCGTTCCTCGTCGCTGATCCCTTCTTCATGAGGATCATTCGGCCCGTGTGCGAAATTCAAGTCGCTCCAGTGGTCCCCGTGTTCGGGAACGTTCCCCTCCAAGTCGGCGGGGAACCGCTCCGCGTGCTCGCCAAGTTCCGATTTGTGCAGCATGGCCATCTCCTTTCGATTCTGTGGTCTGCCCGATCTTCTCCTCGCCATCTTAGAGAACGGACAAGGCCTTCGCGAGGTCCTCGGCCAAAGCGGTTAGCCCGGATCTCTGTCAAACTTCGTGACCCGCGACGGTAAGTCTTTGCCTGGCAAGGAAGACGAGGCGATTTGATCGTGAGGCGCATTGGATCATACGTTGAGGATCAACTTGCGACGTCGGACGCGGCCGGGCAAAAAACCTGGCCGTCGCACAGCAGACGGTTTATCAGAAATGCGGGCCAGGGCCGCCGGAGGCCCCCCAGGCCCGTCCCGCCTGCAGGGTGCTACGGCGCGCCCAACTGAGCTGGGACACCCAGGGTCGCGGCAAACTCCAACAACACCCGTTCCGTGACGCTCAGCTCGGCTCGTTGCCTGAGCACCGCCCGTGCCAATCCGGGCTTGTCCGTAATCAAGTTATCGATGCCACGACCGATCATGACGGACATCGTTGGGGCATCATTGACCGTCCAGGCGAACAGTTGTTTGCCGTCGCCTTGAGTCGACCGCACGAGGCTCCGATTCACGAAATGGGCGTTCACCGCCAGGAAATCGGCTTCGATCTGTCGGGGGTCCCCCGCCGCCACGGACATCAGCAGCCCGACTTTCCAGTCGGGACGCAACTGTTTCATCTTCCGCACGGCATCCATCTTTAACGACATGACGACCACGCTGGAGGCCATGTCGTGCGCTTCGACAATCTGGGCGACCCGCTGCTCCAGTTGCCGGTCATGCCCATAGTACTTCAATTCGATGTTCACACCGACTTTCCCTTGGCACTCCTTTAGCACCGCGGCCAGCGTGGGTACGCGTTCGTTGCTGAACTCGGGCCCGAACCAGCTACCGATGTCGATCTCTTTCAAGTCATCCAGCGTGGCGTCCCAGATCTTCAGGTCGACACCGGCCAGCTTCATGAAATCGCTGTCGTGGAAGACGACAACCTCGCCGTCCACGGTCTCCTGCACGTCGATCTCGACCCAATCGGCGCCCTCGGCGATTGCCTGCCGGACAGCTGCCAGCGTATTTTCCGGTGCCACGGCGGACGCCCCCCGATGCGCGGTGATCTGGCATTGGTCTTCCAGGCGGACGCTAAGCATCGTCAGGGCGCCAACCGCCGTCGCCAAAAGACCGCCGACTATGGTCAAACCCACCAGTCGCCAGCGGGTCAAGCGAAACCCAAGGTCCCTGGCGGCCGCTTGCTGGAGATTCCGCCGAGCGGAATCGAAGGTTTCCGGGCGGCCAAAACGACGGTAGAGGTGAAACAGCAGCGACGCCAGCGCCGTGGTGCTCAACAGATTAACCGCCAGGTTGACCAAGGCTCCCACGATCAAGACAAAACCGATGGCGGCCGCCAGCAAACCCAGCGAGCCGGTAACGCGTGGTACCACGAGGCGCCCCAGGCCGATCAGCCCGGCCGTCGCCAGCGAGGACAGCAGGGAGGAAACCAGCACCCAGGCGACCATCCACAGCAACAGAGGGCCCCGCCGCCCTGCGGCCCGCTGCCGGCTGGCCCGCAAGGCCTGCCGGGGACCCGCATCTTCGAAGACCAACAGCGGCAGCGCGAAAAACCACCCGCTGAAAATCCACAACAGGATGGCCCCCCACACCGACCCCAGCAAGGCAGCGATCCCCAGGGCGGCCAGAAACACGGGCGGTTTTTCCTGCAGATAGTAGTTAATGTCGTGCTCGGTCAGCAGCCCCACGTAGACCACCCCAGCCGCCAGCAGGCACGGGGCGCTGATCAACAGCGTCCAGCCGATCATCTGGGCGGCCAGCTGGACGACAGGCCAACCATAAGCGGCGGTGAACCGCAACGCGCCCAACACGCCGATCCGTTGATGGGTCGAGGCGATGACGGCCATCAACGCCGTCTGCTCCAGGACAGCGATCCCCAACCCCAAGGCACCTATCGTGACCAGACAAAACCAGCCGGCCGGCCCCAGGAAAAAATAGAGGATGTCCTGATCGGCCAGCACGGCGTGACCCGAGGTGGCAAGCAAGAATCGAAACAGGATGCCGGTCAGGGGCACCAACAGGATCAAGCTGATCAGCTTGTAGACCAGCCCGGTCAGCACCAGATCTTTCCAGCGGTAGCGAACGGCCGCCAGGGCTACGAAAAATATCGCGCGAAAACCGGCCACTCCGCTGACTCTCCCTCAGGCGACGGCAGGTCCCACCCCACGGGTCCCCCGGTTGCAAGTTTGCGTTCCCGCAAGGTGGACTCCCGGCCCGCCCGCGCCAACGGCAGCTTTGGCCACCGCCTCAGGGCAGCGGCGGTCGACTCGGGGGAGTCCAGCGCCCGCCGCCCACCGCGAACCGGCCCGCCACCTCGAAACCGACCCTCAAGATCCTTCCTGGTCCTTCGGTTCGTCCAAGCGCACCATCGACCACTGTTGAGTCGTTCCGTCGGCAAAATGCAACAAGGCACCCGCCTCGTTTTCCGTCAGGTTGTAAAGGCCGGTCTCCATGATCGGCCAGCTTTCACCAATCGGGCCCCAGGCCGCACGCTGGCTCTTCTGGTCAATCGTTCCCTCCACCTCCACCGTCTTGTCGGTGGCTGTGTTCTGGAAGGTGCCGGCGATGATGCCCTCCTTGCTGATGGCCAACTGCAGGAAGAGGGTCGAATCCTCTGTCGAGCCATCCTTTTGGGTGAGGGCAAAGACTCCCAAGGGCAACCACTCGACCTGGTCGGAATCGACTTCGGGAACATTCGAGGCGATCTCCTGGGCCTGCTGAGCGTACTCGTCGGCCGTGGCGACGACCTCGCCTTCGTAATAGACATCGTCTCCTTCGTAATAGAGATTAGTGCCGTAATCGTAGTAGGCCGGCTGCCCCCAACCGCCGATCAACCAGCTGGTCACCGCCCCGGCCGTGGCCCAGGCCCACCAGTTGTGACGGTGATTGTGCCACCCCCAATGCCAGTGCGGATGACGACCCCAGAAGCCACTTCCGTAGTGCGGCAGGTGGCCGGGGCGTGGCGGCCGGTATCCCGGCGGTCGGTAACCGGGCGGCCGCGATCCGGGCGGTCGGTATCCTGGCGGTCGCGTCCCGGGCGGTCGCTGACCGGGCCGATGGCCCGCATCAGGGGGTCGCTGGATGGGTCGATCCCCGGCGCCTGGCGGTCGCTGTCCGGGCCGTCCCGTTTGGGGAAGTTGCGAGGGCCGTTCGCCCGCAGCGGGTCGTTGGCTGGGCCGTTCCCCGCCGCCGGGTCCGGCCGGAGGCCGGCCGGTGCTGGGCCGGTTCTGCAAAAAGTCTCCCGCCGCTCCGCCCCCAGGACTGGGACGGGTCGAGGGCCCGCTTAGATCCAAAAAACCACTCAACTGATCACGGCTGGGCTGCTGCCCCGCACCGGGTCGCTGTCCGCTGCCGGGCCGGGCGCCACTCCCCGGCCGCTGCCCGGCCAGGGAACCGCCCGTGGAAGGGCGACCGGTCGACGGCCGGCTCGTCGAAGGGCGACCGCTTGACGGCCGCTGCGCGGTCGACGGGCGGCCGGTCGAAGGCCGTCCGGTCGAGGGCCGGGAGGTCGAGGGACGGCCGGTCGAGGGCCGGGAGGTCGAGGGCCGGGAGGAGGGGCGAGACGCCGGGCGGCTCATGGAGGGCGAACGCCCCCCTCCCCGGCTCATCCCCCCGCCGCCGCGGCCCCCACCGCCGCGGCCTCGAGCCAGTGCGGTATCGCTGACCCAAACGGCGGTCACCATCAAGGCGAAAACACAAAATAGTCGTTTGCTGACACGGAACATGTTCATGATCTTCCTTTCGTCCTGCTGAATGGGCCCCGAAGCTATTGACGCTTGACGATGACTTCGTCCGTATTGGGCAGCAGCTGGCCGTCGACTACGCGATTGACCTTCTGCCAGCCATAACGACCATCTTCCAGCGGTCGGAAGATACTGGTAAACGACCCGCTACCGCCGTCAGCCAGGGTCGCCACCGACTGGACCACCCAACGATCGCCCCGCTTGTGCCAGCTGCCGCTGACGAAACCGCCGCTGGAGTCGAACAGCCAGGACCGGATCTGCTTGGCCTTGGCGTCCCAGCCGATGATCTGCAGCCCGGAGGACTCCACGCCCTCGGCCAGGGAAACTTTGTAAATCCGGCTGATGTAGTTCCGGTTCTCGGTCCAGCTGCACTCCGTTTCCACGGCAATCCCGTCGCCCTCGTCGACCCAGCTGCCAATCAACCACTCCAGATCTTTTAGCTGCTGGTAGTGGGACACCTGCGTACTGACCTCATCTTCGGTAACTCGATCAATCAGCCACTGGCCATCGCGGCGGACGTAGACAACGCGATAGCGGGTGTCACTGGCCGTTCCCTCCGGATCGACTACAGTGGCCGTTCCCCGTTCCACGGCCACATTGGGCGACACGAAATCGATCGATTCGGTTGCCACCTTCAATTGGGGCACAACTTCCTGCGAAAAGATTGCCGCAAACTCTTCCTCCAACGCCGCCCGACCCGTGATCTGCTCACCGCTGCTCCGGCTGACATAGACGCCTTCGGGCGACCAGAGCGCGGCCAGTTTCTTTGCCTCCCGACGATTGAAGGCTGCCACATAATCTTCCCCAGCCTTCTCAATCGCCGCCCGGTCCGTGGGGCTTTGCCCGCTACAGGCGTTGCCGCCCGTGATGAGCACGCCAAGTGTGCCAAGGATGGCTAAGTACCTCATCTGGAATCTCCTTTGAATCAGCCTAGGGTGGTATATCCAAGACAATAATAAGCGGTGTCTGTTTTCAGGACCCGCTGGTCCTGGGAGGGCCAGCCACCGCCTTGCCGCGGGGGGCGTTCCGCCCACGTTCGACTGGCCTGTTGTCGAACTTGCCTGGCCGCAAACCGGCTGGCGACAAGCTGACTTCCCACCCGTAAACCGGCAAAGCCCGCAAGTTCAATTCGCTCCACCAAGTCGACTCAGACAGCCGAGTGGCGATGTGTCGAGCACTCTTTTTGAGGGTGGAGTGAGCTTGAGCAGCTAAATATAACCATTTCCAATCCAACTGTCAGCCACCGGCCGCTGATCCTGCACAGCGTTTTTAAAGAAAGTTCCCCGGCATGTGAAAAATTCACATGCGCTGCCTGGCCCGCCAGGCCATCTGTACCCGGGCCCTTACACGACGGACGCAACAAGAGGATAGCGCGCAATGAGCGATCGCTGGCTGATGGTATCGAGGTAGCGTTGGTTTTTCACGAAGTCGGTTTGCCATCGAAAAACGGCTCATCCGCTCGGCACTCCTGGTCGACTCTCACAACCGAGCCAACTTCGGCGGCCCCCTTCGATCTGCGGACCGGCTTCCGGCAGGAGGCCGGCGGACCAAGTCATCCACGGCTTCGCGTTCCGCTATCGCCGTCAGGGCCGGCCAGGGCTTTACCTTGGACAGCCGACGGGTCGAACGGGCGGCGGCATTTTCAAAACGGAGCAGGC
>JABAOH010132255.1_pt3 | contig 13519 bp, 14 predicted proteins | sample 7062181 | NCBI WGS metagenome assembly JABAOH01 (sample SAMN14538630, study PRJNA623070) | marine sediment metagenome | biome: marine biome [ENVO:00000428]; feature: marine pelagic biome [ENVO:01000023]; material: deep marine sediment [ENVO:00002113]; isolation source: pool of 5 deep marine... | reverse complement strand
CCCCGGACATGGCCGAACATCTCGCTCTCCATGAGGCCCTCGGGGATGGCGGCACAATCGAGGACCACGAAGGGCCGGCCCCGGCGGCGGCCACTCTCATGGAGGGCGCGGGCGATCAGTTCTTTCCCGGTCCCGCTTTCCCCGTACAGACACACGTTGGCATCGGCCGGGGCGACTTTGCCGATCCAGTGGTAGACGGCCTGCATGGCTTCGGAGTCGCCGATGAGCTCGGCAAAGGGCGACTTGCCAACTCTCTTCGTCTTCACCGGGTCGAGGTTGTCACTAACACACAGTTCGTTCCAGATCAGCGCCCGTTCCACGGCAGCCAGAAACGATGATCGGGGACGCCGTCTGCCAAGCACCTCAAAGGCCCCACCGGCCGCACATGCTGCTAAGACATCGGTATCCGTCGTCTCCACCATCACGATCACTGCCGTGTTCGGGGCCTGGCGTTTGATAGCCGCCACAAGCTCACGCCCGTCCCGCCGCCTACCGTTCAGATACAAGATGATTGCGTTGAAATCCTCTTGGAGCAGGCGTTTCAGGGCTTCCGAGTGCGAGGCAACTGCGACATTCGTGACTGAAAAGGAAGACAAGATGCCCTTGATATACTCCGCAACCGCTGACGAACTCTCAACGACCAAGACCTGGGGAGCTTTCATAGACGATGTCCATTCATGTGTGGATTCGCTCAAAGGCACGGGTGAAGCAGAGATGCGGGGTGATGCCTGTATTGCGTAGAGCAATCCCTCTCATACCAAAGGAAGCCTCTCCTTAACAATCAGGCAGCACCCTGTTTTCTATACCTGGGAAAGTCCTATGCATCGCCTAGGGGAATCCCCCATACCACCTTGGCAAAAAAGGTGAGGGGGAACGGAGCTGAGGGATGCGGGTTCACTACGGAGGGAAGTCCAAACGCGGCGGAGGCTATGTAACGATCACCTGACGACGAGAGGTCACTCAGAATCGGACGCTGTCGGTTGGACGGGACAGACCATTGAGGAACGCTGATCCGGACCTCTCGTCAGCTCGACGTCTCGCTCTGCACCCACTGAATGGCGTGTTGGAGTAGTTCAGTTGCATCTCTGAGTTTCATCTTTTGCTTTATCTGTTCACGGTAAGACTCAACCGTTTTGACACTCACACGCAGTACCTCGGCGATCTGGCGCGTTCGATAGCCTCGCCCGATTAAACGAAACACTTCTAACTCACGGTCGCTCAGATTTACGATGCCAGACTCGCGCGCAGGTGATCGGCGATGGACGACCTTCTGGAGCAATCTTGATCCCATCTTATCGCTGACATAGATCTCCCCGCCGAGTACTCGTCGAATGGCCCTCACCACTTCCTCAGGTGCTTCTTGTTTCATGATGTAGCCGTTTGCCCCTGCTCGCAGAGCCCGTTCGGTGTACAGGGATTCATCGTGCATGGACAGGACAAGGACAGGCAACTTCTCATCCCGCGCTCTGATCCTTTTGATCAGTTCAATGCCGTCCACGTTTTTCAGCGAAATGTCCACGATGACCATATCAGGTTTCAGTGCCGTAATAGCTCCGACGGCCTCATGGGCTTCCTCGGCTTCTCCACACACCCTCAGATCAGCTTCCTGATTGATAAGCTGGGTAAGCCCTTGTCGTAGTATGGGATGATCATCCACGACGAAGATCCTGCTCTTGCTCTTCTGGATCTCAGGTGCCGGTCTCATAGTCACGAATTCGTCGCTTGCGCTCAAACCGTTTTAGCGTGAACGGAACAGGTCACCGTGGTCCCGCGGTCCGCATTCCTTTGAACGGTCAGGGATCCATCGATCATTCTTGCACGGTAATTCATGATATGTAACCCCATCCCTGTGTGTTTCTCCAAAACTTCTGGGAACCCAATGCCGTCGTCCATGACCGTAAGGGTGATCCGGTCATGGGCAGCCATCAGACCGAAAACAATATCCTGAGCTTTCCCATGTTTGATGGCATTGCTGACGGCCTCTTGCGCGATATAGTACAGGTGGGTGGCCACAGCATTATCATGAACAAGAATGGTATGTTCAGACTGAAAACGGCAGGTGACATTAAAGAGGCTCTCGGTCGTCGACGCTAATTCCTGTAACGCCGCCACCAAGCCATGCGCCTCCAATTGCACCGGACAGAGCCCCCGTCCTAAATCGCGAGTCTGGGTGACCGCTTGGTTAACCAGGGTGACAATCTCGGCCGCCTGCGCAGCTTCCCCGAATGACTTTGCGGCGAGCTTTTGTTCCAAGACCTTGCTGAGAAACGCAATGCCGGTCAGGTGTTGACCGAGGCCATCGTGCAGATCTTGCCCAATTCGCCGTTGTTCGCGTGCACTGATCTCTAGGATTTCCTTTTCCAGCCGTTTGCGCTCGGTGATGTCAAGCATAAATCCCCGCAGCCTGCTGGAACTCGACTCTCCAGAAACCACCGTTACCAGATCACGTAGCCAGACCACCCGTCCGTCCGCGGCGAGCATGCGGTACTCGAATTCAAAGTCTTGTTTGTGGGAGGAAGCTTCTCGACAGTAATTGACCGCATATTCGCGGTCTTCAGGATGAATGTGACTGACCCAGAAATCGCCTTCAAACCACTGTTCTAACGGATACCCGAGAATGCCTACCGCTTGCGGGCCGACATACGTAAACCGCCATGGTGCGAGGTCCGCCTCCCATGGAATCGCGCTCAGCGTCTCAACCAATCGCCGGAAATGCTCCTTGCTTTCATGCAGCTCGTCTTGGGCTTTCCTGCGCTGGGCGATCTGTTCTTCCAGGAGTTCGACGGTACGAGAAAGTGTGACCGTTCGTTCCTGAACCCGTTGTTCCAGCTCATTGTGGGCCCGCCGAAGGGCCTCCTCGGTCCATTTACGCTCAGTGATGTCCTCACAAACAACCAGCACAACGGTCTCGCCATCAGTATCTCGTACGGCGCGAGCGACCTCTTTGACCCACATCAGGCCGCCATCCTTGCGGACCTTGCGGAACTCCCAATGAAAAACGTGTCTGGGATTCTGCAAACACGTCGTCAATTGCTCCTGCACAGAATCTTTGTCGTCCTCGTGAAAAATATGAAGGACCGATTGTCCGACCAACTCTTCAACCCCATACCCAAGTTGCTCCGCCCCAAACTGGTTGACAGAAAGAACCGTCCCTTCCCGATCCACGGTGAAGTACATCGATGGGTTATCGTCATACAAGACTCGATAACGTTCTTCACTATCCCGCAAGGCCGCTTCGGCCTGCATGCGCTCCGCTTTTAATGCGACCAATTCAGACAGCTGCTGGCGCATCGCGGCCATTTCGGCAAGCATTTCGGCAAGCAGCTGCTCTCTTGTCTTCGTGTCATCCATCTTGTCCTCGCCCCAAAAAGCTGAGATGGCCGGTATTCTCGACTAAGAGATTTTCTGCCAAGTCGGGTTCGCAGTCAAGTCTCAGATTACCCTTCTCCCCTCGTTCATAAACACTGCTCCCCGTGGGCCGAAAGTATGACGGAGAGTTCGCCGAATTAGAGACGTTTAAAGAGCCACTCGGGAGTAAAGCGGAGGGCAAAGCTGGAAAGGAGAGTGAAGTAGTCCGTGAGGAGAAGCACCCCAACCAGGATGAGGAAGACGCCGCTCCCTCGACTGACCCAGGGGAGGAGTCTTTTGAAGCGGCTGAAGAAGCCGAGAAACCGCCCAAAGAGGAGCGCGCTCAGGAAGAAGGGGATGGCGAGTCCGGCAGAATAGGCGCCCAGGAGGAGGATGCCATGGCCTGCGGTCTGTGAGGTACTCGCCAACACCAGGATCGATCCGAGGATGGGGCCGACACAGGGGATCCAGCCAGCGGCAAAGGTCACCCCCACCAGGAAGGCTCCCAGGTAGCCGCCCGGATGGCCCTTCAGATCCAAATGCTTTTCTCGCATGAGGAACGGGATGGTGAGCCAGCCGGCGATGTGCAGACCAAAGAGAACCACCAATACCCCGCCCACCTTGCGGATGACGAGCTGATAATTAAAGAGGAGCTGCCCGAGGGCCGTCGCCGAAGCGCCGAAGGCGACGAAGATGGCAGAGAAGCCGCCAATAAAGGCCACGGCATGTAAGAGGAGCTGGCGTCGATTCCTATCGAGGGCGACCGAGCCCTGGATCTCCTCCAGGGAAATGCCACCCACGAAGGCAAGGTACGAGGGGATAAGGGGAAAGACACAGGGCGACAGGAAGGAGAGCAGACCCGCCCCCATGGCTACCAGGACCGATACCTGCGCCGCTGCAGTCATTGTTTCGACTTGTCCCCTTTCTCTCCTGTTTCCTTTCGTCTCCCGGATTCCGAATCCAGTCACCCATCATGGTAATCATCGGCGCTGTCTTTGGCAAGCCTCGCCTCTATTTCCATGCACTTATCACTGGCCACCCTCTCGTGTCATGCCGCTTCTCGCAGTTTTCGGGGGACGCGCTGGCGCCGTTTGAATGAGGGGTGGCTGGTCCGGCGGCACCACCGGCAGGAAATGCCGGAGTGTGAAACCACAAGCCTGGCAGCGGCAGTAATGAAAAGGAAATCCCCGCTCATCCTTCTTGATCTTGCCCACCTGGATCATGTGGGTGGAGCAGCAGCCTTGAGGATGAGACGCGGCGATGTACCTCGGATAGGCGTTGAGTGGCTTCTTGCCGGAGCTATACACGACAATGGTTTCCATGATCTCCTCCCCTGGAGCTTGTCTCTGAAACGTTGCTGCTAGGCTATCCAAATAACGGCGATCGACATCCGAGAGTTCCCCAGAGGAGAAACTCGAAAGCCCGACGGGTACCCACACACAACAAACCCGCCCTCCAGGGTCTCTGCCTGGGAGGGCGGGTTCAAGCTGAAAGATTTAACGAGTGAGCGTGCTTCTGCAGACATTTCGGGATGGGAATATGTTCCCAAGAAAGAACGGAGAGGGGTTTATAACCCCTCTGCTCGTTTACCACCAATGTGAGATGTGCGAAAAGAATAAGACGTACCACCTGATCTCGGCTTGCCCTTATCTATTTAACGGCGATGGGCCGCGGAAGGTTCCCCAGCGTAAAGGGGGATCCTTGCGTGTGGACGCAAAAAAAAACCCGCCGCTCCAAGGGTTCTCTCTTGAAGGGCGGGTTTACACAAGCGGGTTCAGGACTAGGCGGTTTCGAAAAAGACGCGGGCGCACTCGAACAGCTCGTCCCACCCCACATCCGAGACCAGTGCGTAGGTCATCTTGCTTCCATTTTCGCTTTCCCACAGGAGGATCTGTTGCCCTCTGTGCTCGCCCATCAGAAATGTTTTGGCCCCCCGTCGGATCTCTTCAAGGCCGCTGAGAGAGGCCCCGAACCGGGGGAAGGCAAACAACGAGATGATGCTCCGTCCTTTTTCGTACACGATATAGCCGGCCTGGCGACCGTTCAAGCGTGTGATCCGTCCCCCCAGGAGCTGGATCCCGGCACTCCTGTAGTCGGGAACCCGGACAGAATACCCTACTCGCCCCTGAACCCAGAAAGCGACCTGTTTCATGTCTTCGCTGGGAAGTTCGGCAGGGTTTTCCAGGTGATCGAATCTCATGTGCTCTGCTACCAACTCCGTCACCATGGGGTGAAGCCCGGGCTGGGATAGGGGCCGCGAGACCAGGTACCCGAGGACCCCCCCGAGGACGAAGAGAAGAACGGAAGCGGCCGCCGCCAGCAACCACGCCCGCCGTCCCCAGGCTGGCGACAAAGCCGGACGCTTCTCTCTCTCTTCCATTTCTGCGATGGCAGACCTGAGCCTCTCTGCGAGATGGAGGGGCACGGGCTCCGGAGCGATCTTTGTCCTCAGCGCCTCCCGGAAAGACTGCTCGGCTTCTATCGCCTGGCGACATGAGGGACAGGACTGAAGATGCCCTTCCACTTCAAGCATTTTTGAGGTCTCGAGCTCTCCGTCACAATAGGCTTGAAGATAGGTAGCCAACTCGTGAGCGGTCATTCTTACTCCTCTAGCGCCTTGTCGCCTTTCGCGTACTCCTTCAAGGCGATCCGCAGAGCTTGCCGACCCCGGTACAGCCGCGACATCACCGTCCCAAGGGGACACCGGCAGATCTCCGCGATATCTCGATAGCTACATCCCTGAATATCGGCGAGCACCACAGCCACCCGAAGTTTGGGGGGCAGGGCCTCGATGGCCCGTTGGATGTCCTCCCCGGCCAGTCGGTGGATAAGACCAACCTCTGGGTTTTCAGGGAGCGAACTCACCCCCCCTGCCTCTCGGTACACGCGCTCCTCATCGAAGTCCACCAGAGACCGAGAAGACTGGCGGAGCCGATTGACAAAAAGGCTGTGCAGGATGGCAAAGAGCCAGGCCCGACAGTCGGTCCCCGGCTGGAACTGATGGAAGAACCGGTACGCCCGGAGAAACGTCTCCTGAAAGAGATCCTCCGCTTCGTTCTTATTCCGGGTCAGCCGAAGGGCCGTGTTGTATATGACGCTCATGTGGACCAGGGCGGCGTCTTCGAATTCCCGCCGCTTTCGGTCCGACTCTCCAGACCCCACTGAACCCTCCCCGGAGGGGGGATTCCGGAGCCAACTGGTGCGATCTACTAGAAAAACAACCCTTCCCCTCCAATATTCCCTTTTCTTGTTGGCTCCGGGCCTTCATCTTCGGTAAACTCCCAACGGCTGTCAACCCTGAAAGGACCGCCTCCAGGGAATATCTTGCGCCACTTGCCCGTTATCATCCTTTAAAAATCGCAAGCGAAAGTCGACCGCCGAGCCGTCCTCCAGAGGATGGAGGAAATTTCTGGGTTTATGTGAATTGAACATAGAAGATAGGGGGTTACAATGAAAAGGTTGGCCCTCGTGGGCATAATCGTCGGCCTGGTAGGGGTCCCTCTCGCTCTTGCACAGGTTGCTCTATTCCCGCCAGATCTGACCATCGATGGATCACCCGTATTGAAGGTCCTCCCCAAGGATGCCATTCCGGCCATCGACCGGCCGGAGTTTACCTCCGTCCAGGAGGCCGATCGGTATTTTCGGGACGACGAGCCCGTCCTCGGAGTGCGGCGCGGAAATGTCAGACGGGCCTACTCTCTCTGGCAACTCAACCACCACGAAATCGTCAATGACCGGGTGGGGGATCTCCCGCTCGCCGTCACCTGGTGACCCCTCTGCTTTACGGGCATCGTGTATGTCCGGCCCACGCACCAGGGAAAGCCGCTCACCTTCGGCGTGAGCGGAATGCTATGGAAAGACGCCCTGGTCATGTACGATCGCGAAACCGACACCCTATGGAGCCACTTTAACGCCAAGGCCATCCACGGCCCCCTCCAGGGAATGGCGCTCAAGCCGTATCCGGCGATCCACACGACCTGGGGANNTGCATCCCGACAGCCAGGTGCTCTCCAAGCGCTCCCGCTTCGGCGGCACCGAGGGACGGTCTGACGTCTACCAGGGGTACATGGTGGACCCGAATAGTCTCGGGATCTTTGGGACACGTAATCCCGATTCCACCCTTCCAGGAAAAGAACGTGTCTTTGGGCTCACCTACAACCGGATGAGGGTGGCGTATCCTTTTCGGTATCTCAGCCGCTCCCCTCTCGCCCACGACACCGTGGCCGACGAACCGGTCCTGGTCGTCTTCGTCGCAGCGGAGTCTACCGCGGTCGCCTTCACCCGTCGAGTTGGACACCGGACTCTGCAGTTTGACCGGCTCCGCCAGGCTGACGGGAAATGGATCATGGAAGACACTGAAACCCGGTCCCTGTGGCAGGCTTTGAAGGGAGAAGCCATCGCCGGTCCGCTAAAGGGATCCCGGCTCACCCCGATTCCGGGCCACTTGGTCTTCTGGTTTGCCTGGAAGGGATTTTACCCGGACAGCCGCCTCTGGACCGGCTCATGATGGAGGAGGTCGGGAATTCTCAGTAAAGGCGAGTCCGGGGAGTGGAGGGGCTCCTCGCTTCTTTGAGGGAACCTTGCTAATCCATGAGGCACATCGCCGCCGCAAAAACGGGTTAAATGATTTTGTCCCCTTTGCTATCCTGATCGGCAGCACAGTGGCAAAGACCGAAAGAAAAGATCCAAGACCCACAGGCAAAAAAAGGGCGGAGTGGAGTAGTATGTGACACGGCACGCCGGCGAACGGGATGCGTATGCTCGGAGGACAGGTGAGCTCGCCATGAAGGCGGAGGAAAAGAGCAAACCGGTTGGGACGGAATCGGGGGTCCCACGATCGACTGCGGCCCCGGACACGCCAGAGAAGCGGCAGGAGTGGTGGCGACCCGTCGTGCTCCTGGTTGTGATCCTGATTCTTTTCATCCTGGCGAAGGTGTTCGGGATCGGTGAGCGGCTGAGCGACCTCAGGGGGTTGATCCAGGAACTGGGCCCCTGGGGACCTCTTGCGTTCGTGTTGCTTTACTCGGCAGGAGTCGTCGCGGCCATCCCCGGCTCAGCCCTGACTGTTGCAGCAGGAGCCCTCTTCGGGTCGGTGCTTGGGGTGATTCTGGTGATCAATGCAGCTACCCTCGGGGCGAGTCTCGCCTTCTTGATTGCACGGTACTTCGCCCGGGATGCCGTCGCCCGACGGCTTTCGGCCAACGAGAAATTCCAAAAACTGGATCGGCTCACCGAAGAACACGGAGCCATCATCGTCGCGCTAACCCGCCTGGTCCCCTTGTTCCCCTTCAACCTGCTCAACTACGGTTTCGGCCTCACGCGAGTCCCCTTCTGGACCTACGTGGGCTGGTCCTGGCTCTGCATGTTGCCCGGAACGATCCTCTATGTCGTGGGAGCAGATGTCTTTACCAAGGGCCTGGCCGAGGGCCGCGTGCCTTGGGCCCTTGTGGGTGCCTTGGTTGCGGTAGGACTAATCCTCACCTTCCTGGTCCGGCATGCACGTCGAACACTCAAGGCGCGCGATATCCCGACCAAGGCAGAATAGAATCAAATTCGCATGAGGAGCTCCCCTATGAATCGGATACCAGAGGTCCTCCCCCCAGACGAACACAATCAATTGTTGGTTTCCAACGTCCATCCGCTGGATTGGAAGAGCCCCGACCCCGCGCCCCGATACAACCTGGTCGTCATTGGAGCAGGAACTGCCGGCCTGGTCACCGCCGCAGGTGCAGCAGGGCTTGGCGCTCGAGTCGCGTTGATTGAAAAGCACCTCCTGGGGGGGGACTGCCTCAATGTGGGCTGCGTCCCGTCAAAATGCGTGATCCGATCCTCTCGCGTTATTGAAGAGGTCCGTATGGCCTCCGAGCTTCAGGTGCGCGTTCCAGAAGGAACCAAGGCCGACTTCCCGGCGGTCATGGAGCGCATGCGCCGCCTGAGAGCCCGGATCAGCCATCACGATTCGGCCCGCCGATTCCAGCAGTTGGGCGTCGACGTGTTCCTGGGGGAAGGCCGATTCACCGGCCGGGACACGATTGAGGTGGATGGCAAGATGCTCCTGTTCAGCAAGGCTGTCATCGCCACGGGCGCTCGCCCCGCCGCCCCGCCGATTCCGGGTCTCGCCGAGGCCGGCTACCTCACGAACGAGACGGTGTTCTCCCTGACCGAACTCCCGAGACGCCTGGCGGTGATCGGGGCCGGCCCGATCGGCTGCGAGATGTCCCAGGCCTTCCGACGGCTGGGGTCGGAGGTGTCCATCCTCGAAGCCCAATCACAAATTCTCACCCGTGAGGATCGCGACGCGGCCGAGATCGTTCAGAACGCGTTTGTGCGCGACGGGGTGAACCTTGTTTTGGGATGCAAGATCCTCAAGGTGGAAACCCGCGGGGCGGAGAAGGTCATCCAATTTGAAGGGAACGGTGCCTGCACTGATCTGTCGGTCGATGAAATCCTCGTTGGGGTCGGACGCGCGCCCAACGTCGAGGGGTTAAACCTGGAAGGGGCGGGGGTGGAATACACCCGGCACGCGGTGCAGGTGAACGACTACCTTCAGACGACCAACCCCCGCATCTATGCCGCCGGCGATATCTGCCTTCCCTACAAATTCACGCACACCGCGGATGCGACGGCTCGCCTTGTGATCCAGAATGCCCTCTTTCTCGGGCGCAAGAAATGGAGCACGCTGATTGTTCCCTGGTGCACGTACACTGACCCCGAGATCGCCCACGTCGGGATATATGAGCGGGACGCCGAGGAAAGCGGAATCCGCGTCGAAACGTTCATCCGATATCTGAAAGACGTCGACCGGGCCATTGCCGACGGCGAGGAGGAGGGATTCGTTAAGGTCCATGTCAAAAAAGGGACTGACAACATCCTGGGCGCCACCGTGGTCGCCCGCCACGCGGGAGAGATGATAAGTGAAATTACCACGGCGATGGTCGGAAGGATCGGCCTGAAGACGATCGCAAACGTTATCCATCCTTACCCCACTCAGGCCGAAGCCATAAAACAAGTAGCGGATGCCTATAACCGCACGCGGCTGACGCCGGGAGTCAAAAAACTCTTTATCCGTTGGTTCGCCTGGACGCGATAACCTATCCCTGGATTCCCTCCACGGAATACGGCTCTTGTCCCGTCCAACGATCCATATTCCCTGCATCCTTTCGCCGTGCGCGGCGTCTAACAGCAGTAAGAATGCGAGTGGATAGTTCTGGGTTCCTCTTTCGGAAATAAATCTTGACAATGCATCTGCGGGACTCTATACAGGAAAATACTCTCTGTTTCCCGCTCTCACCCCGGAGAATGACCTGGGCGCACCACGGGGTTTGTTGTTTGTTCGCAACGACCCCCGGACTGGGAGGGGTTCGACCCGGGTCCCCTTCGTCGAGACAGCAGACGATCTATCCCTCCCAACCGTTCACTCAATCATGTCTACTCCAACACCCATAGCGTTTGCGAAAGGTGCATCTGCGTACAAGACGTACCTCGAAAGTCCCCACGGACGTCTCCGGATGGAGATCGTCTGGCATCAATTGTCGAGGTTCATGACGCAGGCGTGGGGAGCAGCCTCGCGACCCCTCCAAATCCTCGACGTGGGCTGCGGGACCGGAGAACTCGCTCTTCGTTTCGCCGCTCGAGGCCACGCAGTCACGCTCCTCGACCCCGTGGAGGAGATGCTTCACCTGGCCAAGGAAAAGGCGCAGGCCATTGAGCCTCCTCCCGTGATACCATCGCGCTTTCTCCGGGGATCACTCGAAGAGGCCCCCGATCTTCTAGACCAGCAAACCTTCGATGTCCTGCTCTGCCACGCTGTGGTGGAGTATCTCCCAAGTCCTGAGAGGGCCTTGATGCCGCTTCGCTCCCTCTTGACCCCAGGGGGATATCTCTCTTTGGTCGGCTTGAACCGCCGGCAAGAGCCCCTCCGTCTGGCCATTCGGGACCGCAAATTCGAAGAGGCGAGGCGGGCCCTCGCGGAAGAGGGATCGACCGACTCTCTCTTTGGCCTTCCCCGGAAGGGAATGACCACCGAAGAGCTTTACGCGCAACTTGAGGCCGCCGGCATCGAGGTCGTCTTCCACGAGGGGATCATCGTCTTTTCCGACTATCTCCCGGCGCGAGTCTTGGAGGATACCTCCGACCTGACCGCCCTCCTCCACCTGGAAGGCGAGGCTGGAGCACACTCTCCCTTCAAAAACATGGCTCGCTTCCTCCATTTCTGGGGAAGACGGGCAGGATAACCACATGACACGCTGATGCGAATCTCGGTCATTATTCCTGCCTTAAATGAAGAAGATGCCATCGGTGCGGTCGTCAGAGAAGTCCCCTGGGACCTCGTGAGTGAAATCATAGTGGCGGACAATGGAAGCACGGACCGAACGGCGGAGGTAGCTCGAGCCGCCGGTGCCAGGGTGATTCGCGAGCCGTCACGCGGCTATGGAGCGGCTTGTTCAGCTGGGGCGAGGGCAGCCGAGGGCGCCGACGTCCTCATCTTTCTTGATGGCGACAGGAGCGATGATCCCAGCGAGATGCCGATCGTTCTCCAACCGATCCTCGAGGACGCCGCCGATCTGGTCATTGGATCACGCACCGCTGGCCTCACCGAGGAGGGCGCATTGACATCTCACCAGCGCGCCGGCAACCGGGTGGTTACGTGGATGCTCTGGCTGCTCTATGGCCTCGCCCTGACCGACATCGGGCCATTTCGGGCCATGAGAGCCGACACCCTCCGTGACCTCGGTATGGAGCACAAAACCTATGGATGGCCTGTGGAGATGGTCGTCAAGGCGGCCAAGAAAGGTTACCGGGTCGTGAATGTTCCGGTGAGCTGTCGCAAGAGGATTGGGCAGTCAAAGGTGGCAGGCACGATGAAAGGCAGCCTCCTTGCGGGCTATCATCTGCTCTCCACCACACTCCGGTATGCCTGGAGGAGGTAACACGATGGCATTTTCTGTCGGTATCGGCCTCACGAACGAATGCGATTTACGGTGTCCCCACTGCTATCGCCCCGATATGGTGATTGATCGTCTCACGCTCAAAGATGTGCGGCAGGTCTGCGAGAGCATTCCCATTCGATCGATGAACCTCGGGGTAGGGGAAAACGGGCTCCACCCCCAATATCAGGCTATTCTGGATTATCTTTACGCCCAGGGGATCAAGACTACGATCACCTCGAATGGCCTGAGCATTCAAGCCCTCAACGACCAGTCGGTCAAACGCTTCCACAGCGTAGAGTTCTCTTTGGACTTCCCCACAGAGAGGGAACATGATGCCTTCAGAGGGACAGGCAACTGGCGAGCCGTCATGGGTGCCATCGAGCGGTGCGCCGCTCTCGGTCTGTCGGTCACGGTGACCGCGGTAATGATGCGCATCAATTACGATAAATTAGGGGACCTCGCCAAGGTGGCCTCCTCGGTGGGTGCCAACCTTCGGGTCAACATCTATCAACCCGCCAAAACGGATCAGTTTACCTTGAATTACGACCAATTCTGGGAAGGGTTTAAACGGCTTTTGGGGTCGGCGCGCCTCGTCGCCACGACCGAACCCGTCCTGGCCGCAGCGCTCGAGATCGAGGGGTTCTCCGGTCCAGGATGTGGCCGGTCCACGGTCCGCGTGGCCCCTGACGGTCGCATCCTTCCCTGTACCTACTGGCCGAAAAGTCGGCTAACCCTTACCGACCTCACGGCTCTCGGAGAGGACATCATCGAGACGCCGGAGTTTCTCGGCGCCAGACAAGTGCCCCCAGCATGCGCTGGGTGTCCCTGCGGCGGCGGCTGCGCAGGAAGGCGGGCATTACTCGGTGACCTGCAAGCGTCTGATCCGTATTGCCCCTTTGAGCGAAAAGATAAGATCATCATCGACTGGGAACCGGCGCTGGGGCAAGAGCTCCCCAAGGTGGGAAGTGCCTGCACCACTGTCGTCTCGGCGAGATAGCCCTTCGTCTGGAGGAGCAAGATGAACGAGCCGAAGCGTCCTCTCGTGGTTCCGGAATTACCTCGGACCCTGTATCTTGAAACGACCAACCGCTGCGATTCGGAGTGTCAAACGTGCATCCGGACGTTTTTGACTTTGGAGCCCGCCAAGGACCTGACCTTGTATGAGCTCAAAGGCATTGTGGATCAGTTCCCGGTCCTGGACAGGGTGATTCTTCACGGGATCGGCGAGCCGCTCCTAAACC
>JABAOH010147891.1_pt1 | contig 13522 bp, 9 predicted proteins | sample 7062181 | NCBI WGS metagenome assembly JABAOH01 (sample SAMN14538630, study PRJNA623070) | marine sediment metagenome | biome: marine biome [ENVO:00000428]; feature: marine pelagic biome [ENVO:01000023]; material: deep marine sediment [ENVO:00002113]; isolation source: pool of 5 deep marine... | reverse complement strand
GGCCGGTCAGCTCCTCGAGCTGCGGGTAGAGCCAGTTGCTGTAGGCGTGGATCTTGGCGAGGTTGTAGTTGCCGACGAGGCTCGGGCACTGGCCGGCCGCATGCCACGTCGAACCCGACGTAAGCTCGCCCTTCTCGATGAGCAGCGCATCTGTGCAGCCCTCTTCGGCCAGGTGATAGAGCAGGCCGACGCCCATGATGCCGCCGCCGACGATGACGATTTCTGCTTGCGAGTCGATGGTTCTTCCCCTGCCGGATTCTTGTTTCGAATCAGGCTAGCGCGCCTCCGAACTGGGCGCAACGAGGCCTTGATAGCGGCTTGTCGACGGTCCAGTCCAGCGCCGTTCCACATGGTGCGGTGCAAAGAGCAGCGTAACATGCGCTATAGGGGGCGGCGCGCATTGCGTTATTATCACGTTATCAATCCGGTCAGGCCGGTATACGGCATGCGAAAGTTCTTCAACGAGCTTAAAAGGCGAAACGTCGTCAAGGCGGGGCTGGCCTATGTCGTTATGGCCTGGCTCTCGATACAAGTGGCCGAGACCCTGCTACCCACCTTCGGAGCCCCGGCCTGGGTCCTCAAGACTCTGGTTCTTTTTGTCGCGATCGGTTTCCCGTTCGTGTTGTTGTTCGCCTGGGCTTTCGAGATAACGCCGGACGGCATCAAGAAGACAAAGGATGTCGACCTGTCGACTTCGATCACTGGCAAGACCGGCAGGACGCTTAATTATGTCACCATTGCCGCACTGTCGATCGCGGTCGTCTACTTCCTGTGGGAGCGGCAGAGCCATGTGCCGGCGGCGCCTGCACCCATTGCCGCCGAACCCGCATCGCCCGCGGAAAGCCAGCCTGAGGAAGCCCTACCGGACAAGACCATCGCAGTGCTCCCATTCGACGACCTCTCGCCGGGTGGCGACCAGGGATGGTTTGCGGACGGGCTGGCGGAGGAGATCCTAAACTCGCTCGCACGTACTCCAGACCTGCAGGTCGCGGCACGAACATCGTCGTTCGCCTACAAAGGGACGCGCGAGGATATCCGAAGCATCGCTAACTCATTGGGCGTTGGCCACGTGCTCGAGGGCTCCGTGCGCCGCAGCCCGGACCGGTTAAGAGTCACCGCGCAGCTGATTCGTGCTGCGGATGGTTTCCACCTTTGGTCGGATACATTCGACCGGACGCCCGACGACATGATCGAGATCCAGGAGAACGTCGCAGTCGAAATCGCAAAAGCACTGCAGACCGCGATGGATCCGGAGGCGCTCAGGAGGATGACTGCCGCGGGTACGCACTCGGTGCCGGCCTACGAGGCCTACCTGGAGGGCCTCTCCTTCGGCCTGAGTTACGTATCGACCGGAGACATGTACCAATACCTCGGTGCGCGCGAGGCTTTCGATCGCGCGGTCAAACTGGACCCGGAGTTTTCAGAAGCGTATGCGGAGCTTGCGTATATCTGGAACGGCGTACGAAACCCGGCAAATATCGAATACGGCATGCTCGATATCCCGGTCGATGAAATCTCCGCACTGTACGACCAAGCCATCGGTAACGCCGTCCGCACGGCGCGGGACGAGGCAACACGTACGAAATTCCTGGCATTCCAGGCCTTCCGGGACAATCGCCTCGCCACCGCGCTCAGGCTCAGCTCGGAATACCTCGAGCAGCATCCGAACGACCGAGACACCTCGTACACGCAGTTGGAACTACTGCTCAGGCTCGGCAAGCGCGACGCGCTCAAAGAAGCCATTGACGTAGCCGTGGAGAAAAACGGGTACGACGTCTGGGTGTCATCGCAGGCTGTCCAGCACGCGCGCTTGATTGACGACCGCGAATTCATCCGGCGGCATGCGCTTTCCGCGCTCGAGCGCAGACCGGACGACCTGGATCTCGCCTACCAGGTGCATCGTTCCCTGCTTTGGATACACGACATCGACCGGGCGAGCCAGCTGCTGCCGAGAATCCTGGAAAGTGACCTGCCGGATTCGGTTCTACCGCTCGCAGAAATACGCCAGGCCTGTGCGGAAAACCGCCTGGACGATGCCGGGCGATTGATTTCCAAACTGGAAACGGACTTGCCCGACGACCTGTGGGCGCAGTGGATGGCTGCACAGTTTCGCGGCGACTACGATGGGGCGACTGCCTTGTTGAAAAATTCCAGTATTGCCGAAAGCATGCGCGATCTGCTGGATTTCACCCCGTACCCGTCATTCGACGCCCGTGCCTTTCCGGAACTCGTCGAATTCATCGAGGCCGAAGGCGGCGAAGTGCATGACCCGGTCGAGCTGCCATTCCAGTGCAACTTGCCGGCTGCTCTCTGAGCCACAGAATTCTGTTGTTGGGTAACCGCGATTTGTCTATGCTCGGCCCATTACTCCCGCGGGCAATAACATGCTGAGGCATCCCGTCTACAAGAAGACCCTGGAGTGGTGGCCACCGCCACGCAGCGCATAAGCGAAGCGTTTCCCTGCAAGGGAGCGCCAGAAATATCTTGTCCGATCGCCGGGCCAGCGCGCCCGGCAGTCCGGCGAATTCCTGAATTCGAAGAGGTATCACAATGCCCCTCAATATGAACAGAGAAGTCTTTATCACCTGCCCGGTCACCGGTTCCGGCGGCACGCAGGACCGTTCGCCGCACGTGCCGCGCAGCCCGAAAGAGATCGCCGACAGCGCGATCGAGGCGGCCAAAGCCGGCGCCGCGATCGTCCACTGCCACGTGCGCGACCCCGAGACCGGCGCTGCCTCCAGGAAAGTCGAGTACTACAAGGAAGTGACGGAGCGCATTCGCGAAGCCGACACCGACGTCGTCATCAACCTGACGGCGGGCATGGGCGGCGATCTGGTCACGGGACCGCCGGAGCGCCCGCTGCCGCTGGACGACAACGGCACGGATATGGCCAGCGCCGAGGAGCGCTGCGAACACGTCCGCGTCTGCCGGCCGGAGATCTGCACGCTCGACTGCGGCACGATGAACTTCGCCGAAGCCGACTACGTGATGATGAATACGCCGGGCATGCTGCGTGCGATGGCGCAGTTCATGAAGGACTACGGCGCGCGCGTGGAGATCGAGGCGTTCGAGACCGGCCACCTCTGGTTCGCGAAACAGCTCGTCGAAGAAGGTCTGATCGAGGCGCCGGTCATGGTGCAGCTGTGCATGGGCATCCCCTGGGGGGCGCCGGACGACCTCAACACCTTCATGGCGATGGTCAACAACGTCCCGAACGACTGGATCTTCTCGGCGTTCTCGCTCGGCCGCAATGAAATGCCCTTCGCTGCCGCCGCCATCCTCGCGGGCGGCAACGTCCGGGTCGGCCTCGAGGACAATCTCTACCTGGAGAGGGGCGTGCTCGCGACCAATGCGCAGCTTGTCGAGCGCGCGGTGCGCATCGTCACCGACATGGGCGCACGGGTCATCGGTCCGGACGAGGTCCGGGAGAAGCTCAAGGTGGAGAAACGCGCGCCGCTATGAGCCATAAAGGTGCGCATCCGTCGACTGCCGCGATTATCGGTGGCGGCGTCATCGGCGGCGGCTGGGCCGCGCGCTTCCTGCTCTGCGGCTGGCGTGTCGTCATCTTCGATCCGCATCCAGACGCGCAACAGCGGGTTGCCGACGTTCTGCATAACGCGCGTCAATCGCTGCCGGCGCTCGCCGACTTCCCGCTGCCGCCCGAAGGCGAACTGTCGTTCGCGGCTTCCGTCGAGGATGCCGTGAGCGGCGCGGCGTGGATCCAGGAGAGCGTTCCCGAGGAGCTGGGGCTGAAGCACAAGGTGATCGCGGAGATCGAGGCCCACGCATCGCCGGACGCCATCATCGGCTCGTCGACCTCGGGCTTCAAACCGAGCGAGCTGCAGGCAAACGCCGCAACGCCGGGGCGCATCCTGGTCGCGCACCCGTTCAACCCGGTATACCTGCTGCCGCTCGCCGAGGTGGTCGGCGGCGACGCGGTCGACGACGATACGCGCGGCCGCGCCTGCGAGATCCTGCGCTCGATCGGCATGCTGCCGCTGGTCGTCAGGAAGGAGATCGACGCGCACATCGCCGACCGCTTCCTCGAGGCCGTCTGGCGCGAAGCGCTCTGGCTGATCAACGACGACGTGGCGACGACCGCCGAGATCGACGAGGCGATCCGCATGGGCTTCGGCCTGCGCTGGGCGCAGATGGGGCTGTTCGAGACCTATCGGCTGGCCGGCGGCGAGGAAGGCATGGCGCACTTCATCGCGCAGTTCGGGCCCTGCCTGTCCTGGCCATGGACCAAGCTGATGGACGTGCCCGAGCTGACCGACGCGCTGGTCGACAAGATCGCGTCGCAGTCCGACGCGCAGTCGGGCGCGCATTCGATCCGCGAGCTCGAGCGCATCCGCGACCGGAATCTCGTCGGCATCCTGCGCGCGCTCAAGGCGCGCGACTGGGGCGCCGGCGCGGTGCTGCGGGAGTTCGATCGGCAGCTCGAGAAAACGGAACCCGCGGACATGCCGGCCGACGTCGATTCCTCCGGCCCGCTGCGCATGCTGGAGCTCAGCGTGCTGCCGGCATGGATCGACTACAACGGCCACATGACCGAGTTTCGTTACGTGCAGGTGTTCAGCGACACCTGCGACAAGCTGCTGGTGATGATCGGCATGGATGCAGACTACGTCGCAACGACCGGCGCCTGGTATACAGCCGAGACGCACACGATGCAGGTCGACGAGATCGGCGTGAACGAGCGGCTCTACAGCACGCTGCAGATCCTGATGAGCGATACGAAGCGGCTGCATATCTTCTACCGGCTGCACGCAGCTGTCGACGACCGGCTGCTGGCGACCTGCGAGGCCATGTACCTGCACGTTGGCAAGGAATCGGGCCGCGTCTGCGAGGCCGAGCCCGACATGCTCGAAAAAGTAAAACGCATTAGCGAGGCGCACGCAGGCCTCGCCATTCCGGACACCGTCGGCCGGCACGTCGGCCAACGCCACTGAATCCAGGACACGGCACTATGAATTTCGGATTGACCGACGAACAACAGATGATCGTCGACACGACGCGCGCCTTCGTCGAGAACGAACTCTACCCGCATGAGGCGCAGGTCGAACGAACCGGCCATCTCGGGATGGACCTGGTCCGGGAGATCCAGCAGAAGGCGATCGAAACCGGCCTGTACGCGGCGAACATTCCCGAGGAGTTCGGCGGCGGTGGCCTCGATACCCTGACCTGGCTGCTCTACGAGAAGGAGCTCGGCCGCGCGAACTATGCGCTGCACTGGACCTGCGTGGCGCGCCCCTCGAACATCCTCTGCGCGGGCACGCCGGAGCAGCAGGAAAAATACCTGCAGCGCTGCATTGCCGGCGAGACCTGGGACTCGCTCGCAATGACGGAGCCGGGCGCGGGCTCCGACCTGCGCGGCATGAAGGCGACCGCGAAGCAGGACGGCGACGACTGGATCCTGAACGGCACCAAGCATTTCATTTCGCACGCCGACATCGCGGACTTCACGATCGTCTTCATGAAGTCGGGCGAGGAAGACACGCCGCGCGGCAAGCGTTCCTTGATCACGGCTTTCTTCGTCGACAAGGGCACGCCCGGTTTCAACGTGCGAGACGGCTATCGCAACGTCAGCCACCGCGGCTACACCAACGCGATCCTCGAGTTCGACAACTGCCGGGTCCCGGCGGAGAACATGCTGGGCGAGGAACACAAGGGCTTCGAGGTGGCCAATACCTGGCTCGGCGCGACGCGTCTCCAGGTCGGCGCAACCTGTCTCGGCCGGGCCGAGCGGGCGTTCAGGCACTCGGTGGAGTACGCGGCGGATCGCGAGCAGTTCGGCCAGCCCATCGGCAAGTTCCAGGGCGTGTCCTTCAAGCTCGCCGACATGGCGACCGAAATGAAGGCGGCGGAGCTGATGATCCTCGAAGCCGGCTGGAAGTACGACCAGGGCACGGTTACCGATGCCGACATGGCGATGGCGAAACTCAAGGCGACCGAGATGCTCGCCTTCGTTGCCGACGAGGCCATCCAGATACACGGCGGCATGGGGCTGATGGACGAGCTGCCGCTCGAACGCATCTGGCGGGACGCCCGGATCGAGCGCATCTGGGAAGGCACGTCCGAGATCCAGCGTCACATCATCAGTCGCGGGCTGCTGCGCCCGCTGGGTGCCTGAGGAACACTTATGAGTGCAGACGACATCAAGACCCGGGTCGAGGGCTACATCCTCGAGGTCATCATCGACCGGCCGAAAGCCAACGCGATCGATCGCGCCACGAGCATCCGCATGGGCGAGATCTTCTCGAACTATCGCGACGACCCGGAACTCCGCGTGGCGATCCTGACCGGCGGCGGCGAGAGGTTCTTCTCCGCGGGCTGGGATCTCAAGGCCGCGGCCGGCGGGGAGGAAGTCGACGGCGACTACGGCGTCGGCGGATTCGGCGGCATCCAGGAACTCGAAGACTTCAACAAGCCGGTGATCTGCGCGGTCAACGGCATCTGCTGCGGCGGCGGACTCGAGATCGCGTTGTGCGGCGACATCATCATCGCCTCGGAAGAGGCCTCGTTCGCGCTTCCCGAGATCCGCTCCGGCACGATCGCGGACGCCGCCTCGATCAAACTGCCGAAGCGGATCCCGTACCACATCGCGATGGAGATGCTGCTGACCGGCCGCTGGATGGATGCGAACGAAGCGTGGCAGCGCGGCTTCGTCAACGAAGTGGTGCCGGCGGACAAGCTGATGGAGCGCACCTGGGAAGTAGCCCGGCTGATCGAGTCCGGTCCGCCGCTCGTCTATGCCGCGATCAAGCAGGTTGTGCGCGAAGCGGAGAACATGCGCTTCCTCGATGCCCTGCGAAAAATCACGCAAAGCGAGTTCGATACGGTCGAGACGCTTTATAAAAGCGAAGACCAGCTCGAGGGCGCCCGGGCGTTCGCCGAGAAACGCGACCCGGTCTGGAAAGGCAGGTAAACAAGCATGAATCGCCACGCGGCGATGAAAAGGCTTTTCTCGCCACGAAGCGTGGCCGTGTTCGGTGGCGCCAGCGCGGGCGAAGCCATCCGGCAGTGCCGCGTCGTGGGTTTCGACGGCGAGCTGTATGCCGTCAATCCCGGACGTGGCGAGCTGAACGGCGTGCCGTGCGTCGCGACGGCCGCCGATCTGCCCGTGGTACCCGACGCCGCCTTCATCGCGGCGCCGCCTGCCGCGTCGGTAGAGATTATCCGTGAACTGTCGGCGCTCGGCGCGGGTGGCGCCGTCTGCTACGCATCGGGTTTCGCGGAACTCGGCGATGCCGGCGTCGACCTGCAGAACGAACTGCGCGCCGCTGCCGGCGACATGGCCGTCGTCGGTCCGAATTGTCACGGCTTCGTGAACTACCTCGATGGCGTTGCGCTCTGGCCGGACGAGCATGGCGGCACGCGAGTGGCAAGCGGCGTCGCGCTGGTCACGCAGAGCGGCAACTTCGGCATCAACCTGTCGATGCAGCAGCGTGGCGTCGACCTCGGCATGGTCGTCACGGTCGGCAACATGAGCTGCCTGGGGCTGCACGACTACATCGAATTCCTGGTCCGGGACCCGCGGGTCACCGCTATCGGTCTGCATATCGAGGGTATCGAGAACGTGCACGAGTTTTCGATCGCGGCACTCAAAGCGCTGGAGGCCGGCATCCCGATCGTCGCGATCAAGACCGGTCGTTCGCGCCGCGGCGCCGAGATCAATATGAGTCACACGGCGTCGCTGGCAGGCGAGGACCGCCTGTACGAGGCCATGTTCAGGCGTCTCGGCATCCTGCGCTGTTTTTCGGTGACGCAGTTCCTCGAGACGCTCAAGTTCCTGTCGATCGTCGGACCCCTGCCCGATCGCACGGTCGGTTCGATGAGCTGCTCGGGCGGCGAAGCGTCACTGGTCGCCGACTATTCCGATGCGGCGGGCCTCGACATGCCGCGACTGTCCGACGCTGCGTCGACCCGGCTGGCCGAGATCCTGGGACCGAAAGTGCCGCTGTCGAATCCCCTCGACTACCACACCTATGCCTGGGGCGATTACGACGCCCTGAACGCCTGTTTCTCGACGATGCTCACCAATGAATTCGCCTGCACGTTGCTGGTCGTCGATTACCCGCCGGGCGAGAACGCGAATACGTCCAACTGGGAGCTTGCGGAACGCGCATTGATCGACGCTGCGGATTCGACGGGGCAACGGGCTGTCGTCGTGTCCACGCTTCCCGAAACGATGCCGGCGGCCGCCAGGACGAGACTGAAGGCCGCCGGGATTGCGCCGATGCAGGGCCTCGATGAATGCCTGGCCGCGATCCGCGCCGCGGCGGACATCGGCGCCGCGAAACAACGGGTGAAAGACACGCTGCCCGTGCGCGCGCCGGAAGCCGCTGGCGGCGAAGTTACTTTGCTCAACGAGCTGGACAGCAAGACCGCACTGGCCGAACGCGGCCTTGACGTGCCGCGCGGCCAATCCTGCACGGCCGACGATGCGGTCGCCGCTGCCGACGCCATCGGCTACCCGGTGGTCGTCAAGGCGCTGAGCGACGAGCTCGCGCACAAGACCGACGCCGGCGCGGTGCATGTCAATCTTGCCGACGCCGGCGCCGTGGAGGCTGCGATCAACAAGATGACGCCCCGCTTCGATCGCTTCCTGGTGGAGGAGATGGCGGGACCGACCGTGGCCGAGCTGATCGTCGGCGTCAGCCGGGACACGACCTTCGGCCTGTCGCTGCTGATCGGCGCGGGCGGCACGCTGGTCGAGCTGATGGACGATACCGTGTCACTGTTATTCCCGGTCCGCCGGGACGATGTTGCTGACGCGATCCGGTCCCTGAAAGTCATGCAGCTGATCGCATCCTGGCGGGGCGGCGAGGCCGGGGACTTCGACGCCGCGGTGGACGCCGTATGCGCGATCGCCGAGTACGCGACCGAGCATAATGCAACCCTCGTCGAACTCGACGTCAACCCGCTGCTCGTGACGCCGACCGGCGCGGTCGCGGTCGACGCCGTCNNGCGGTCGACGCCGTCATCCGGCGCGCATAGCAACAGACGCTATCGACAAGCGCCACGACATCGCGAAGTCCACACTTAGGACGCAGGAGCGTTTTGCTAATGGCCCGCAGGCCATCGAGCACCGCTCACAGGTCATCAGGAAACTCTGCGCCAACCCCGGCGACGTGCCGATAACCTGTTGACCTGGGCAGTCGGATTACCCGCCGGCCCTGCTTCAGGAGCGGTAGGCTTCTCGCCCAATCCCCTGCACCGCAATACCCTGCGCAGGCATGACCTCGCACTGCAGGGCATACATCGCGGCCGCCGCCTCGTCGATCGCGCGGGTGAAGTCGACCGATCCCTGCAGGATCGGCTTCAGTAACTCCTTGTCCTGGATCCTCGCAGGCGGATATTCGTGCTCCACAACGAGGTACATCTCGGCCGGATCGACATCGAGCAGCTCGCGGGCGGCGAGCTGGTGGTCCAGCCAGTCGACGGTGCGGTTCTGCAGGTAGGCCAGCGGATCGTGTCGCGCGGTACCCGGTAACTCGTGCTCGCAGATGGCGACCTGTTTTTTCCAGGCATTGAGGTGGTCGGCAGGATTGTCCGAAGGTTTGCCGTCGATCCAGTCGCCGCGCTCGAAGGTCTGGCCGCCGTAGCCCCAGGCGGAGACGCCCTTCGAGTCGATGACCTGGCCCTTGACGTGGAAGCCGCCGATCAGGAAGGCGTAGCCCTCGTCCTTCAGGTACTGGAAGATCGAGCGCGTGTCCTGGCCCATCAGGATGGCGTGCGACGGGTCGTAGTGGATGCGGAACTGGTCGCCGACGCCGTGCTTCTCGCAGATGCGGTGCAGCGCGATCCACGGGCCGGGCGCGTAGGCGATGTTGTTGTGCCAGCGATCGAGCACCGTCCAGCCGGGCATCGGACATTGCTCGACGCGAAACGTCAGGCCGCGCGCTTTGGCCTCCTTTAATAAGGGTATGAACTCCGCCTCGAACATCTCGAGGTTCTGATCCATCTCGAGGTCGTAATTGCGGCCGACGAATCCGCACACGGCGTCGGTCTCGAGGAGCGCCGCCGCATCGAAGACCCTGAGCATGAAATCGTGCTTGAACTTCCGTGCCTCGTCGTCGGCGACCAGCATGTTGTCGAAATAGCCGAGATCGGAGAGCCCGACGCCGGTCTCCTGCATCGCCGCCTTGACGCGGTCCGCCCGCTGCTGGTCGAAAGGTTCGCGCAGGTCCAGCGTGTTCGCGACCGGGTCGAGCATGGCCTCGGGCGGCACGTCGGTGAGCGTCGGGTGCAGCGCCGACGACAGCTGGATGTAGGGCGAGCCGATGTCGCGTGAGAATTCGAGCCACTCCTCGATAGCCAGGTCGGGATCGGCGTCGCGTTTTTCGCGCGGCGTCAGCTCCTGCAATGCCGCGGTCAGCACGCTGATCTTCATGGGCCGCGGTGAGAACGGCACGGGCAGGTCGCTCATAGTTGTCTCCGGTTTGGTTTCTTCTTGTCTCGGGTCGCCATTCTAGCTGACCGCGGGCCGCCACGGATGTCATGCGCCCTGCATGCGATACCGGCATAATCGTGTGCTTCGACCGGTCGAGGATCAAGCCATGCCTCACAAGCCAACGCTATGCGGCCTTGTCGCCGCCCTTCTGCTGTCGGGCTGCACATCGCCCGCGGAGCCGGTACCGAAGGCCGTTTTCATCATCGTCGACGGTATCCCGGCCGATGTGCTGGAAGATACGCCGACACCGAACTTCGACAGTATCAGCGCGGCGGGTGGCTACACGAGAGCGTGGCTTGGCGGCGAAGCCGGCGGCGCAAGCGAAAGCCCGACCGTTTCCGCGGTCGGCTACATGAGCCTGATCACCGGCACCTGGTCGAACAAGCACAACGTCTACGACAACGATGTCGAGAATCCGAATTACGACTACTGGGATATCTTCCGCATCGCCAAGGCGCACGACCCGTCGCTGCAGACCGCGATCTTCTCGACCTGGACCGACAACCGGACCAAGCTGCTCGGCGACGGGCTGCCCGCAGCGGGCGGCACGAAGCTCGACTACGCCTTCGACGGCTTCGAACTGGACACCGAAAGATTCCCGCACGATGAAGACCGGATCTACATCAAGATGATCGACAAGCTGGTGGTCGACGAGACTGCGCGCTACCTGCGGGAGGTCGCGCCGGATCTCTCCTGGGTCTACCTGGAGTACACCGACGACATCGGCCACCGTTACGGCGACGGCCCGGAGATGACGGATGCAGTCGCGTGGATGGACGAGCGAATCGGCGAAATCTGGGATGCCGTCCTCGAGCGGCAGCGCACCGCGGATGAAGACTGGCTGATCGTCATCACCACCGATCACGGCAGGGACGCCGAGACCGGCATGGACCATGGCGGCCAATCGGTCCGGGAGCGCACGATATGGATCGTCACCAACGGCAGGAATCTCAATTCGCGGTTCAGCGCCATGCCCGGCGTGGTCGACATCCTGCCGTCGATCGCGACGCACATGCAACTCGACCTGCCGGCGCAGATCCGTGCCGAGCTCGACGGTCAGTCCTTCATCGACTGACGTCGCAATGAACGGAGGTCCGCGATGACCGACAAGACCCGCCAACCCGCCAGCCCGCAGCGCAGGAAATTCCTGCGCGACGCCGGGCTGATCCCCGCCGGCCTGTACCTCGGCGCCGGTATTTCCAGGGCCGACGACCAGGGCGCGGATGCCGGCGGCCTCGCGGGCGGATCGATGATGGATTACGTCGCGCCGGTCCTCGACACGGTTCGGGCAGGCGTCATCGGCGCAGGGCGACGCGGCACGACGATCATCCGCCTGCTCGCCGGCATCGACGGCGTCGACGTCAAAGCCATCTGCGATTCCCACGCGCCGGCCATCGACCGGGCGCGGGCGCTCGTGGCCGAGGTCGGCCTGCCGGCGCCTGATTTCTATGCCGGCGGCGACTACGCGTATCGCCAGCTGCTCGAGCGCGACGACATCGATGCGGTCTTCGTCCTGACGCCTTGGAGCTGGCATACGCCGATGGCGGTCGAGGTCATGCAGGCGGGCAAGCATGCCTTCGTCGAAGTGCCCGCGGCGCTGACCCTCGACGAGGGCTGGCAGCTCGTCGAGACGTCCGAGCAGACGCGCATGAACTGCATGATGATGGAGAACGTCTGCTACGGCCGCGAGGAGCTGATGGCGCTCAACATGGTTCGCGAGGGCGTGCTCGGCGAACTGCTGCACGGCGAGGCGGCCTATATCCACGAACTGCGCTGGCAGATGAAGGACATCGAGGAAGGCACCGGGTCCTGGCGCACAGCGTGGCACGCGCGGCGCAATGCCAACCTGTACCCGACACACGGGCTGGGCCCGATCGCGCAGTACATGGATATCAACCGGGGCGATCGCTTCGACTACCTGACGTCCATGTCGTCACCGGCTTTGGGCCGGCAGGCCTATGCCGCCCGCGAATTCCCGCCCGATCACCAGCGCAACAATGCCCGCTATATCTGCGGCGACATGAACACATCGCTGATCAAGACGGTCAGGGGCCGGACGATCATGGTGCAGCACGATACGACGACGCCCAGGCCCTATACGCGTCACAACCTGATCCAGGGGACGAACGGCGTCTATGCGCAGTATCCCAACCGCTTCGCCCTCGAGTCGGAAGGCGATTTCCACGAGTGGCAACACGACATAACCAGCCTCGAGGAACGTTACGAGCATGCGCTGTGGAAAGAACTCGAAGCGGAGGCGACGGCCAGCATCGGGCACGGCGGGATGGACTTCGTCATGCTCTGGCGGATCGCCTGGTGCCTGCGCAACGGCGTGCCGCTGGACCAGAACGTCTACGACGCCGCCGCCTGGTCGGCGGTGACGCCGCTCAGCGAAGCATCGAACGCTGACCGCGGCAGCTCGAAAGACTTCCCCGACTTTACGCGGGGCGCCTGGCAGACGGCACAACCGCTGACCGTCACATAATGTCCGAGCACGATTTCCCGGACATCCTGCAGCACTTCGAACTGGCGGGCCATTTCGATTCCGCGGCCGTGTATGGCAGCGGTCACATCAACGACACGTGGCTCATCCGTTTCGCGCATAGCGACCGGCGCAAACGCTACGTGCTGCAGCGAATCAACGGCTACGTATTTTCGAACCCGGTTCACGTCGCCGAGAACATCGATCGCGTCTGCCGGCACTTCGGCGAGTCTGACGCCTCGGCGCATTTGCCCGGGCAGAAGGATTTCGTGCCGATCCGGACGCGCGGCGGGGACGCTTACTGGCGGGCGCCGGGCGGCGACGTCTGGCGACTCTGGCCGTTCGTCTATGGCGCGCGCACCGTCAACGCCGTCGAGTCTCCTGCACAGGCCCGCGAGGCGGCAGCCGCTTTCGGCTGGTTCCAGCGTCTCATCGACGATCTGCCCGGTCCGCCTTTACACGAGACGATCCCGGGCTTCCACGACACGATGTCGCGGCTCGAACAGTTTCGACGCGCGCTCGACGAGGACGCGCAGGACCGGGCCGGGTCCTGCGGTCCCGAGGTCGAGTATGCCCTCGCGACC
>JABAOH010142263.1_pt1 | contig 13522 bp, 13 predicted proteins | sample 7062181 | NCBI WGS metagenome assembly JABAOH01 (sample SAMN14538630, study PRJNA623070) | marine sediment metagenome | biome: marine biome [ENVO:00000428]; feature: marine pelagic biome [ENVO:01000023]; material: deep marine sediment [ENVO:00002113]; isolation source: pool of 5 deep marine... | reverse complement strand
GTCGGGCTTTTTGCGGTACTCACCCTCAGGCTGTGGTTCCTGCAGGTGACCAGCGCCGCCGAGTTCGAAGAGCAGGCGGAGCGCCAACAGATCCGGCTGGTGTCGTCGCCTGCCCCCCGGGGAGAGATCCTCGATCGGGATGGACGGCTCCTGGCCGGCAGCCGCACCTCGTTGTCGGTGGTCGTCGACCGCCAGCTCCTCACCGCCGAGAGAGAGGACGAGGTCATTCAGAAGGTAGCCGGGCTCTTGGACATACCGGCCATCGAGGTGCGAGCCCGCTTCAACGAGGCCCGTGAGGGTGCGCTCACCAACATCCAGACCGACGTCGATTCCGCCGACGCCCTCTTCATCATCGAGCACGCCGAGGACTTCCCCGGCGTTCGCGTCGAACCGATCCCGGTCCGGACCTATCCGGAAGGAACTCTGGCCGCCCACGTGATCGGCTATGTCGGCAGCCCCGAAGAGGGCGATCTCGATCTGCCCGGTGCCGAGATGCCCGATCGGGTGGGCAAGTTCGGCGTCGAGAACGCCTACGACATCTGGCTCCGGGGGACTCGGGGGCTGACCAAATATCGCATCAATGCCGAGCGGGAGATCCTCAGCGTGGTCGGCGAGCAAATGCCCGAGGCCGGAGGAACGGTGATCACCACCATCGACGCCGAATACCAAGCGGTCCTGGAGGCGGCGTTGGCCGAGGGCCTGGTTCTGGCGAGGTCCGAGGGGGAGCCGGCGATTAGGGCCTCCGGGGTCGTGCTCGACGCTCGCAACGGCTCCGTTGTGGCAATGGCGTCGGTGCCGTCGTTCGACCCCAGCATCTTCGTGGGCGGCCTCACCCAGGACAAGTGGGAGCAACTCCAGGACAAGGGAGCCTTCAACAACTTCGCCATCCAGGGCAGCTATGCCCCGGCTTCGACCTTCAAGGTGGTCGCATACAGCCTCGCCGTCGAAGAAGGCATTTATCCCCAACAAGACCCGAGCCGGCCGCCGTTGACCGGCCATGATGAGAACTATTTCTGCTCGGGCCGCCTCGAGTTCCTCTTCCAGGACGGGAGTCCCAACGTCTACAACGACTGGACCCCCGACGGTCACGGTTCTGTGGACTTGCATCGCTCCCTGGAGGCCTCATGCGACCTCTACTTCTGGGAAATCGCTCTTCGGATCTGGCGTGGTCGTGACCGCGAGTTCGACGAGGCCGCCCTCCAACGTTGGGCAGAGCAGCTCGGGTTTGGATCGCCGACCGGGATCGACCTCCCCTTCGAGCAGGCCGGCCTCGTACCCGACCGGGAATGGTTCGAGCGGGTGCAGCGCGAGACCCCGGGCCGGGTGAGGGCCGAGGGGGCCTGGTCGGGGGGCGACGTCATGAACGTGGTGATCGGTCAGGGGGCCCTTTCGACGACGCCGCTTCAGGTCGCCAACGCCTATGCGGCACTGGTCAACGGCGGAACCCTGTGGCAACCGCGGGTGGTGGATCGAGTGCTCGACGGGGAAGGCGAGACCGTGTTCGAGAATCCCCCGAAGCCGATTCGCCGGCTGGGGCTGAACCCGGCGACGGTGACGATGCTGCGCCGGGACCTCCGGTCGGTGGTCAACGGTCCCACCGGGACCGCCCGATCCGCATTCGCCGACTTCGGCCCGCAGGTGGAGCTCGTCGGAGGAAAGACGGGCACGGCCGAGGTGATCAAGGGTGGCCCGGGCGAGCCGGATGTCGACAGCGCTTGGTTCGTCGGGGTGACTCCCATCGACGACCCGGAGTTCGTCGTGGCGGTCGTGATCGAGCGCGGCGGGAGCGGGGGCAAGATCGCCGCTCCGACGGCTCGCAAGGTGCTGCAGGCCCTCCTCGGCCTCGAGCCCGGTCCGGTGGTGGCGGGGGAGGAGGCCGACTGATGGGCGTTCTCATCGAGAGCGCCGCGATGACCGAACGCCGCCAGCGGATGCGGCCCGACCTCCTGCTGGTCGGCGCCGTGGTGGCCCTCTCGGCATTGGGCGCCCTGATGATCTTCAGCGCGTCGGCGCCCCGGCTCGAGACCTTGGGCCTTTCCACCAACGAGGACTTGCAGCGTCAGCTCGTGTTCATAATCGCCGGTGCGGTGCTGTTTGTCGTCGCCTCGCTGGTCGAGGAACGCCCTTTGCGGCTGGCGGCTCCCATTGTGTACGGCACGGCGTTGCTCCTGTTGCTTCTGGTCGTGACCGCCGTAGGGGTAGAGGTGCGGGGAGCCCAGCGCTGGATCCAGGTGGGGTTCTTCCAGCTCCAGCCTGCCGAGTTTGCCAAGCCGGCGCTCATCCTGGCTCTGGCAGCCCTNNGCCCGGATCGGCCAGATCGCAGCGCTCACCGCCCTGCCCGCCCTCCTCATCGCCTACCAGCCGGACCTGGGGACGACGCTGGTCTTCGGCTTCATCGCTCTCGTGATGATGTTCGTGGGCGGAGCTTCGCTGCGTCAGCTGCTCACTACGGTGGCCGCCGGCTCCGTGGCCGCGCTGGTCATGCTGCAAACCGGGCTCTTTCAATTCCGGGAGTACCAAATCGCTCGGCTGACCGCGTTCCTGGACGCCAGCGCCGACCTCGCCACCGTCAACTACAACCAATTCCAGAGCCGGATGACGATTGGGAGTGGAGGCCTGTTCGGCAAGGGTCTGTTCGAGGGAGATCAGACCAACCTCTCGTTCGTACCTCACCAGACGACAGACTTCATCTACACCGCCGTCGGCGAGCAACTCGGATTCGTGGGGGCTGCACTGGTACTGCTTCTCTACACCGTGATCGTGTGGCGGCTCCTCATGATCGCTGCTAACGCCAACAGTCGGTTCGGTCGCCTCCTCGCCTCTGGGGTAGCAACGTTGTTGGGCTTTCACACGTTCGTCAATGTGGGAATGACCCTCGGGTTGGTGCCCGTGACCGGGCTGCCCCTTCCCTTCATGAGCCAGGGCGGCTCGGCCTATCTGGCGATGGCTCTGGCCGTCGGCCTCGCCCATTCCTTCAAGGTTCATTGGTCGCCGGTCCCCGGGGAGAGGCGGTTGCTGTAGGACCCCGGACCGCGCCGTTCCCATTCGGTGACGGCCAGGATTCAACTGTTACTCTCCCACCGCATGGAGCGGCGGGGCGATCAAGGCTGGATCGAGGTCATCTGTGGCCCGATGTTCTCCGGCAAGAGCGAAGAGCTGATCCGGCGGATGACCCGCTACCACATCGCCCGAATCCCCACCCAGACCTTCAAGCCGGCCCTCGACGACCGCTTCGCCGACACGGAGGTGGTTTCCCACAGTGCTCTTTCAGTCGCCGCTCAGCCGGTCGACGACTCGGGGGCCTTGCTCCGATCGGTGGAGGATCGTACCCGGGTAGTCGGTGTCGATGAGGCCCAGTTCTTCGATCGGGGTCTGGTCGAGGTGGCGGAGACGCTGGCCGCCGCCGGCAAACAGGTCGTGGTGGCCGGCCTCGACCTCGACTACCTGCGTCGACCCTTCGAGCCGGTCCCCACGCTGATGACCAGAGCCGAGTATGTACAGAAGATGCTGGCCGTGTGTCATCGCTGTGGTGGGGCGGGGATGTTTACTCAGCGGGTCATCGACTCCGACGATCTGGTGGTACTGGGAGCTACCGGCGCGTACGAGGCGAGGTGCCGTCGGTGCTACGACCCCACCGAAGTCCGCCAGGAAAGGCTCGAGATCGTCGAGGCCTGAGCCGATGAGACGACCGGGCATTGCTAACATGCCCAGTGGACCGCAGGCCGGTCCGGTTCCTTAGGGCCAGAACGGAGTTCACCGTGCACGACGCAGCCATACCGATGGCGCTCCCACCCCGGAGCGCACCCGGCGCGTCGACCCCACCTCCGGCTGCCGCTTCGCCGTCGACCGGCCGCGTCCAGTCAACCGTCCACCTATTCGGAGTTCTACATGCCTCTGTTTCCCCGCAGGACCCCCAAGGTCGTCCGGCGCGGCGTCGGAGAGGAGGCCCTGGAAGAGCGATCCACTCGCAAGGTGGGGCGCGACCAGGTGACCATTCGACGGGTTCGCCAGCAACAGCAACCACCGACTAAAGAAAAGCCCAGAGAGCGCAAACGGCGTCGGCCCCGTCCCGAAGTCGAAGCCCGGCCCGAAGCCGTAGAGGCCGCGCCGCCTGTCGAGACTGCTCGGACCCAGATGCTGGTGCGCACACTGCCGCATCAGATCCAAATCGTTGTGCTGGAGGGACCGGTGCTGGTCGAGCACTACGTGGCCCGCTCCGACAAGCAGTCGCTGGTCGGCAACGTGTACCTGGGGCGGGTCCGCAACGTACTTCCCGGCATGGAGGCCGCCTTCGTCGACTTCGGTGAGGGCAAGAACGGCGTTCTCTATGCCGGCGATGTGCGTAGCGACGGCGGCGGCCGCCGTCGGATCGAACAAGCGCTTTCGGTCGGCGACGAGGTCATGGTCCAGGTGACCAAGGACGCCATGGGCCACAAAGGGGCCCGACTGAGCAACGAGGTGAGTCTGGCCGGGCGCTATCTGGTGCTCAGCCCCGGGGCGGACATCAAGGGGATCAGCCGCCGCCTTCCCGACAGTGAACGGGAACGCCTCCGCAAGATCATCGGCCAGCTCCGTCCTCCCGGCTTTGGCGTGATCGTCCGCACCGCCGCCGAGCGCGTCGAGGTCGACGATCTCGAGGCCGACATGAAGCGGCTCGTTGCAGCATGGAACACGATCGAGGAGAAGGCTCAGACCGGGAGCGGCCCCCGACTCCTCTACGAGGAGCCGCCCCTCGAGATACGCGTCATCAGAGAGAACTTCACCAGGGATTTTCGCCGCCTGCTCGTTGACGGGAAGGACACTTACCGGCGGGTGATCGATTACCTGCGCAGCACGGAACCCGAGCTGGCCAACAAGGTGAAGCTATACGAGGACGAGGTGCCTCTCTTCGAGCGGTTCCATGTCGAGGACCAGCTGCGCAAGGCCCTCGATCGAAAGGTATGGCTGCCTTCGGGCGGCCACGTGGTCATCGACCGCACCGAGGCACTCACCGTCATCGATGTCAACACCGGCCGCTTTGTCGGCCACTCCAATTTGGAAGAGACCGTCTTTCAGAACAACTTGGAGGCCGCCGAGGAGATTGCCCGGCAGCTCCGGCTGCGCGACATCGGCGGGATCATCGTCATCGATTTCATCGATATGGAGATCGAGCGCAATCGACAAGCCGTGCTGACGGTGCTGCGAGAGCAGTTGGCCAAGGACCGTACCCGGACCCAGGTGTTCGAGGTGTCGGAGCTGGGATTGGTCGAGATGACCCGGAAGAACGTTTCCGAGGGCCTGGTGGAATCCTTCTCGGAGGTCTGCGACCGCTGCGGTGGCCGAGGCGTGGTCCTCTACGAAGAAGCGGCAACGACCGGCCGGCCCATGCCGGGCTCTGAGGCGGCCAGGACGAAAACCGCTGCCAGCTAGAATTGGGTGGTCTTCCATCTCCGTAGCGGTGACCCATGTACGCCATCATTCGCGCCGGCGGTAAGCAGGCCAAGGTCAGCGAGGGCGATATCCTCGATATTGAGCGCGTCAAGGGTGACGAGCTCACGTTCACCCCGCTCCTGGTCGTCGACGACAAAGGAAAGGTCACGTCGGGGCGTGAGGATCTCGCGACGGCCAGGGTGGTAGCCAAGGTGCTGGGCCCCTCGGCCGGCCCCAAGGTCGATGTGCTGAAGTTCAAAGCCAAGAGCGGCTATCGCCGTCGACAGGGCCACCGACAGAAGTACAGCCGCATCGAGGTGACCAAGATCGAGATCAAGCGCCCCTCAAAACAGACCGGGCAACAGAAGAAGGCGCCTGTTGCTGAGAGCGAGGCCAAGGAGGCATCTCCGGGCGGCGAGAAGGAAGCGCCCGCCACGAAGAGCCAGGCCAAGACCGCCAAGGCTGGAGCGAAGCCGGCCGCCTCCAGGGCGTCTGGAGGCGGGGAGAAGAAGGCGACAACCCAGAAGAAGACCACCAAGACCGGATCGAAGCAGGTCGCTTCCAAGGCGTCCGGCGACTCGACCGGGTCCAAGCCCAAGTCCAGCACGTCTGGCAAGGAGGACTAGATGTCGAAGACGAAAGCGGGAGGATCTACCCGTAACGGCCGAGACTCGGCCTCCAAGCGGCTCGGCCCCAAGGTTTTCGAGGGCCAGATCGTGCGGTCCGGCGCCATTCTGGTGCGCCAGCGGGGCACGCAGATTCACCCCGGCGGAAACGTCGGCCGCGGATCAGACGACACGCTCTACGCCACGAGCGACGGCGTGGTCCGCTATGGAGCCCGTCGCGGCCGCCGGCTGGTGAGCGTCGAGCCCGCCTGACCGAATCCGCGGTGGCGCCGTGTTCGTCGACCGCGTTCTCATCACCGTGCGGGCCGGCGACGGCGGGGCCGGAGTGGTCTCCTTTCGGCGAGTCAAGGGCCGGCCCCGTGGTCGTCCCGAAGGGGGTTCGGGAGGAGCCGGGGGCGACGTCCATCTCCGGGCCGACGAGTCGGCATCCACGCTGTTGACCTATCAGCGCCACCCGCATCATCACGCCTCTTCGGGCCGCCACGGCCAAGGCGACCTGCGGCACGGAGGCGAGGGAGAGGACTTGGTGCTGCCGGTTCCCCCGGGAACCGTGGTGCGCGACCCGGACGGCACGATTCTCGCCGACCTCGTGATTCCGGGCCAGAAGGTGATGGTGGCCCGAGGAGGGCGGGGCGGCCGGGGCAACGCTGCCTTCGTAGGTCGAGCCCACCGGGCGCCCACCTTCGCCGAGCAGGGAGAGTACGGCGAAGAGCGGACGCTGGCTTTGGAGCTGAAGCTGCTGGCCGACGCCGCCATCGTCGGATATCCCAACGCCGGCAAGAGCACTCTCATCGCTCGGGTTTCGGCGGCCCGGCCCAAGATTGCCGATTATCCGTTCACGACCCTCGAGCCTCACCTGGGCGTCGTCGAGATCGACGACCGCCAGTTCGTACTGGCCGACATACCGGGACTGATCGAAGGAGCGGCCCAGGGCAAGGGTCTCGGCCATGAGTTCTTGCGTCACACCGAGCGAGCCCGCGCCTTGGTGATGCTGCTCGATCCCTCCCCGCTGCAGCAGGCGGCGGCACACCGTCAGCTGGCGGTGCTGGAGCAAGAGCTGGCGGCCTACTCGGAGGAGCTTGCCGCCCGGCCCAGGATCGTGGCGGTCAATAAAGCCGACTTGCCGGAGGCGACGGGGGCGGCTGCGGATATGCAAGAGCGCAGCGTGGATGTGCACCTGGTTTCGGCGGCCACCGGCCGGGGTATCCCCCGCCTGCTGCACGCCATCGCCGATGCCGTCGAGCAGGCCCGTCGCTTCGCACCGGAGCGCTCTGGGTTCGTGCTGCATCGGCCGGCTCCGCCTCGCTTCGAAGTGCGGAGGGAGGAGTCAACGTGGGTCGTCGAAGGACGGGAAGCCGAACGAGCGGTGGCCCTCGACGACCTGACCCTGCCGGAAGCCGCCGATCTGGTGGCTCGGCGGCTGGCCGGCTTGGGGGTGGACAAGGCCCTGCTCCGGGCCGGGGCTCAGGCCGGCGACGACGTCCGTATAGGCGGACTGGTCTTTTCCTTTGAGCCCGAAGAGACCGATGAGGACACGTCGTCGGCCCAAAGCTGAGGGCAGCGTCGTACCGGTGGATCGCCGGATCCCGGCCTGATTCCTGCCGGCCCGGGTCGCTCGGCTCTCCCGGTACACTCGGCAGATGACCGACCAGGCCGGGACGCCGGCCCGGCCGATGGATCCCTTCGACAGTCCCGTCGCAGTCGGCGAAGCCCTGGCGTCCACGGGCTATCTCGCCGACGACCATATCGCCCGGGTGGTGTTCCTGGCCCAGCGCCTGGGCAAGCCGATTCTGGTGGAAGGCCCGGCCGGCGTGGGAAAGACCGAGCTGGGCAAGGCGCTCGCCCAGATACATCGGCGCCGGCTGGTCCGTCTGCAGTGCTACGAGGGCATCGACGAGGCCAAAGCCCTCTACGAGTGGAACTACCGCAAGCAACTCCTGCGCCTTCAAGCCGATCAGGGTCGGGAATGGGAAGATCTCGAGGGAGATATCTTCGACGAGCGGTTCCTCCTCGAGCGGCCGCTTCTGGAGGCCATTCGCGCCGTCGATCCGGTGGTTCTACTCATCGACGAGGTGGATCGCGTCGAAGTGGAAACCGAAGCCCTCCTTCTCGAAGTGCTCTCCGACTTCCAGGTGTCCATCCCCGAGCTGGGGACGGTGACCGCATCCAGCATTCCCTTCGTCGTGCTGACGTCCAACAACACCCGCGAGCTGAGCGAAGCGCTCAAGAGGCGATGCCTCTTTCTGCACATCTCCTATCCGGCCGTCGAGCGGGAGCGGGCCATCCTTCTGGCCAAAGTTCCCGGTCTCGACGAGGCGCTCGCCGATCAGGCGGCTCGCTTGGTGCGAAGCGTTCGCAGCCTGCCTCTGCGCAAGCCGCCCTCGATAAGCGAGTCCATCGATTGGGCCAGGACCCTCCTGGCCATGGGGATCGCCGAGGTCGACCTAGCGACCATCAGAAATACGTTGCCGGCCCTGCTCAAGTATCAGTCTGATGTCGAGGCAGTCGCCAAGGATCTCGAGCCGGCCCAGGATTGATGCTCGGCGTTCTCACCGGGTTCATCGACGAGCTGCGGGCGGCCGGCGTACCCGTCTCGACGGTCGAGGCGATCGACGCCGCCGGAGCTCTGAAGGTCGTCGACTGGTCCGATCGGGAAGCAGTCCGGTCGGCGCTGGGTGCGACGCTCGTGAAGAACGCCCGCCATTACGAGACCTTCGAGACCCTGTTCGAGGTGTTCTTCGGCCTCAGGGCGCCTGTCGGTGTTCCGGCCGCGATCCCCTCGGGATGGTCGCCGGGAGGGGAGCCCGCCCGGGGAGGAGGGGGCGACGGTGACCCCGACGCCGAGGCGCTGGCCTTGGCGCTGTTCACCGCCATACGCGACGAGAACTTGAGCCTGCTCCGGGCGGTCGTGCTGGCGGCCGTGGATCGACTGGCGGGGATGGAGCCCGGCCGGCCGGTGGGGGGTACCTACTACCTGTACCGGACGTTGCGGCATCTGGATGTGGATGGACTGGCTGAGCGGGTGCTCGCGGCCCTCGAGGCTCAGGCCGACCTCACCCCGCTCGAGCGACGCCTCGCACGAGAGGAGGTCGAGCTACGAGTAGAGGAGTTCCGGCGTCAGCTGCGAACCGAGATCAGGCGGCGCCTGGTGGCAGATCGGGGAGTCCAGGCGGTGGCCCGGACCCTGCGCCGGCCCGTGGTGGAGGACGTCGATTTGCTGCATGCCGGCCGCGAGGAGCTGGCCGAGATCGAGCGGATCGTGCATCCTCTGACCCGAAAGCTCGCCGCCCGCCTCGCCCAGAGGCGCAAGCGGGGACGGCGCGGCAGGCTCGATATGCGCTCCACCATTCGTCGCTCGCTGGGGAGCGGCGGGGTCCCCGTCGAGCCCAGGTTTCGCTCCAAGGGTCCGACCCGACCGGAGATCTTTCTGCTGTGCGACATCAGCGGCTCGGTGGCGACCTTCGCCCGCTTCACGATGCAGCTGGTGTACGCCATGGCCCACGAGTTCACCCGAATACGGGCCTTCGCCTTCATCGACGCCCTCGACGAGGTCACCGAATACTTTGGCCCCGGCATCGACTTCGCGGGAGCGCTGGCCCGGCTGAGTACGGAAGCAGAAGTGGTGTGGCTCGATGGACACTCCGACTACGGCAATGCCTTGCGGCTGTTCGTCGATCGGTACGCCGATGACTTGACGCCGCGTTCGACGGTGATCATCACCGGTGACGCTCGCAACAACTACCACGATCCCGATCCCGGCGCCCTGGCAGACATCGCTCGAGCAGCCCGGGCCGTGTTCTGGCTCAACCCGGAGGCGGTCCGGTATTGGGATACCGGTGACTCGGTGATGGCCGCTTACGCCCCGTTGTGCGACGGGGTGTACGAGGTCCGCAACCTGCGGCAACTGGCCGATTTCGTGGAACGGGTCACGCTGCCGGCCGCCCGCCGGGTGCGTCCCTGGGCTTAGTCCGGCTTTTCGGTTCGGGAAGTGGTGGAGCCCGTCGCAACGGCCCCGAGCCGACGAATGGGTCAAGGAGCTCGTGGATGGGACCGATATCGGAGAAGAGGCTGTTCGCCCTGCCGCAGCGATAAGGAGTGGTTGTGAGCCAGCGAGTCCTGGTGGTCGAAGACTCACAAGTGATCCAGCGCCTCATCGAGGTGTGTCTCCGACCTGCCGGCTTCGAGGTCTCGACCTGTGAAGACGGCCCGAGCGGACTGGAGGCGGCGCTCAGCGATCCGCCCGACCTCCTCATCCTCGATGTCGGCCTGCCGAAGATGGACGGCTGGGAGGTGCTCTCCAGGCTTCGCTCAGAGCTGTCTACCCGGCACCTCAAAGTGCTGGTGCTCACCGCCCATGCCCAGGAGGAGACCAGGGAGCGGGCCGATCGGGGCGGTGCCGACGCCTTTCTCACCAAACCTTTCCGTCCCAACGACCTGCGGCGAATCGTCACCAGGCTGGTGAGCCCCGAGCCGGCGACCTTCGAAAGCGCCTGACGCGCTCGCGGGGTCTTCCGTTCGTCACACCCCTTCGTTAAGTTCGCCGGGTAGCGTCTGCGGAGTCCCACATGGCGGCCCTGCTCGTGGTGCCGCTCCTCTTGGTGGTCGGGAGCTCATACGCGGTGGAGGGGTGCGGCGGCCTGCACCGGCCCGTCGCCGGTTCCATCGTGCGCCTCTTTGCTCCCACCGGGGCCTATTCCGGGCATTGGGGAGTGGACTTCGGTGCGAAGGAGGGCACCCCGGTTCGGGCGGCCGGGGCGGGTGTGGTCACCTTCGCCGGCTCGGTGGCCGGCATGAAGTCGGTGACCGTTCACCACGGGGGTGGCTTGCGGACCTCGTACTCCTATCTGGCGGGCATCTCCGTTGCGCCCGATGAGCAGGTGAAGGCCGGCCGAGTCCTGGGCGCCACCAGCCTCGACCACGGCTCGGCGGCGCTTCACTTCTCCGTCCGCCTGGCCGACCGGTACCTCGATCCGGCGCCCTTTCTCGATTGCCGGGCCCGGCCTCCGGCTCCGGCCCTGTGGCTTCTCCCGGCTTGGTGGGGAGGAGCCGGCCCTGCCTATCCTTTCGGCGATGCAGCGCGGCATCCTGGGCGGAACCTTCGACCCACCCCATCTCGCCCATCTCGTGGCCGGCGAAGGCGCTTACCGGCAGCTCCATTTGGACGTGGTGACCTTCATGCCCGCCGGAGCGCCGTGGCAGAAAGCCGATCGGCGCGTCTCGGCCGCGGAGCACCGGTGGGCTATGACCAAACTCGCGGTAGCCGACGCCGATTACTTCGAGCCCGACGACCGGGAAGTCCACCGGGCCGGCTGGACCTACACCATCGATACCGTTGCCGCCTTTCCCGATGACGACAAGATCACGCTGATCTTGGGGGCGGATGCCGCCCGCGGCCTTCCCACATGGCACCGATNNCGATCTCCCCATGTTGGATGTGAGCGGGTCGTTGATCCGAGAGCGGACCGCAGCCGGCCTGGGGGTGCGCTTTCTGGTCCCCGACCCGGTATGGGCCTACTTCGTCGAGCACGACCTCTATGGCACCTGAAGAGCACACTCACTCTCGCGAGGCCTCCGCAGAAACCAGTGAGGAGCCGGGGGCGGCGGGTTCCCCGTCGCCAGATGGTCGGGAGGAGCCGACACCGCTCTCGGCGCCGGCATTGCGCTTCTGGCGGGCGGCGATAGTGCTCCTGGTGGCCGCCACGGTGCTGGCCCTGATTCAGCTGGGCTCGCATGGGCGGGCCGCCTCGGCGGCCCGGGCGGTGCGCGATGGAGTGGCCTGGGCGGCCCAAGGAGTCGGAGATGGGGTGTCGGGCGCAGCCGGAGCGGTCGGGGATGCCTGGGACGACTGGAGCTCCCGGCTTCAATCGATTGCCGCCGACGAGCCCGCCCCCGCTCTGTTGGCGACGGCGGCGCCCGGATCATCGTCGCTCCTCGTGGTGGCCACGGACGATTCAGGGGCGGCATCCTCGGTGGCGCTGTTCTCTTCGTCACCCGACGACGAGCACAGTGTGATCCTGTTTCCACCAGGGACACTGACGACCATTCCCGGCTATGGAGATTTTCCGCTCGGAGAAACGTCTCGATTCGAAGATGCCGAGCTGACCGCCCTGACCATCTCGAATCTGCTGGGAATCCGCATCGACGGGATCTTGACGCTCTCCCCGGGCCGGCTCGCCGAGGCGTTGGGTGATTCGATAATCGTGGACTTGCCTGCGGCGCTGGTGGTCAGCGACGGGGAGGGCAGCGTCGTGCTGGCCGATGCGGGCCAGTCGGCGCTCTCTGCGGCTCTGGCGGAAGCGGTATTGGTCACGAAAGGCGATGGGGACGAACTGGAGTGGGTAGAACGGCAGGGAGCGGTCTGGGAAGCGGTCCTCGATCACCTGGTGGCGTCGCCCGCAACCGTCGACCGACTGGCGGCAATGGCCGTTCCTTCCGCTGTGGCAGGTGACCTGCTCGCCAGCATGGCGACGGCCGAGTCACGAACGGTCGGCGCCGTCCCCCTGACGCGGGTTGCGGCCGGCGACGCCGAGCGCTTCACCGTGCGCGGCGACGATGCGGTCGAGTTCGTTTCGGCCCGCCTGGCCCACTTGCTCATACGCGAGGGCGAGCGGCCTCGCATCGAGGTCCTCAACGGAAACGGCCGCATCCAGACCACCCGTCTCGTGGCGGAGACGCTGGTGCAGAAGGGCTTCTTGGTCGTCAAGACCGACAATGCCGACTCGTTCAACTACCCGCAGACCCGTGTGATCGCCCAAGGCAGGGCCAACCGCGCCGTAGGCGCCGAGGTCGCCGACCTTCTCGACGTGGGCCAGCTCGAGCTCGAGATCAGGGCCGCGTCGGGCGTCGTCGATATCAGTATCATTGTGGGTCAGGACATTCCCACCGGGGAGGGTTAGAGCGCCATAGTCGTTCATCCCGAGACGATCGGTGCCGCCGGGACGGCGGCCACCGCGATCAGCCGCAAGAAGGGGCTCGATGTAGCCCTGCTCGATGTGTCCCCCCTCCTCGTGATAACCGACATTTTCGTCATCGGCTCCGGGACCTCGCGCCGCCATGTCCTCACGTTGGCCGAGGAAGTCGTCGAGGCGCTCAAGGAGGCGGGGCGCCGGCCGCTGCGCCGGGAAGGCCTCGAAGACGGTCAGTGGGTCTTGCTCGACTACGGCGATGTCGTAATCCATCTGTTCGACCCCTCCACTAGGGCTTACTACGACCTGGAACGGTTGTGGGCCGACGCCGACCGGCTCGAGGTGGCGGTCCCGGCCGGCTGATACAATTCCGAGCCCTGGGGCTGTAGCTCAGTCCGGCAGAGCACTTGCATGGCATGCAAGGGGTCAGGGGTTCAAATCCCCTCAGCTCCACGCCGACCCGCCGGAGGCGGGTCCGTCTGCAGTTTCTCCGAAACTGCTTCACGAAATCCCCCATCCAGCAGGGGATTTCGGCGTTTCAAGGTGTCCGGCGACGACGTCGATCTGGCGGCCGGGGCCCAC
>JABAOH010113002.1_pt1 | contig 13523 bp, 10 predicted proteins | sample 7062181 | NCBI WGS metagenome assembly JABAOH01 (sample SAMN14538630, study PRJNA623070) | marine sediment metagenome | biome: marine biome [ENVO:00000428]; feature: marine pelagic biome [ENVO:01000023]; material: deep marine sediment [ENVO:00002113]; isolation source: pool of 5 deep marine... | reverse complement strand
TCATGATGAAGAGTGGCTGCCGCAGCAGCGTCTTGTACCGCGGCCGCAGCCGCTCGGGTCTGTAATACTTCTGCACGTCAATCAGCTTCTTGCGCCCGGTGACGACGTCGATGGGCACGCTATCGTAGACGCCGTTGCGAATGCTCACGAGTCTCCCGAACGTCCCCGAAAGCACGAGGTCGAGCGCCAGGTTCCCGAAGGCCATCGGCACTATGGAATCGAGTGCGTCGGGATCGCCGCAGCGCACCAGGTAACCCAGACGCTGGCTCACGACGTTCACGCGCCGGCCCTGATTGTGCTTGGGCGAGCAGGCCTTCAGCAGGCTCGCCACGCGATCGCCTATGCCGCCGAGCTTCTTGTGGCCGTACTGATCCTGCTCGTCGCTCTCGAATGTCATGGCCCCGGCACCCGTTATACGCGCGCCCTCCGAGACCAGCACGACCGCATACTTGCTCGGGTGGCGGTTCCGGTCATAGCTGAGCAGGTCGCACAGCAGCTCCATCTCGAAGGGATGCTCCGGGATGACGCAGCGGTCGGCGGCGCCCGCCATGGTCGGCAGGAGCGCCGTGTAGCCGGCGTAGCGCCCGAACACCTCGATGACCAGGAACCGCTCGTGGGAGCCCGCCGTGGTGCGCAGCCGGTGGGTCAGCTCGATGGTGCGCGTCACGCAGGTGCTGAAGCCGATGCAGTAGTCCGTGCCCGGGACGTCGTTGTCCATCGTCTTGGGAATCGCGACGACCTTCACGCCCTCCTCGTGCAGCCGCTGGGCGTAGCTCAAGGTATCGTCGCCGCCGATGGGGATGAGGCAGTCCACCCCGAGGAACTCCAGGTTCTTGAGCACGTCGGCAGTGACGTCGTTCACGTCGTCCGTATAGCGGTCCTGCAGGCGATCGGGCACCAGCGGCTTGGGGAGTCGGCTGGGACGCGTACGCGACGTGTGCAGGAAAGTGCCCCCCGTGCGTCCGGCCCGGTTCACGATGTCCTCGGTGAGGAGCTGCACGTGATCGCCGTTGTCGGCATCGGGATCGGGCACCAGGTCAACCAGCCCGGCCCACCCCCGCCGGATGCCGAGTACCCGGTAGCCCTCCCGCAGAGCGCGGATCGTCACGGCCCGGATGGCCGGGTTGAGCCCCGGCACGTCACCGCCGCCGGTCAGGATGCCGATCGTACCCTTCGAAGTCACGGCTATCCTCCTTCGCTCACACCGAACATTTGATCCGGCGTCAGCACGCCGGGAAACATGTGCCGCAAGGCCACCCGGGCCTCGTAGCACAGGTGGCACGCATCGGCGTAGTCGTCCCGGTGCGCCACCGCGTACTCGCGCACCAGCTGCGCCGGACCTCCCTGGAGCAGCGGGCCAACCACCGGATCCACTTCGGGATCGTACGTCTCACAGATCTCACGGAGCGACCGCTGCGTGATGTTACCCACCACGATCCCCTGGCACAGGTGTAGGTTGCCGAACGGATCGAGATGCACCCTTCCTGGCTCCCGCAGGTCTTCGTAGGGGCACTCGGCCAGCGTCGTCCACGGCCTGTGCCTAGCCTTGGCGGCGAGCGTTTCGACCGCCCGGCCGCGAAACATGACGCTCGAGGTGCCCTCCGGAAGCTGGCCCATCGCCAGCCTCGCCGGCGCCTCGGGCTGCGCGATCTCGATGATACCAAGCGGCATCCCAAGCTGTAGCGCAGCGGCGGTGATCGCCTGAGCTCGCTCTGGAAACCGGTCACTCAGATGGTACCGGTCACAGCTGATCGTCAAGTCCTGGACCAGCCCCGTGAACGGGCGCAGGCAACAGAGGGCATCTTCCAGAGAAGTCGCCCAATACCCGTTTGACACGACGCCGACCTTGAAGCCCCGTTCGGATGCGCGGCGCGCCGCCTGCAGCAGCGCCGCGTAGTAGAGAAACGGTTCTCCGCCCTCGAAGTAGACCCACTCGACCGTGCCCAGATCCTGAGCCTGGGCGAGCGCCGCCTCGATCATCTCGAGTGTCATAGTACCCGACTGCCACGGGCTGCCCCAGGCGAAGCAGTGGTCACACTCGAGCGTGCACTGGTAAGTCAGCAACAGGTGCAAGCCGGTGAGCCGCACACTCCCCCCTATGACGCCGCCGACGCCTCGGCGCCCGACGCCGGCCAGGTGGCGAGGAACCGGTCGATCACGTCGCCCAGCGTCGGCTCTCCGATCTCCTGCAGCTCGTAGCGCACCCGTAGCGCGGGCTTGTCGAGCTGGATCAGGCGACGCAGGTCGATGGGGGTCGCCACGAGCACCAGGTCCACTGCGGCGCTGCGGATCGTCTCAGCCAGTTCGGCCACCTGGGCCTCTCCGTAGCCCATGGCCGGGAGCACGTTTCCCGTCGTGGGATACTTCTCGAACGTCTCCTTGATCGAGCCCACGGCGAACGGCCGCGGATCCACGATCGCCGCCGCGCCGTGACGGCGGGCTGCGACCCAACCCGCTCCGTACGCCATCTCGCCGTGCGTGAGCGTCGGCCCATCCTCCACGACCAGCACCGTCTTGCCGCGGATGGACTCACCGTCCTCCACGTAGATCGGGCTCGCCGCCTCGATCATGATCGCGTTGGGATTCAGCTCTGCCGCGACCCTCCTGGTCGTTTCGGTGTCCTCCAGCGACGCCGTGCCGACTTTGTTCACCACGATCACGTCCGCCATCCGAACGTTGGTCTCCCCAGGATGATAGCGCCGCGCGTGATCCGGCCGGTGGGGATCCACGACCACTATGAAGAGATCGGGCTCGTAGAACGGCAGGTCGTTGTTGCCGCCGTCCCAGATCACGACGTCGGCTTCCTGCTCGGCCTGGCGCAGGATCCGCTCGTAGTCCACCCCGGCGTAGACCACGCTCCCCGTGCTCAGGTGGGGCTCGTACTCCTCGCGCTCCTCGATCGTGACGTCGTGCTCGTCCAGATCCTCGAACGAGGCGAAGCGCTGCACCGCCTGGGCCGGTAGCTTGCCGTACGGCATGGGATGCCGTACCACCACCACCCGCTTGCCCCGGTCCCGCAGGATTCCCGCCACCCGGCGGCTCGTTTGGCTCTTGCCGGCCCCGGTACGGGCAGCACACACCGCCACGACCGGCACCTTCGACTCGAGCATGGTATCGCGGGGTCCCAACAGCAGGTAGTTGGCTCCGGCCGCCATTGCTCGGGAGCCCACGTGCATGACGTGCTCGTGCGTCACGTCGCTGTAGCAGAACACTACGAGATCGATGTTCTGCTCACGGACCAGTTGTTCCATCTCCTCCTCTGGCTCGACCGGTATGCCCCTGGGATAGCGCGATCCGGCCAGCTCGGGCGGGTAGCGGCGCCCTTCGATGTCCGGAATCTGGGTAGCCGTGAACGCAACGACCTCGTAGTCCGGGTTGTCCCGGAAGAAGACGTTGAAGTTGTGAAAGTCTCGCCCCGCCGCCCCCAGAATCACCACGCGCTGCGTCATGGATGGCGCTCCCTATTCGTTCGCATGGAACCGGTCGATGCAATCAGATGCGCAGACCAATATGGTCGCCGTGGAAATATTGCAGGAGGTACGCCCGAACCGGAATGGCCACTCTCGGGCGGACTCGCGCTGGAGGCCGCCGTCTCTAGACGAGGCGAGATGTCACCCGGATGCGCTGATACTTAGTAGGAGCGCTGCAGACGGAGGTGCTTCGGCGATGGGTGGGGAGTGAGTGAACCGCGCGCTCAGGCTTCCAAAGGGGCGGGCGGACGCCCTGCTAGCCCTCGGCGCCCGCCAGGAAGTCGTCCAGCTTCTGCACCTCGGCCTCGGCCCCCAGCTCGAGAAACCGCACACGGGCCTTGCGGGCCAGCTCGGTGGCCTCCTGAGCGCGCTCCAACTCCAGCAGCACCCGTGCCAGGTCCCGTTCCGCCTGCGCAGCCAATAGCGGCCGCCCGTGCTCCTCCGCACGAACGATCACGTCCCGCAGAAGCCGCTCGGCATCCTCGTGCTGCTGGGCCGCGGCATGGGTGCACGCCAGTACCCGGAGAGCCTGGGCCTCACCCACCACGTTGCCCAATGCCCGCTCGGTCTCGAGCGCTCGCTCGATCTCCTTGCGGGCGAGCTCGCCGTCCCCGGAGAGGAGGCGAATCTCGGCGCGGCCACCTCGCGTCAGGGCACCCAGCCGCAGGTCGCCGGCCGACTCCGCCTCCTCCACCGCAGCATTGATGGTCTCCAGGGCCTTCGGGAGGTCGCCCTGGTCGCGGTAGGTGATGGCCATGTTGAGCAGCGCCTCGGCGATGCCTGAGTGCAGGTTGGCCTGCTGAAACGCCGCCAGCGCCATGGTGAACGAGCCGACGGCTCGGCCGAAGTCGCCCCGCAGGTGGGAGATGATCCCCAGGTTGTTGGAGCAGCGACCGACCGTGCCGTGGTCCCCCTCCCGCTTCGCCCCCGCCAGCGCCCGGCCGAAGTAGTCCGCCGCCTCCTCGATCCGCCCTTCCACCAGAGCAATGGCGCCCGAAACGTTGAGCGCTCGGGCTTCGATGGCACGGTCACCGCGCTCGCGCGACCGCTCCAGGGCGACCCGCACCCACCGCTGCGCCTCCGCACCCCTCCCGAGGCGCCCGTGCGCGATGCCGTACAGCAATGCCAACGTCGGGGAGCGTTCCAGGTCCTGCGACGACGACGTGCTCAGGTAGTCGAGCAGACTCGCGTCCTGCCCCGTGTCGGCCAGATCTTGCGCCTTGTTGAGCATGAGCAGTGACTCCCGAACGTCCTTCGTCACCAAGACACCCCGTATCCGGAGAAGTGATACAACCGAGCTGCGAACCACTTGCCGCGAACCGAATGCCATGCCCGCATGGGCCGCCACGGCCCGCCGGGCTTCTTCTGATACCAGAGTCTCAGCCTGCGGTGCTCGATCTGACGGTCAGCCTCGTCTACCCTCCCATCGCCATTGAAGTCCCAGTCGGCTCCACCGTACCAGATCCACAGGCGCGCCGGATTCCAGCGACTGAATCGCAGGCCGGACGGCTCGAGGTACGCCGCGATCCGCAGCCCATCCAGGGTCACCGTGATCCGAACGCGCTCGCCCCAGGCGAGCCGGCTTCCGTTGGGGCGGCGGCGCAGCGCGTAGCGCGGAATATCGAGGCGCAAGAACGGCAGGACGCCATCGCCGTTCGCGTAGTTGATCTGCACGTAGCTGTGCTTGCCCACTGTGGCCCAGAAACTGACACGGTACGTGTCGAGCGGCACTTGGTCGGCGCTCGGAGCCAGCGCTTGGTCGATGGGAAGCTCCTCGACCTGGTCGTTGTCCCACGACCCCAGGACCGCCGTGAACTGCGCGGTCTCTCCCGCCTGCCACATCAGGCCGTGCAGCTCTCCGTCGGGCACGGCCAAGTCTTGGGCGGGCGGCGCGTTCATCGATGGCCCAGTAGCGTCACTACAGGCCGCGATCACGCCCGCGCCCAGCGCGATCAGAAGTGTCCGTCGTTTCATGGCGTCCTCCGTCAGTGGGCCTCGAGCCACCGGGCGCCGCAATGCCGCACCTGGGCGCCGGGCGCGACACGGGTACCCTCAGGAGTCCTGGGGATGCATGGAGCATGCCCCTCCGGAGCAGGCCTCGTAAGCTCAATCGTGGCAGGTAGTTCTGAGACTGGACCTCAATGCCCCACCTGAGCCGTGATGACCCACACCGGGGCGATCCGTACCAGTGGGGTCAGGCGCGCCCGGAGTGGAGGTCCAGCAGCCTCCGCAGGCGCCGCCGCGAGATCCCCAGCCGTCGCGCCGCCTCGCTGCGGTTGCCGCCGCAGCCGTCGAGGGTGGCCTGGGCCGCCGCGGCCGTGATGTCGTCCAGCCTCGCGGGGAACGGCAGCGGGCCGCCGGTCTCCGCAATCGTGCTGTCCTGCGGCACCAGCTCCGCAACCGCCAGCTCGCCGGGCGGGGACAGCAGCAGGGCCCGCTCAACCGCGTTCTTCAGCTCTCGCACGTTTCCCGGCCAGTGGTACCCCATGAGCGCCTCACACAGCTCGGGGTCGAGGGCCGGGGCCGGGACTCCGTGCTCCTGGGCCGTCCGCTCCAGTAGCTCACGGGCGATGAGCACCACATCGTCGCCGCGCTTCCTCAAGGGTGGCAGGGAGAGCGTGATCACGCTGACCCGGAAGTAGAGGTCGCGCCGGAAGCTCCCTTCCTGCACCGCATGGTCGAGGTTGTCGTTGGTGGCCGCGATGATGCGCACGTTGATGTGCCGCGACTTCGTGCCTCCGACCCTGCGAACCTGCTTGTCTTCCAGCACCCGCAGGAGCTTGGCCTGCAGGTCGAGGGGGAGGTTGGCGATCTCGTCGAGGAACAGGGTGCCGCCGTCGGCTATCTCGAACAGTCCGGGCTTTGCCGCGTGGGCGTCGGTGAACGCGCCGCGCTCGTGCCCGAACAGCTCCGATTCGACGAGGTGCTCGGGGATCGCCGAGCAGTTCACGGCCACGAAGGGCGCGCCGCGCCGCGGACCGCCCCTGTGTATGCCGCGTGCGAGGAGCTCCTTGCCCGTTCCGGTCTCCCCCACGATCAGCGCCGTCGCCTCGGGGTGCGGCAGGACCCGGGCCGCTCGGGCGAGCACAGCCTTGATCGCGCCGCTCTCACCCACGATCCCGCTAAAGGCCTGGGCACGTATCTCCTCGACTCCGCCCACCGCGCGGCGCAGTGCCTCCCGGTGGCGTTCGGCGGCCGCGGCCACCGCGTTTCGCAGGATCTCGAGGTCCTCGGGGAGCGCGAAGTAGTCACTCGCCCCGTGGCCCACCAGGAGGGCCGCGATGCGCCGCCCCGGGTCCGAACCCACCGCCAGCACCGGGACCGCGGCGGGTGGCTCGTGCCCGTCCAGCCAGTCGAGCGCCTCGCGCTCGGCTCCACCGGCGGCCAAGACGACGGCTGCGATCTCCGGACCGACGGCCGTCACGTCCCCTACCCCGACCTGGCGCACGGGTACACGGAGGTCCTCCGCCAGATGATCCCATAGCTCGGCGAACGAGTCGGAGAGCTGGATGATCAGGATGGCAGCCTCAGCCGCCGGCCCCTCCTGGGCTGGCCACTTGCCGGAAGCGCGCTTTCTCCAGACCCTCGTATCGGCGGGAGTTGCCACTTGGCCCCCAAGACTGGTCCGTTTTGACCCACCCCGCGCGAACCGTACCACACCACACGCCCCAGCATATTCCTGTAAGTGATTGTCAAACAGGAACTTGCGAAGCCGCAGCCGTGTGGCCCCTCGATTGCAGTGTTGGCTACCGGCCGCCGACTACCCGGCCGATTCGTGCCACCCAACGGAGGAACCTCACCAGATGAGTGTAAGCCCCGTCCCCTCTAGCGCTGTGGTGACCATCACTACTGGGTCCCCCCGTGCCAACATCACGGGCGAGGCGGCCAGGGGGCTGGCTCACTCCGACCCAGCCGGGCAGCTCTTCCTCGACGCGTTGCTGTCGGTCGGGGAGGCGCTGGGGGCCAAGGACGCCTACACCAGAAGCCACTCCAGGAGGGTGAGGGAGTACGCCGCGGCCATCGGCCGGGAGCTGGGCCTGGGGACCGCTGAGCTGCGCGACGTACGGCTCGCAGGGCAGCTCCACGACGTGGGGAAGATCGGGGTGCCGGATCGGCTCCTGAGCAAGACCGGCCCGTTGACCGACGAGGAGTACGCCGACCTCATGCAGCACACCCTGATCGGCGAGCAGATCCTGCGGCCGCTGCTGCACGACAACACAACGGTGCTCGCAGCGATCCGCTGGCACCATGAGCGGTTCGATGGCACAGGTCTCCCCGACGGCCTCAGCGGCCGGCAGATACCGCTGGTCGCCCGCATCGTCGCGGTGGCCGATGCCTTCGACGCCATGACCAGCGAGCGGCCCTACCGCTCGCCCCTAGACCTGCGAGCCGTGGTCGACGAGCTCAAGCGAGGGGTGGGCTCGCAATTCGACCCGCAGTGCGTAACCGCGTTCCTCCAGGTGCTCGACCGCGCCCTGGACCTGGCGGCAGCTCAACTCAGTACTCGGGTCATCAGGCGGCCGCGAGCCCGCGCACCCGTCCGGGTGCGGCCGGGCACTCGTCCGTCACCCCGCCGCAGCATCCGGCGCGGTGCACGGGCTCGCTGTCCCATTCAACCGCCGCCCAGGAGGGGTGGGCTGGCGCTCGTCGGTGCCCGGGCGCCGCCCCGCGGACTACCCGCCAGCCGGTCCGCCCCTCCCCCGAGCCCACCGACCCAGGAAGCCCCCGGCCGGAGGGCCTTTGCCTGCCCGCAAGTACCCTTCTAAGAACGCTTTAATCAACTTTCATGGCGGGATCACCGCCTCGCCGGCAAGTTTCGATGGCGGGTGAGTCGATCGTTCTGATCGCCCGGTTTAGCCTCCGGCCGCTCAGGCCGGACGGGAGGTCGCCTGGTGCGTGCGGTCATAGATGGCGCCGCCGAGGTCATCGCGAGCGCCCGAGTCGATGGACGGACGGTCCTGCTGGACCCAGAGGGCTTCACCCTGGTCCGGGCCCTCGGTATCGCCGCGCCCGCCCAGCTCTTCGTTCGAAATCTCGCCGAGTTACAGCGCGCGGACCTCGCGGCGGTGACGGGCGACCGCGTGGTGGTGAAGCTGGTTTCGCCCCGTATACCTCACAGAACCGACGTGGGCGGGGTCGTGGTGGTGCCCAACGAGCACGCCGCCGTGGCAGCCGCCATCGAGCATATCTCGGCCCGGGTCGGTGACACCCCGGTGACCGGCTACACGGTCAACGAGTTCGTTCCCCACGACCACACCCTGGGCACCCAGCTCCTGCTGGGGATGCGCTGGACCGAAGACTTCGGGCCCGTGGTCACCTTCGGCCCCGGCGGCGTGCTCACCGAGTTCCTTGCCGAGAACCTGGTTCCGGGAAGGGAGGTCGCGGTGCTCGCGCCTGGTCTCACGCGCCGCGACGAGCTTCCCGAACTGCTCCACGCGAAGGCCATCACCCGCCTGGCCACCGGCGACGCGCGTGGCGCCGAGACCCGCATCTCGCTGACCGACCTCGCCGCGCTGGTCCAAGGCTGCCTCGCCTTCGCGGCCAGCCCAGATGCCGCCGAGATCGCCGAGTTCGAGATCAACCCCCTCGTGCTGACGGGGAGCGGGCCCGTGGCCCTGGACGTGCTCGTGCGGCTGCGCGAGCCCTCGTCGGAAGCGGCGCCCGAGCGTCCGATCCACAAGATCGAGCAGCTGCTCGAGCCCAGGACCGTGGCGCTCATCGGCGTGTCCGAGGCCGCCAACCCGGGCCGCGTCATCCTGCAGAACCTGCTGCGCGGGGGGTTCCCCCCGGAGCGCCTGTCAGTGGTGAAGCCCGGCTCCGATGCGATCGATGGCGTAAGCTGCTACCCGGACATCGCCTCGCTCCCCGGCACCGTCGACCTGTTGATCCTGAGCATTGCCGCGTCACAGACGCCGCCGGCAATCGAGCAGGTCATCGCACACCACAAGGCAGAGAGCGTGATCGTCATCCCGNNCTCGAGCAGCGGATGCGGCAGGCGCTCGCCGCGGCGCGCGAGACTCCGTGGCAAGGACCGGTGGTCAACGGAGGCAACTGCCTGGGGGTACGCTCCGTGGCCGGCCGCTACAACACGCTGTTCATCCCCGAGTACAAGCTCCCCTGGCCCGAGGGGCCAGTGAGCCCGGTGGCCGTGATCTCGCAGAGCGGGGCCTTCGCCGTCGCGAAGTCGAGCAAGCTCGCCCAACTCAATCCGCGCTACGTGATCTCGATCGGCAACCAGACCGACCTCACCGTCGGTGACTACCTCACCTACCTCAAGGACGATACCGAGGTCGAGGTGTTCGCCTGCTACGTCGAGGGATTCCGGACGCTGGACGGGCGTCGCTGGCTCGAGGCGGCTGCCGAGATCACCGCCAGCGGGCGGACGGTGTTGCTCTACCGTGGCGGCCGCACGCCGGCGGGCGTCCAGGCCACCGCGTCGCATACCGCGGCAATCGCCGGCGACTACGCCGTTTTGCAGGAGCTGGCGCAAGGGGCCGGCGTAGTGCTGGCCGACACCCTCGCCGACTTCGAGGACCTCATCCGGCTCTTCATCTACCTGCGTGACAAGACGGTGGGTGGGTGGCGGCTCGGGGCCGTCTCCAATGCCGGGTTCGAATGCGTGGCCATCGCCGACAACCTGGGCCGGTTCCGACTGGAACAGTTCAGCCCCGCCACGGTGAGCCGCATCGAGGCCGTCCTGCAGGGACCCCGGCTCGAGCGGGTCATCGAGGCGCGCAACCCGGTGGATCTCACGCCTATCATGGACGACGCGACGTCGGCGAAGGCGATGCGTGCGGCGCTGGACGACGAGAACGTGGACGTGGGAGTCCTGGGATGCGTGCCGCTCACCTGCGCCCTCAACACATTGCCAGCGGGAGAGGGCCACGCAGAGGACGTCACGGGGGCCGACTCGATCGCGCGGCATCTGGCTGAGCTCAGGAACGACTGCACCAAGGCGTGGGTCGCCGTCGTGGACGGCGGTCCGCAGTACGACGCCATGGTCGCCCACCTCGAGGCGCACGGGGTGCCTAGCTTTCGCACCGTGGACCGGGCACTACGGGTGTTCGAGACATACTGCAGCAGCCGATTAAGTTTGATGGACAGGTAGTCCCATCACTGAGACCGGAACCGCACATGGTAACGACCAAGACCAAGCTCAGGCCAAAACCGTTCCTCTTCCCGCAGCTCTGCAAGGCGTGTGGGCGATGCATCGACGCCTGCCCCAAGCACTGCATCGAGATGGGAACGGAGATCGAGCCGATGACCGGCTTCACGCCCGTCGTCGTGAACCTGGACGTCTGTAACGGCTGTGGCCTGTGCTACAACGCCTGTCCGGAACCCTACGGACTCATGCCGACGCCCTCGGACATCGAGGGAATCGACATGGTGGTGAGCGACCCGTTCTCATACTTCGGCCCGCGGGCCAGGGCCGCGCCGGCGGCGGAGCCGATTCCCGACCGGCAGGTGCCCCTTCCCGATCTCGAGCCACTCGTGCTCAAGGGGAATCACGCCGCGGCGATCGGGGCCCTGCTGGGAGGCTGTCGCCACTTCTTCGGCTATCCGATCACGCCCTCCACCGAGGGGGCGGAGCTGATGGCCCGGCTGCTGCCGCAGCTCGAGGGGATCTTCGTGCAGGCGGTGAGCGAGGTGGCGACGGCCAACATGATGTATGGGTGCGGCGGCGCGGGGCTGCGCTGCATGACCTTCACGTCCTCACCGGGATTCAGCCTGATGCTGGAGGGGATCTCCTACATGATCGGCGCCGAGATCCCCGGCGTGTTCATCAACGTCATGCGCGGCGGCCCCGGCCTGGGCAACATCGGGCCGGAGCAGGGCGACATCAAGCTGGCGTGCCGCGGGCTGGGGCACGGCAACACCCACGCGCTGGTACTGGCACCGTCCAATCCGCAGGAGATGCTGGATCTCACGATGCAGGCGTTTGACCTTGCGTTCGAGTACCGCAATCCGGTCGTAGTGGTAGGAGACGGCTTCCTCGGACAGGTGACCGGCCGTGTCACGCTCCCCGAGTTCCTCGTGCAACCCGGCCTTCCGGAATGGGCGGTATACGGCGACGCGGCGCACCGCGGAAACCTGCACACCTCGATCTTGCTCAACGAGCCGGACCTCGAGGCGCACAACCTGCGCCTCAACGACAAGTACCGACGCATGACGGAGCGCGAGCAACGCTCGGAGAGCTTTCACTGCGACGACGCGGAGTGGCTCGTCGTGGCGTGCAACACGCCGGCGCGCATGGCGAAGGGCGCGATCCAGGTGCTGCGCACGCGAGGGGTGAAGGTCGGATTGTTCCGACCGGTCACGCTGTGGCCCTTCCCGATCGACGCGCTGCTGCCGCTGCTCGACGGCAAGCGCGGCCTGATCGTGGTCGAAGCCGGGTCCGGTCAGCTCGAGGACGAGGTGCGGCTGGCCCTGAGCCATGCCGGCGAGACGTCCCCGCCAGAGATCCACCGGGTGCAGCGCTACGGCGGCATGCTCCCCCAGCAGGAGGAGATCGTGGAACACATCACCGCCCTCGCGGAGGGGAACCATGGATAGCGTGTTCTACGGCCAGTTCGAACGCCACGCGCGCGGTGAGGGCCTCAAGAACCTGACCACGCATTATTGCCCCGGGTGCGGCCACGGCCTGATCCACAAGTACCTCGCCGAGTCGCTCGACGAGCTGGGCGTGCAGGACCGCACGGTGGCCATCTCGCCCGTGGGATGCGCGGTCTTCATGTACTACTACCTGGACGNNGGCAGGGCACCCGCGGTGGCCATCGGCCACAAGGTGGCCAACCCCGACTCCATCGTCGTCAGCTACCAGGGCGACGGCGATCTCGCCTCGATCGGGCTGGCCGAGATCATGCAGGCCACGTCGATGGGCCTGCCCCTGACCATCATCTTCGTCAACAACGCCATCTACGGCATGACCGGCGGGCAGATGGCACCCACCACTCTGCCTGATCAGCGCACGACGACGACCCCGACCGGCCGCGCCCGCATCACGGGCGAACCGATGAAGATGGCCGAGACGGTCGCCCAGATGGACGCACCGGTCTACGTGGAGCGCGTCGCGCTGTACGACAACAAGCAGCGGACGCGGGCGAAGAAAGCCATCAAGAAGGCACTGCAGTTGCAGGTCGAGAACCGGGGGCTCGCGTTCGTGGAGGTACTCTCCGAGTGCCCCATCCATCTGCACATGACGCCCTCCGAAGCGGAGCAGTGGGTGAAGGAGCGGATGGTCCCGGTCTTCCCGCTCGGCGTGAAGAAGGACGTCGAGATCGAGCCGTGGTTCGACCCCGGCACGCCGACCTTCGAGCCCGACGAGGTCGCGCGGGTGATTGGGAGCGCCCCCGAGGCGGCGCAACGCTTCGGCCGCGGCTTCCCGTCACACATTCACGCGGAGGACATCGCCATCAAGTTCGCAGGGGCGGGCGGCGATGGCGCACAGACGATCGCGGTGCTCACCGTGCGGACTGCGATCAACGAGGGGTTCGACGCGACCCACATCCCGAGCTACGGCCCCGAGTCCCGCGGCGGAACCTCGTACGCGGACGTGCACATCGCTACGCAAGAGGTGCTGTCCCCCGCGTCACCGTCCCCGCATGTGCTCCTGGCGTTCAACCCACCTAGCCTCGAGAAGTTCGGACCGGCGGTGGAGCCCGGCGGCATCGTGATCTACGACAGCTCCATCATACCGCAACCACCCGAGCTGGACTCGAGCGTCCAGATGACCGGCATCCCCTGCACGGAGATCGCGGTTGACCTGGGCAAGACCATGGTGAAGAACGTCGTGGCCCTGGGCGCCGTCCAGGCGGCCACGGAGCTGTTCCCCGAGGAGAGCTTCGTTGCCACGATGCGGGCGGCGCTGCAAGAGGACTGCGCCTTACTCCAACTGAACGAGGCTGCGTTCGCGCGCGGGATCGCAGCGTTCCGGGAGGCTCGACCGGCAGCTAAGGCGTGAGGAGCACCTTGACCGCGCCGCTCCTACGGCGGTGGCGCGTGGCGGCGAGGGCGGTGCGGTACCGGTGCAGGGGGTAGGTGTGGGTGACCATC
>JABAOH010160016.1_pt1 | contig 13526 bp, 11 predicted proteins | sample 7062181 | NCBI WGS metagenome assembly JABAOH01 (sample SAMN14538630, study PRJNA623070) | marine sediment metagenome | biome: marine biome [ENVO:00000428]; feature: marine pelagic biome [ENVO:01000023]; material: deep marine sediment [ENVO:00002113]; isolation source: pool of 5 deep marine... | reverse complement strand
AGGACGGCGGCACCGTGCTCGATGAGGGCACGAACCTGGATGGGCTGGACGTGCCGGACTGATTCATGGGGTCAGAGTCACGACTCTGACCCCATAAGTCGTGACTCTGACCCCATAAGTCTGACCCCATAAATCCGCTTCGCAGCACCTGTCGGATATTTCGGAAAATCGCAGTTATAGGCGGAAATCCGGTGTGTATACTTTCCCTATGAGTATGAGCCGCGTGGTCTGGCCAATCGTGACGCTGGCGTGCCTGAGCCTGCTCGGGCTGCAGCTCAGCGGTCTGCACATGCACGTGGATGATCACGGTTATTCGGGTGCGCCGCATGGCACGCACGTGCACGAAGGCGGCACCGATCCCCACGAGCACGAGCACGAGACGGACGTCACGATCGTCGAGCTCGGCACGATTGCGTCCAAGCATTTTCTGTTTCTAGTCGCCGTCGGCTTCTCGCTCGTGACGCTCTTCAGCGTATCGCGGCGACTCTCGCCAATTCACGAGCCAGTCATTTCTACCGGGCGACGCGTTCGCTGGAGGCCGCTGTTACGCGCACCGCCGCTACCTCTCTAGTCGACGCCTTTTTTCACTAGAGAGGGACAACCCTATGTTGATGACGATCGCACGCCGCGGCGGCGTGTGTGCGTGCTTGCTGCTCTGCAGTGTGCTCGCGGCGGCGCAGCCGCCGGCAGCCGGGCGCGTGCTCAATTTGCCCGAGGCGCTAGCGCGCACCCTTGCGCGCAATCCGGAGTTGCGCGTGCTGGGGCTGCAGCGTGAGGCACTCGAGGGAGCGTTGACGCAGGCACGCCTGCTGCCGAACCCTCAGCTCACCGTCAACGTGCAGGATGTGCTCGGCGGCGGCATCTATAGCAGTTTCGATAACGCTGAGACGACCGTAACGCTCGGCTGGCTGCTCGAGCGCGGCGTTCGCGAGCGACGCGTCGATGCGGCCCAAGCCGGCGTCGATCTTACCGGTGCTGACGGCGATATTTTGAGGCTCGACATCGGCGCAGAGACGGCGCGGCGCTTCGTCGCGTGCATGGCCTTTCAGGCGCGCCTTGCTTGGGTGCGGGACGCAGTGGCGCTCGCCGAGGACACGATCGAAGCGGTCACGGTCCGCGTCCAGGCCGGCCGCGCGCCGGAGGCGGAGTTGCTGCGCGCCGAAGCCGAGCTCACCCGCACCGAGCTCATCGAGGAGGACTACGAGCACGAGCTCGTATCTGCCTATCATCGGCTCAGCGCCCAGTGGGGTGAGACCGAGCCGGACTTCGAAGCCGTCGTCGGCAATCTCACGACACTGCCTGTGCTCGAGCCGTTCGAAGCCATCGCTGCACGCATGCACGAAAACCCGGATCTTGCGCGATACGCGTCTCAAGAGCGCCTCGATGCCGCCGAGCTCGAGCTCGCACAGGCACAGGCGCGCCAGCCGTGGCGATTGACGGCTGGCGTGCGGCGCTTCGAGGGCACCGACGATATGGGCTTCGTCGGTGGCATCGTGATTCCACTCGCCGTGCGTAACCGTAACGAAGGTCAGATCGCCGCGGCGCGCGCGAACCTCGCGCGCACGGGCGCCGAGCTTGCGGCGGCGGAGGTGCGCATCGAAACGCTGCTATTCACGCTGCACCAGGAGCTCAATCACTTTCTGCAGACAGCCATAGGATTGCGCGACGAAGTCGTGCCGCGGCTCGAGCAGGCCTTAGCGGACACGCGCCGGGCGTTCGAGCTCGGTCGTTACAGCTATCTCGAGTGGCGCGCCGTGCAGGGCGAGCTCATGACGGCAAATCAAGACCTGCTCGAGAACACGATCAGCGCGCACGCAACTGCCATAGAACTCGAACGCCTGACCGGCGTGGCGCTCGCGCCCGCCCCAACGGCACAGTGAGGTTATGACTATGACCACGCAACGTTTGACTCTTCTCACACTCATCGCTGCGTTGCTCTGCGCTTGCGCGCAAGAGCCCGCGCCAATGGCCGAGATCGAGCTCGCTGCCGGCGACTACGAACGCGGACCGAGTAACGGCCGCATGCTGCGCGACGGTGATTTCGCACTCGAGCTTGCGATCTTCGAGACCGGCGTGCCGCCGGAATTCAGGGCTTGGCCGACGCTCGCCGGCGAGCCGCTGAGCCTAGACGCCGTCGACGTCGAGGTGCGGCTCACGCGCCTCGGCAACGTCGTCGACATTCATAGGTTTGATCCGCAGGGCGACTTCTTGCGCGGCGATAGCGTCGTCTATGAGCCGCACTCCTTCAGCGTCGCGGTCGATGCACGGCATCGAGGCCAGAGCTATAGCTGGACTTACGACAGTTTCGAGGGCCGCACGCGTATCGCAGACGATGTCGCTGCAGCGTTCGGGCTAGAGACGGAGATTGCTGGGCCCGCAGTCATCGATGAGAGCATCGAGGTGTACGGGAGCGTCGTGACCGATCCGGCGCGCGTGCGTGAAATCAACGCGCGCTTCGAAGGCGCGATTCAGTCCGTCGACGTCATGCTCGGCGAAACCGTCGCGGCNNCTGCGCCGATAGGCGGCATCGTGACTGAGCGCGCGGCCGATGCCGGTGAGCAGACGGCTGGCCGGCAGCTCTTCCAGATCACAGATACAAGTGTCGTTTGGGCCGAGCTTGCAATCTTTCCGGGCGATCGACAGCGCGTGACACTCGGGACGCCCGTCACCGTGCAGCCCACGGCTGGCGGCCCCGAGGTCGCAGGGACGATCGCGCAGATCAGCCCGACCGCGACCGCCAACCAGGCCNNGTCACGGGCGTGGTGCGTATCGCCGAGCATCCCGTGCCACTCGCCGTGAAGCGCAGCGGCTTGCAGAGCTTCCGAGACTTCACTGTCGTCTATGCGCAGATCGGCGACGAGTACGAGGTCCGCATGCTCGATCTCGGTCGTCAGGACCGCGAGTGGATCGAGGTGCTCGGCGGACTCGAGCCCGGCACGCGTTACGTGACCGAGAACAGCTACGTGCTCAAGGCCGATATCGAGAAGACCGGCGCGACGCACGACCACTGAGGCAGGTTCCCGCAATGCTCGAAGGATTATTACGCCTCTCAATCGCCCACCGCGGCCTCGTGCTCGTCTTCACGAGCCTCGTGGCGGGGCTCGGTATCTACAATTTCGGTCGTCTGCCGATCGACGCCGTGCCCGACATCACGAACGTGCAGGTCGTGATCAACACGCAGGCGCCGGGTTATACGCCGCTCGAGGTCGAGCAGCGCGTGAGCTTCCCGCTCGAGACCGCTATGGCCGGCGTCCCGCGTCTGTCTTACACGCGCTCGATCTCGCGCTACGGGCTTTCGCAGGTCACGATCGTGTTCGAGGACGGCACCGACATCTACTTCGCGCGCCAGCAGGTGACCGAGCGCTTGATCACGGCGCAGGCGAGCCTGCCGCCGGGCGTCGAGCCTGCGCTCGGACCGATCGCGACGGGCCTCGGTGAGATCTTCATGTTCACGGTCGACGCCGAGCCCGGCGCGACGCTACCCGATGGCACGCCGATCGATCAGACGGAGCTGCGCTCCGTGCACGACTGGATCATCCGTCCGCAGCTGCTGCGCGTGCCAGGGGTTGTCGAGATCAATCCGATCGGTGGCCTTAAGAAGGAAATTCTTGTAGCGCCGGACCCGGGCAAGTTGTTGGCCTACGGGCTCGGTTACGACGACCTTGCCGCGGCATTGCGTGCGAACAACGACAACCGCGGCGCGGGTTTCATCGAGTACAACGGGGCGCAGTGGCTCATGCGTGTCCCCGGGCAGGCTCAGGATCTCAACGATATCGAGAATATCGTCGTCGCGGCGCAGGACGGCGTGCCGCTGCGCGTTTCGGATCTCGCAGACGTCAGTGTAGGGCGCGAGCTGCGCGCTGGCGCAGCCACGCAGAACGGTCGCGAGGTTGTCATGAGCACGGTATTCATGCTCATCGGCGAGAACAGTCGCGAAGTCGCCAACGGTGTCGCCGAGGCGCTCGAGGTCCTGCAGGATTCGCTGCCCGACGGCGTGACGGCAACGGCCGTTTACGACCGCACCGAGCTCGTCGATCAGACACTCGTGACCGTGAGCACGAATCTGACCGAGGGCGCGCTGCTCGTCATCGTCGTGCTGTTTCTGCTCATGGGCAACATGCGTGCGGCGCTGTTGACGGCGGCCGTGATTCCTGTCGCGATGCTCATGACGATCACGGGCATGGTGCAGAGCGGCGTCAGCGCGAACCTCATGAGTCTGGGGGCGCTCGATTTCGGGCTCATCGTCGACGGCGCCGTCATCATCGTCGAGAACTGCCTGCGGCGGCTCGCGCAGGAGAACGCCGAAGGCAAGCTCGGCCTGACCGAGCGACTCGAGCTCGTGCTCGATGCGACGCGCGAGGTCATTCGTCCCGCCCTGTTCGGTGTCTGCATCATCACGGCCGTCTACATACCGATCTTTGCGCTGACGGGTGTCGAGGGAAAGATGTTCCACCCGATGGCAACGACGGTCGTCATCGCGCTCGTGAGCTCGATGATCCTGTCGGTCACGTTCGTGCCAGCCTGCGTCGCGCTGCTCTTCCGAGGTGCTGTGACCGAGCGGCGTGGCAAGGTCGTGGCCGCTGCGCGCTGGCTCTACGAGCCGCTGCTGAATCTGGCTCTGCGCATGCGCTGGCTCGTCGTCGGCGGGGCAGTCGCGCTCGTTGCCGTCGCCGTCATCGGCGCCATGCGCCTCGGCACCGAGTTCGTGCCCGAGCTCGATGAGGGCGACATCGTCATGCACGCGCTTCGAATACCCGGCACGTCGCTGACGCAGGCCGTCGAGCTACAGGAGCAGCTAGAAGCCGAAATACGCGAGATGCCCGAGGTCGAGACCGTGTTCGCGAAGATCGGCACGGCCCAAATCGCCACTGATCCCGTGCCGCCGAGCGTTGCCGATAACTTCATCATGCTCAAGCCGCGCGCGGAATGGCCAGACCCGCGTAAACCCAAGGCCGATGTCGTTGCCGATCTCGAGCGAATCGTCACGCCGATTCCCGGCAACCGCTACGAGTTTCTGCAGCCGATTCAGATGCGGTTCAATGAGCTGCTTGCCGGTGTGCGCGCGGAGCTTGCCGTTAAAGTCTTCGGTGACGATTTCGACGCGCTCATCGCGCTCGGTGCGGCGATCGAGCAGGCCGTGATCACGGTACCGGGCGCAGCCGACGTCGCCGTCGAACAAGCCACCGGTTTGCCCGTCATGACGGTTGCACCGAAGCGCGAGATGCTCGCGCGTCTGGGCCTGAGTCTGACGTCGCTGCAGGACGTCGTCGCGGCGGCGCTCGGCGGTATCCGGTCGGGTCTCTACTACGAGGGCGACCGCCGTTCCGACATCATCGTGCGACTGCCCGAGGCGCTGCGCGCAGACCCCGACGCGCTCGAGCTGTTGCCCGTGCCGCTGCCCGACGGCGATTTCGTGCCATTGCGGGAAGTTGCAACACTCGAGCTCGTTACGGGCTATAACCAGATCCTGCGCGAGAACGGCAAGCGCCGCGTCGTCGTGACGGCGAACGTGCGCGGTCGCGACCTCGGCAGTTTCGTGGCCGACGTGCGGGCGGCCGTCGAGCAGAGCGTGGCAATCCCCGCGGGCTACTGGGTCGAGTACGGCGGCACGTTCGAGCAACTCGAGTCGGCGGCCAATCGGCTTGCGGTCGTCGTACCGATGACGTTACTGATCATCGGCGTGTTGCTCATCATGGCCCTAGGCTCGCCGGTCGATGCTGCCGTGATCTTCACGGGTGTGCCGCTGGCATTGACGGGCGGCATCGCGGCGCTGCTCATGCGCGGCATTCCATTCTCGATCTCCGCCGCCGTTGGTTTCATCGCATTGTCGGGCATCGCCGTGCTCAACGGCCTCGTCATGGTTACGTTCATTCGCGATCTGCGCGGCCGCGGCCTGTCGCTCGACAAGGCGATCGTCGAGGGCGCGCTCACGCGGCTTCGACCCGTGCTCATGACCGCGCTCGTCGCCTCCCTCGGCTTCGTGCCGATGGCGCTGAACACGGGCATAGGTTCGGAGGTCCAGCGCCCGCTTGCGACCGTCGTCATCGGCGGCATCGTGTCCTCGACGCTGCTGACGCTGCTCGTGCTGCCGGCGCTCTATCGGCTCGTGCACGCGCGCGACGTGTAGCCCGCATATCTCGCCGGTTGGTCGCTAGCCCGGTTCTTGCGCGCGCCACCAGGCGGGCAGGTCGGCGATGGAATCGAGAACTGCATGCGGCTGAATGCCGGCCGTAAGATCCGCTGCCCGGAACTTGCCCGTCTTGACGAGGATGCCGCGGATGCCGCAGCGCTGTGCGCCGTCGACATCGGCGCGGATGTCGTCGCCGATCATGAGCGTCTCGGCGGCGGTTGCGCCGATCTCGGACAGCGCAATCTCGAAGAAAGCCGCTCCGGGTTTGCCGAGCACGACAGGCTCAATGCCCGTCGCGTGACTCAGCGCCATGACGAACGGCGCCGTATCGAGCTGCAGGCCGCCGGGCGCGCGCCAGTATCGTGTCATGCCCAGTGCCGCCAACACCGGCGCGGGCTCCGCCATGAGCAGTCGGAAAGCTCGATTGAGCTCGGCGAAGCTCCAGCGATCCGCGTAGTCGCCGACGACGACGGCCTCGACGGGTGTGTCGGATTCCGGCGGTGAGGCAACAATATCCTCGAACTCACTCGCGGTGCCGGGCGGCACGAACAGCGCAACGGGACCAGCCGTGTGCCGCTTGAGCCAAGATGTCGCCGCGACGGCCGGGGTCAGGATCTCCGACGTTCGCACGTCGATGCCGAAGGCGTGTAGCTTCTCGACGAGTGCGGATCGCGGTCGCGAAGTAGTGTTCGTAAGGAAGACCGCGGGAATCTGGCGATCTTTGATCCACGCCAGCGCGTCTTTCGCGCCGGGAACGAGTGTCTCGCCCTCGTAGACGACGCCGTCGAGGTCGATCAGTAGGGCGCGAATCAATTCAGACCTCGGCGCTGCCAGTCGATTGCCTGGGTCAAATGCCACATTGATTCGCCCTCCGTAACCGGGGCTACGATTAAGCACTATACCCAGATTCGGAATCGAAGGGGTCAGAGTAAAAACTAAGCCGGAATGCGGCTATGGCGTGCCGGCCTAGCTTTTACTCTGACCCCTGCGGTTGCTGAGCCGATGGTCTATGCTCGGGTATAGATGTGCGCGTCGACGGGCAGCGCGTTGCAGAGAATTCAAACCACCGAGGGGGAACATAAGATGGGAAGACTGGTTTCGATTACGACGCTGGCCGTCGCCTGCATGCTGGGCACTGCGCTTGCGCAGGAGCACGAGCGCGAGTACCTCATCGACGATTTCGGTCGCCAGCGCGCGTTTTCGCGAGCCGTCGCGACGACGGGCGGGAAAACTGTCTGGCTCGCGGGCCAAACGACTACGACGGACGCGAACGGCAACTCGCTCGCAGGCGATTTCGAGGGCCAGACACGCGAGATATTTCGACTGATCGAGGAACGGCTCGCGCACTTCGGCGGCACGCTCGCCGACATCGTGACGATGACCGTCTACATCAGCGACACGCGGTTTGGTGATCCGTTCGTCGAGTTGCGCAAAGAGTATTTCGACAACGACGAGTATCCGTCGAGCGCGCTGATCACGGTCACGGGTTTCGCGCGGCCGGAGATTCTGATCGAGATCAAGGCGACGGCCGTCGTCGACGCAGACTAGCTTACGGCGGAGTGTCTGACTCAGCTCGGCGCGCGATCAGTCGCTCGCGCCGAGGCTGCGCCTGAGCTCGATATCTCGGCAACGAATGACATCCGGGCTCCAAAATGCTCTTTGTTACGGGATTTTACTGGTTTACGGTAGGAAAACTGCTCGAATCTGCGAGGCGGGCCTGAAACTGGGTAGAATTGGGCTCGAACGACGGGCGAGGAGCCTACATGGCTTCCTTTTTCTTGGAGCTCAAGCGCCGCAACGTCTTCAGGGTGGCGGCGGCTTACGCGATCGTCAGCTGGCTGCTGATTCAGATCATCGTCTCGATCGAGGAGCCGCTGAGCCTGCCGTCGTGGAGCGATACGCTCGTCATCGTTCTGCTCGCCGCCGGATTTCCCGTCGCTCTGCTGCTCGCCTGGGCTTACGATCTCACACCGGACGGCATCAAGCTGACCAAGTCAGTACGCTCGGGGCAGAGCGTTGCGAAAGGTGCCGGTCGCAAGCTGAATTACGCAATCATCGGTTTGCTGGTCATGGCGGTCGGCTACATGTTCGTCGACAACTACGTCCGCCGACCCGCCGCTGGAATCGACGTCGAGTCGGGCTCGCGCTCGATCGCCGTGTTGCCGTTCGAGAACCGCAGTGCATTGGAAGACGACCGGTTCTTCGTCGAAGGCATTCACGATGAGCTGCTGACCCACCTTTCGCAGATCGGTTCGCTCGACAAAGTCATTTCGCGAACGTCCGTCATGGAATACCGTGACGCGACACGGAACCTGCGCGAGATCGGCACCGCGCTCGGCGTTACGACTATTCTAGAGGGAGGCGTGCAGCGGGCGGGCGATCGTGTGCGCGTCAACGTGCAACTCATCGACGCGGCGACCGACGATCATCTGTGGGCAAATGTCTATGATCGTGAGCTTTCGCCAGAGAACGTCTTCGACATTCAGACCGAGGTCGCGATGGCGATAGCCGAAGCGCTACAGGCAGCTCTAACGCCCGAGGAGGCGACTCGCCTGAGCGCCGTGCCAACGCGCAACATGCAGGCCTACACCTTCTATCAGAGCGGACTCAACTACTTTCGCGACCCCAGAGGCGCTGCTGCGCGGACGGCCGTGCAGCTCTTCGAGCGTGCAGTCGAGGAGGATGCATCGTTCGCGCTCGCCTGGGAGAAGCTTGCACGCTCGCATATCACTGTGCATTGGTTCGGTCTCGATCGAACGGAGTCTCGCCGTGTGACGGCACGCGATGCAATCGACCGGCTTCGTGCGCTCGCACCGGATTCGCCCGAGCTACATCTTGCGACCGGTCAGTATCTCTACATGATCGACCGGAACTACGATGCGGCGCTTGCGGAGTTCGCGCTTGCGGAGCGTGCGTTACCGAACTCGTCCGAGGTTGTCGCGTTTCGCGCGTTCATTCAGCGGCGCGTCGGGCAATGGGAGGAATCCGTCGCGAACATGGCGCAGGCAATCGAGCTCGACCCGCGCAATCTCGATCTCATCCTTAACCAGGCAGGGACGCTGACGGTCTTGCGCGACTACGAGCAGGGCGATGTGATGGCCGACCGCGCACTCGAGCTCGCACCTGACAATGGGCCGGCGGTTGTTGGTAAGGTCTCTCGCGCACTGTATCGCGGGGATCCACTCGATGAGGTGCGTGCGATGTTAGATGATCCGCGATTGACCCGTAGCCGTTTTCAGCCGTACCTACGTTGGCAGCGCGCGATCATGGCGAACGACTACGAGGGCGCGCGGGACCTCGTCGAGGCATGGAGTAACGATGCCGGTTTCGTTACGGGTCTGGAGCGTGTTCCGCTTGGGGCGCTACGAGGCTGGACAGATTATCTCGCAGGCGATATCGATGTTGCGACGGCGAGCTTCATGGATGCTCGCGCCGAGCTCCGAGCGCTGCCCGTGGAAGAGCAGGAAGGTTTTCGCAGCCTCATGGCGCTCGGTGAAGCCGCGGCCATGCTCGGTGAGACCGACGAAGCCATACGGCTCGGCCGCGAGGCGCTGGCGGCCTTCCCGACGTCAGTGGATACGTACTCCGCACCGGAGCTGCGTATACAGGCATCCTTGCGCGTGTTCATACCGGCCGGCGACTACAACGCGGCTCTCGATGAGCTCGAAGCCTACTTCGCAGCACCCGGCCGCTGGTCGATCGAGGGGCTCTCACGCGACCCGCGCCTCGATCCGATTCGCGACGATCCGCGATTCGTCGCACTCGTTGAGCGCTATCGGCGGCAGTAGCAGCTTCGCAATGCGCGGTGTCCGTCAGGGCTCGANNAGCAGGAAGGCTGCGCCGACCGCCAGCAGGACCACGACCGTGAGTCCCCAGACGATCATGACGAACAGATTCGTCGCAAACGCTCGGATCGAGACGCCGACAGCCGTGATCGAGGTCGTCGGCTTGTCCAGCAGCAGCGGGAAAGCAACGACTGAGATAGCCAGCGCCGCGCAGGCAAAGATGAGCCCGAGCGCGTTGCCGTAGAGAATCAGCCCGAGGCCGCGGCGCGTCGTCACGAGGTCATCGAGCAGCTCCGCGACCGAGCCCGGCGGATTCTCCGCGTAGAGGCCAAACCAGAGAAACTCGGCCATGAACAGCCAGAACAGATAGAGCAGCATCATGACGACCGACAAGGCCAGGATCGGCGCGAAAGCCGATGAGTGGACGAACTCGAACGCTGAGCGCCAGCTCAGATCGAGGCCTTGCTCGCGGCGCCGGCTGACTTCGAACAGCGCAACCGAGACAATCGGACCGAGCAACGTCAACCCCGCGATCATCGGGAACGCCAGGTATAACAAGGCGTCCTCCACGATGACGAGCGTCAGCAGCAGTGCGAACAGCGGATAGATCAGAACGAGAAACAGTCCGAAGGTCGGCCTGGCACCGAAGTCCGCGTAGCCCTCTTTGAGTGAGCGCCGGAGATCGCTGAGCCCGATCTTACGGACGTGAATATCTTCTGACGCGAGCTGTACATCCCTGAACGAGGTTTCCTGTGCCATCGCAACACCTCCTTCGCAGAGAACTCTTTAGCCCGATTCTAGCGCGTTATCGAGTCCTTCTGTATATCGAGGAAGCGCCATGATCGGGAAAATCTCGGCGCCGTGGGCGCTATTGAGTCACGCGCCGCTCGCGCTCGCCCCAGGCGCCCGACTCGCCGTTGAAGTTGAGCATTCGTTCGCTCGTGACGACGAGGCCGGCGAAATCCTCGGCGGAGACGCGTTCGATGCGTTCGTTCGGGACAAGAGCGAGTTGCCGCCAGCCGCTGACGAGGCCGTAGGCGATGATTCGTTGATTTGTGACGACGAGAAGCACGGCCTCACCTTNNGCCTCACCTTCAGCGGACTCGACGACGTCCTCACGCGCGCGCAATCGGAGCTCGTCGAAGCTGCTGGCGCGCACGTTGGAGGCGATAAGCCGATTGCCTTCGACAACGAGATGTACCTGTTTGGGCACGCCCTGAGAAGTGATTTGAGCGACAACCTGTTGGGCGGCGAGGCTCGCGATGAGCACCAGGGTCGTGATCAAGAGCCGGCTGCGGATCGCCGTTCGAAGCATCATAAGTCCCGTGATGGTCGGGGAATTCACCTTAACACGTGCGCAGCGCTGGGCAGACGAAAACGCGATTATTTAAATATTAACAGTAGGTTACGATCATCATCTGCGGTCACAAGGCGTGCTCTGCGAATTGCCTCCCATACCTCTCACGCGATAGCATTGGAGATTCGATGAATTCCACGGCCCAGTGTCGGGCCTCAGTCTGGAGAAATTCTCATGTACAAATCGACACGACTTTTTGTATCAGCCGCTGCTATCGGCCTCGGTCTTCCCGCGCTTGCGCAGGCACAAATGGAGCTGCCCGACGGCGAAGGCAAGAACCTCGTCCAGGGGATCTGCGTAGCGTGCCATGAGACGAACCTGATCACGGGTTCCGTCGGCTACGACCAAGAGGGTTGGGATTACTTGATCAGCGGCATGATCACGCTCGCCGGGCCGATGCAGGATCAGATCACAAGCTACCTGGCCGAGCATTTCCCGCCGACCGGTACGCGTCAGCCGACGCTCGTCTCGGGCGATGAGGTCATCGAGTTCCGCGAGTGGCGAGCTGACGTGCTCGGCCAACGGCCGCGCGACACGTTCATGCATTCCGACGGCACAATCTGGTGGGCCGGCATGTACGGCAGCGTTGTCGGCATGCTCGATCCGGCCACGGGGGTGCAAAGAACCTATAGGCTCGATCCGTCAGCGCGCCCGCACAGCGTTATCGAGGGCCCTGACGGTGACGTCTACTACTCCGGTAACAGCAACAACACGATCGGGCGCATCGACCGCGAGACCGGTGAGATCACGGTCTACCCGACGGGTAATCCGGACATCCGCGATCCGCACACGATGGCCTTCGCCGACGACGGTTCGCTGTGGTTCACGGCGCAGAACAGCAACTACTACGGGCGCCTGGATCCTGAGACGGGCGAGTTCTATACCGCTCAGCCGCCGACCGACCGCGCGCGCCCGTACGGCATTCGCAAGGACTCCGAAGGCAATCTCTGGATCGCTTATCGCGGCGCCTACAAGATTGCGCGCCTGAATCCCGAGACGCGGGAGATCACCGAGTTCGAGACGCCAAACTACGGCACGGACCCCGGTAAGAACTACTTCGTGCGCCGCCTCGCGATCGATAGCCAGGACAACGTCTGGTACGTCGATTCCGGCATGGGCGAGCTCGGCCGCTTCAATCCGAGGACGGGCGAGTTCAAGCAGTGGCCTTCGCCGAGCGGACCCGACTCGCATCCGTACGCGATCCACGTCGTCAACGACAAGGTCTGGTACAACGAGTCGCGCATGCGACCCGATACGCTCGTGCGCTTCGATCCGGAGACAGAGACGTTCCAGAGCTGGGCAATTCCGTCGGGCATCGGCGTCATTCGCAACATGGATGGCACGCCCGACGGCAACCTCGTGATCGCGCAGAGCATGACCAACACAGTCGGTCTCGTCATCATCGGCGAGGAGAACATCGCGAAGTACGCCGATATTCTCGTTAGTCAGAACTAGCTGCTGCGAACCTCAAGCAGTAGACGAACGAAGTCCCCGGGGATCGCGAGGTCCTCGGGGACTCTTTTGTTAGTTGCGCATTAGTTTAGGCCGCGTCGCTCGAGCAACGGCGCAACGTCGGGGTCGCGGCCGCGGAAGTCGCGGTACAAGGCCATCGCATCCACGCTGCCGCCCTTGGACAGCAGTGTGTCGCGCAAGCGTTGGCCGTTTTCGCGCGTCATGCCGCCGTTTTGTTTGAACCACTCGACCGTGTCGGCATCGAGCACCTCGCTCCAGATGTAGGCGTAATAACCTGCCGAGTAACCGCCCATGATGTGGGAGAAGTAAGGGTAGCGATAACGTGGCGGGACGATGTCGAGATCCGCTCCAGCCGCCTCGAGCGCAGCTTCCTCGAATGCCATGAGCTCATCCGCGGTCGGCACCTCGTCGGGACTGAGCTGATGTAGCGCCTGATCGATGATCGAGGCGGCGAGATACTCCGTCGTCGCATAACCCTGGTTGAAGTTCTCGGCTTCGAGCACGCGTTCGAGCAGATCGGTCGGCATCGCTTCGCCCGTCTCGTAGTGTCGTGCGAAGTTCGCTAGGACCTCGGGCCAGATCGCCCACATCTCGTTGACTTGCGACGGGTACTCGACGAAGTCGCGCGGCACGGCTGTGCCGGAGAGTGAAGGATAGTTCACGTCCGAGAACAGTGCGTGCAGCGCGTGACCGAACTCGTGGAACATCGTATTGACCTCGGAGAATGTCAGTAGCGCGGGCTCGCCCTCGGGCGGGCGCGTGACGTTGAGGTGATTGCCCA
>JABAOH010000375.1_pt1 | contig 13529 bp, 18 predicted proteins | sample 7062181 | NCBI WGS metagenome assembly JABAOH01 (sample SAMN14538630, study PRJNA623070) | marine sediment metagenome | biome: marine biome [ENVO:00000428]; feature: marine pelagic biome [ENVO:01000023]; material: deep marine sediment [ENVO:00002113]; isolation source: pool of 5 deep marine... | reverse complement strand
ATTATTGGAGTTGAAAGGGTGAAGCGGCAACACGATCGAATTAACGCTCTCTGTTGCGGAGGGCCAATTGTGGCTACAGATTACGAGAGAGCCGGTAGGATAAAGGATACGAATATAAAAGATGCCTTGGATGCTGGGGCTGAGGCCATGGTTTTCCTCTGCCCTCTTTGTTTCTTGAGTTTGAGGAGGAGAGCAGGGGAGGCAGGATTGGAACCAATTCCCCTGATTAATCTCTGTAGGCTAGCTTTGGGAGAGAAGCCGTCTGCCTAAGAGACCTAAAAAGAGAAAAGGCGTCTAGGAACGTTCCTCAGCTTAGTGAAGCGCATGGCTAGGTTTCGCCCACTCGCTTCTTAGGTTCATGCACGAGAAATAGAACTATGAAGAGCTCTGGAACAATCAATCCAAGCGTTACGTAGAAGGGAAGCTGAGGAATTAAGTTTACGTAGAGGTAGTTACCCAGCAACATTCCCAAAGCCATCATTATGTAGCCCATGAAGTTGACGAATCCATTTACTTTTCCCCTATTCTCCGGATGTACAAGATCCGTCGAAAGTGCTGTCACCGCAGCCATCGCCAACATTTGAGCAGCTCCGAACAGGCTCATCGAAATCATTACGGTTAAGAGATTTCCATTCAGAAAAATCAGTGTAGCCACGCCGAGAACAAATAGCCCGAGGACTAGCGGAATCTTCCTTCCGATTTTGTCAACCATCTTGCCGATTGGGATAGAAGCCAAGATCATGGTCAACATAAGCGGGATATAGACGAGCCACCACTGCTCCTCTGATATTAGAAGCACGTCTCTTGCGTAGAGTGCGTTGATCACTTGAGTAAGGGAAATTCCGAACATTACGAGAGTCTGGCCTACGAACAGCCAGAACATTGATCGTGGCAAAACTTTCCAGACGCTGAAGCTTTCTTTGATGGCTTTTGGGTAAGAAGAGATGAAATAGCTGAAGCGGATTGGTTCTCCGTTCGTTATCGTTTCTTTCAATCTAAGTCGCCATACTGCTGCGGTGAGGAAGAGAGCTGTCATGGTTAGGTAGACGATTCTCATACTCGTAACCAATCCAAATTGTAGCAACAGAAAACCTGCGATTACAGGTCCCGGAGTGTTGAAGGTGCCTTGGATAAGTTGTACAATTGAAGAACCCATGCCTCTGCGTTCTGGCGGAAGTGAATCTTGAAACATTGCAAAAAGCGCCGGCTGATAGATTAGACAGAGGCTGTTTACAATTGACCCTAACAAAATGAAGTGCCATGTCGGGGCAAGCGCGAAGAACAGAAATGACAAAGACATTCCAAACGTCATGGTTGATATGAGCCAACGTCTTCCATATTTGTCTGCAAGATAGCCACCGGGGAACGCTACCGCCGCTGCTGAAAGGAAGTTGGCAAAACCTATTATCCCTAGAGAAACGCCCGTTCCGCCTAGGGCTTGGACGTAATACTGAAAGTTTGGGGTGGGCATTTCCATTGCGAGGTCCATTATGATCCAGCTCACCACAAGAATCTGATAGTTACCTGTAATGAACGAGAACTCTCGCCTCAGAATGTCTCCCAAGCCCACTCGCTTCACCTTTTCCGTGAGCTATGAATACCGGTTAATATAAGATTAGAGGATAAACGCTGGAGACACGGCTTCAAGCAAACTGCGCCTTAACTCTAATGCCGTTCTCCTCACCCACGCTTCAAAAATTCTTCTAAGTCTCGTTGTTTCCTCCTAATCCTTTCCACTCGAATCTTCTCGCCTACCTGCAGACGCATTCCATCAAATGCGGCTAGGGTGGAAACTCCAGTCTTCTCCTGAATCAGTTGAACTTGTCGGTTGGGTCCGCTGAAGATCATTTTCATTCCAAAATGGGTAGCTACGGCCATCTCAGGCTTGACTTCCTCCACGATTTTTATGGCGTCTTCGGGAGTCATGTGTCCCATCCAGGGGTTTCCAGAGGGTCTCATAACGCATAGGATAAGGAGTCTAACACCCTCGTAGGCTTTTCCAACTCCTTCAAAATATTCTGTGTCTGATGTGTAAGCTATGTCTCCAACTTCTGGGGTTTCAAACCTAAATCCAACAGCGTCAGGGTCAGAGTGTTTAGCTTCCGTAGCAACAATTCTTGTGTCACCAACGTGAAAAACAACGCCGGGCTTCACTTCTAGCACCTTTTCAGGCATCTTTTGATGGTATCTGGAAATTGCGGGTCCGCTTTCTTCGTTGCCGAACAAGACGCTGTGCGGTGCGGCTACTATTCCTCTCCTTTTTAGCATTCCCTGGGTCATGGCTTCGATCAAAATCTCTGCGTTGGTGTAGTGGTCTGGGTGGCTGTGGGAAACCAGCACCGCCTTGATTTTCTGGGGATTCAAACCCGTTTCTAGTGAGTATATGAGGGCGCCGGGTCCGGGGTCTAGATGCATGTTGAGGCTTTTAGATAGGAACCGTATTCCTCCGGTTCTTCGTTTTTGAGTTATGGTGGCGAATCTTCCGCCTCCTGTTCCTAAGAAAACTAGTTCGACTTCAGCCATGGTTTTTCACCGGGAAGAGTTTGAGGTTAGTTTGTTTGTTTTCGTTCAGAATATGGTGGAGAATCGTTATAAGCCATTTGAATTTGGTGGAGGGTGGAGAGAAGTTATATTGTGAGTTGTTGTGAACATTAGAAGGTGGGAGGGTTTCGGAATGAGGATTGTGGTTCGTGTCGGCGGTTCGGTGGTGGCTTCTCCTCCTAATCCGGTTTTGATTGGCAGGTATGTTGATTTGTTGAAGGATTTGAAGGGTCAAGGGCATGAAGTTGTCGCTGTTGTCGGCGGCGGTGCTTTGGCCCGTGACTTTATCAGAGCTGCGGGAGAGTTGGGTTTAGATGAAACCAACAGAGACTGGGCTGCGATTCATGTTTCGCGCTTGTTTGCTACTTTGTTCGTCATGCGTTTGGAGGATGTTGGTTGCGGAACTGTGCCTGCTTCTTTGAGGGAGGCTGTTGCTTGTTTGAAGCGTGGAAAGATCGTTGTTATGGGTGGTTTGAAGCCTGGGATGACCACGGATACGGTGGCGGCGATGATAGGTGAGAGGGTGAGCGCTGATTTGTTGGTGAAGGCCTCGGACGTGGACGGTATATTCACTAAAGACCCTAAGAAATATCCCGACGCAAGAAAAATCGATGAGTTGGGGCTTAAGGATTTGGCACAGCTTTTTGAAGAGAACCGGCATAAGGCTGGGATTCATCAGATTCTCGACCCCGAAGCTGTTAAGATTCTTCGGAAGGGCGGAATGAAGATGGTGGTGGTGAATGGGTTTAAGCCTGAGAATGTTTTGTTGGCGGTGAAGGGAGGAAAGGTTGGAACCACAATTAAGTAGTTAGAAAGTGCGGATATGCGGTAATCTCTAATCTGTTTTTCTTTTCTTAAAAACGTTCTTCACAAAAAATGTCTTTTTCAATTTTTGCATGCGCGCGCGCAAAACGTTGAGCAACCAATGTTTATTATCTAATGGAAAAAGAACATCCGCTGAAGTTTACATATACTTCAAGCTTTACTGGAAAAAATTAATAGAAAGGAAGAGGTAGTGTGTGAAATGAGTGCGGGGGTAGCAGAGCCAGGTCAATCTATGCGTTTAGGGGCTGCATGCGCGGGACTCAAGATCCCGTCCCGAAGGGGTACGTGGGTTCGAATCCCACCCCCCGCACCTCAAAACATAATTGGGGACAACAGTAGGAAGCAGAGATGCGATACCTGCAGCGTTTTTGCTAGTCCCCCGCCCTTTTCAACATTCCACTGCTATTTGGAGCCAAATGGGTGAGGTATTTTGAAATCAACATTTTCTCTGAAAATGGTTTGCACTAATGGGATGTGGTTAGGCCACCAGTTTTAACGTCTCGGTCAGTGCTGTGACCGCTTGTTGCTTTGGGTCGCTAGTCCGCGCGCTTGATTGCCGTTGTCGCTGGATTGAGGCCGTTTCACTCATTTTTTACGCTATAAACCTTCTGTCACCTTGTTTCTGAGGGTTCCAATTTTCTCGATTTCCACCTCAACCAAGTCACCAGGTGAAAGAAACTTTGGAGTAGGCTTCATAAAAACTGCCACTCCAGCAGGGGTTCCCGTAGCAATTATGTCGCAGGGTTCCAGTGTCATGACGCGGCTTATGTGATGGATCACCTCGTAGACGTTGAAAACCATGTTTTTGGTGGAAGAGTCTTGCCGCAGTTTTCCGTTCACTCTGGTATGGATGTTCAGATTGCTTGGGTTTCCAATTTGGTCGGTAGTTGTGATGCATGGTCCGATTGGTGCAAAGGTGTCGAAGCTCTTGCCTCTTGTCCACTGTCTATCTCTGAATTGGATTTCACGGGCAGAGACGTCGTTTAAGGCAGTGTATCCGAAAACGTGTTTTTCGGCTTCCGAAACCGGGATATTTTTGCCTTTTTTTCCTATTAAGATTGCTAGTTCTGCTTCATAGTCTAACTCTTTCACGAAGGTTGGCCGGATTATATGTTCGTCGGGACCGACGATTGCTGTTCGGGGTTTCATGAAAATTATAGGTTCGTCAGGTATGTCTGCTCCAGCCTCTTCAGCGTGGTCTCTGTAGTTTAAGCCTAAACAGATGATCTTTGGAGGCGAAGATACAGGGGCTAGAAAGGTTGCATCTCCTATCTTGGCGGTTGCTTTTCCTTTCTCAGTTTTTGTTGAACTAAGCATCAACTGCTCCACCGTTCGCTTGGCTTCTTCACCGAGACCTATCAATTCTTCCATTGTGGAGGGAAGAGGGGTTTCTAGGACATCTGCTAGGGTCTTTAAATTTATGATTTTGTCATCGCTTAGAAGACCATACGATTCAACACCCGCGTGAAGGTAACGAACAAATCTCAAGGTCTTGTGCTTCCTGTAAGAATTATTATTGATTGCGTTTCATAATAGTTTTAAGGACTGCTTTTGAAACTAGGTTTTAGCCACCTTTGTCTCTGTGATGATACATGCACCTATCAGCGAAAACTGGCGCAGATTTCTTGCAGCAAATAGTTGATCCTTGGTATGAAGCTTTGCAGAACCCCGCCGAAGCGCAAGAGCAAGTTCTAAAGAGCCTAGTTAAGGGGTATGCAAAAACCCTATACGGGAAAAAATATGCCGCCCTCGACGCTAAAGGCGTCACTGATTTTCGAGCAAACTTTCCAAAGATAAACTACAAAGAACTCTGTCCATACTTTGAGGAAGTCAAGAGAGACAACCATGCCACCATCCTATCTGAACCACCTCTATGCTGGGTCATGACGCGGGGCTCTACAGGTCAAGCCAAGGTATTTCCAGTTACGAAGACGCATATTGAACAGATTTTTATCTGCGGGGCACGGGCACTCGTTAACCACGCCCTGAGAAAGGATGACTTTGAACTTCTAACCGGGAAGATATTGAACCTAAACTTTCCGTCAACGGTGACCACAATAGACACAGATGGGCATAAGATAACCTACGGATACAGTTCAGGAATCTATGCAAAACTCAACCCCATGTTAAATCAAGTTAGTCTTTTGCCGCGACAAGAAGAAATTGATGCTCTTGGTCCTGGAATCACGAAACCAGACTGGGAGAGAAGATTTGAATTAGTCTATGAGCGAGCGTTGAATGAGCGTGTAGTTGCTGCCATGGGCGTTACACCAGTTATCTTGTCCTTCGGCAGATACGTTAAGCGGAGACACGGAAGAAAACCTAAGGACCTGTGGAGCTTTCGTGCTCTTGTCTGCACGAGTGTTCGAAAGATACAGTTCAAATACGGGCCTGTTCTTAGAAAATACTTCGGCGAAGTTCCAATAGTCGAAATGTACAGTGCCACCGAAGGTGTCTTTGCGCAGCAACTCGACGACTTACCCTACGTCACCCCAAACTATGACAAATACTATTTCGAGGTTGAAACGAGCGAAGGTTCGAAAATGCTTCACGAACTTAGTAGGGGTGAATGGGGGAGGCTCATCATCTCGTCTTGCCTGTTTCCTAGATACGACATTGGGGACATGATTGAAGCCATGGGAAAGAGCTATTTCCGCGTCTTTGGAAGAGCCAAAACCTTAACCATCCTAGAACACAGGTTATACAGACTTCTGTTTGGATGGTTTCTCTAGAGCTGAGAACTACGGGGGCTTGGGGCTTCTCTCGGCAGCAGTGATCGCCGTGTAAATCACAATGACGAGGATAATTGCTCCAGCCGCTATCAGAAGGATGGGGCCCCAATTGCGGACATATAAGGGACTGATTGTATTTAGATAAGCCATAAAGCCTACAACTATCAAGATTAGACCGCCTATCAGGGGGCCGATGTAACCATACTCTCTCTTCTCGTGTTTCTCCGCCTTTTCGGATTTTTCCCGTTTCTCATATTTTTCCTCCTTTTCCCTTCGCACTCGTGGAGGTAGAGGCCCAAGGGTTGCGCCGCATTTAGGGCAAAAATTCAATCCTTCACTGACTTCTGCACCACATTTTGGGCAATAAGGCATGCTTTTCACCTAGATTCATCTAGGTCATTTGGTTCGATGAGTATTTAAAACACACCCTATGGTCAAAGGAATGATGCCCGAAAGGATATGCCCTGCTTCGGTTATGTGGGATGTTTTCAAATTGTTAGGGAGTGTCTGTGATACTTGAAGAGATCAGGAAACATGTAGTAGGTCGCTCCCTTGAATGCATAACCAAGAGACTTCGCAATATCAAAGCCGTCGCTTACCCTATTGTGAGTTCTCGTGAAAACTCCAGCTTTCTTTTCATAGGAAATCTTCCCGAGCGTTGCTGTCAACCTGGAAATTTTGTGATCTTCTGCGACTCCTAACTCAGGGTCGTAAGGTCCATTTCCGTTCTTGGACATCTTGCAAGCAACATTGTGCGACAAGGCTATGCTACATCCGGGAACGCTTGCTCCAATCACCGGGATGCCGCGTATTCTAATCGTCGGGAGTTTCAGGGAAAGGCGAGTCACGAAGTTTAGTCCCATAATTCCAGATCTTCTTCCTAGGTTAAGGCGATCTCTCGGTCTCAAGGAGGGAACGGAAGCGACAATGTCTTTCCTTTTGAAGGCGTGGTACATCACTTTGAAGTAGTTTTCATATTTATCTAGTTCGGAAAATAGGTAGGCGTCATCAATTTCGGTTCCTGTGGAAAAAAGAGAGTCTACATCTTGAAAAACGACTATTCGTCCCTTGGCATGCCTAAAACCCAAATTCCTTCCTATCGCAGGAGAGTCCCACCACGAATATCTGATGACTCCAGAGTTCCAGAGTTCCCTCCTGTACTTATCATACTCCTTTGGGGAAATCATCGTTGAGTCGCCTATTTCTGGAAATTCCGCATTTTCTCCAGCATCAACAATTATGAATTCGACTGCCTTACTTTTCCAATTCTTCTCTTCAAAAACTTTCTTTGCGATCTCCCAGTTGTTGAACGTCTCTTCAAGGGGCTTTCTATCTTTTTCTCCCCTTCCCGTTGTTATCACTGAGAAGACTGGTTTTTGCATAAGCCGTAGTAAGAAGTGACACAGGCTTTTATCAGTTTTGTATGTTTGGTCAGATTCAAAGAGAACTTCCTGGTCTCGGGGCAAGCGCAACTCATTTTTCAACGCCTTTGCTATTACATATTGGAGCGGTCTATGTGATGAAAGAAGGCAAACTCAGATTTATTGGCCTAGTTGTGGACGCTGGCGCGTTATCGAAAGTAAAAATCTTTCCAGAATTCTGCGCAGGTCTGCAACGCCTCAACGACTTTTCTCATGTCATCATCCTATACTGGCTTCATTTGCGAGACAACGAAAAAGAGCGTATTGTCCTAAAAGTAACTCCAAAAAGGCATCCAGAAGCGCCGCAGGTTGGCGTTTTCGCGTCCAGAAGCCCAAGTCGACCAAACCCAATTGGGCTCTGCGTCACAGAACTCGTGGAAACGGAAGAACGCACATTAACTGTAAAGGGACTTGACGCGCTCCAGAATTCCCCAATAATCGACATCAAGCCATACCTTCCACGAGCAGACTGTATTCCAAAGGCTCACGTCCCAGAATGGACATCAAGGGGACCTCCAACTTAGAAAATGCATTTCACTTGAAGACGTAAAGCTCCTCATCATAACGACGATCTAAAATTTGATGTCGAGGGAGGCGTGTAATCTGTTTTTTGGACAGATACTCCACAAAGGTTTCGTTAGCTTTCTTGAGGCTTAACGTGCCATATAGCAATTCGAGGGGGGCATTCACGAAGAGGGGGCGTATTGGGATTACATGGCGTGTTGTCTTGTGGGTGAAAACCTCTCCCCTCAAAGCCACTGCTATTACATCCTTTTTCGAAACTTTAGGCGTTATAAACGTCGAAAGAGTTTTCCCTGAAGACACCTTGTCTTGAGCGTCGCTCTCGGTGTCGTAGCCTATTGAATAGCCTTCAGATCGGAGTTTAGATTCTATTTGCTTTATCGCGTCGCAGATCTCTCTGATGTTCTTTTGAGGTCCGTATACTGCAAAGCATCTTGAGCGTGACATAATTGCAGTCGTCGCTTTTCTTTCATCAATCAGTTTTTGAACCGTCTCTCTCCGGCATTCTTCGACGGTAAAGCCTAACTCTGTAACTGACCTTACGAGTTTTTCAAGGTTCAAAGAGTAGTTTACCACGCGGCGCCAGCAGCCTACCTTTATGTGAGGGTTGTCGTATTCAACGAGGCAGACTGGTATGAAGCGGCATCCGAGGTTTTCAGCTGCAGCTACTCGATGCGTTCCGTCAAGCACGACAAGCGTTTTCGAGTCCACTATTACAGGATGCTTAAAGTAGCCATCTGCTCTGATTTGTTCCGTGAGCTTGCTAAGGATATCTGGTAGTACTTCCTCATGAAGGTGCAACTTTTCTACTTCTTCGAGCCTGATTTCAAGCCTGATTTTGGGATGAATTATCGGAAATGCTTCTGTGGACACGGAACACGCGCTCTCCATATTCGCTGTGCAACTAACATGAAGAAAGCAAATCTTATGGATTTTAATTCTTCTGTGCCAACAGACTCCTAAAATAAATGTAGTATGGTCGCATAAGCCGATGGATACTAAGACTTTTATCGTTACTGAAGAACGGATGCAAACAAAGGAAAGCTTAAATAAACTGCAATTCACTTCCGTAGTTAGCCTAAAAGAGATGTGAAGATTTAAAATGTCCCGAGAGTTTCAACACATCATACGGATTGCTGGAACCGACCTAGAAGGAACGCAACCGGTAGCCTATGCGCTGACAAATATTAAGGGGGTAGGAACAAGGTTGGCTAACACAATAATCGAAAGAGCTGGCATTAGTTCAGAAACTCGAATGGGCTTCCTCTCCGACGCTGAGGTCAAGAAGATTGAAGACATTTTAGAAAAACCTGCGAAATACGGCGTGTCCGAATGGCTTCTGAACCGTCGAAAGGACAGAGAAACAGGCAGTAACCGCCATCTCATTGGCTCCGACTTGGTTCTTCAAACAAAGACCGATATCGATCAGATGAAAAAAATGAGATCGCGGAAAGGTTTTCGTCACAGTCGTGGGTTGAAGGTGCGGGGGCAACGAACGAGAACAACGGGTAGGAAGGGTAAGGCTATGGGTGTCAAGAAAAAACGGATGCGGGAACGATAATGGGCGATCCCAAAAAGCAACGAAAGAAATTCGAAACGCCGAGGTTCCCTTGGCGAACCGACGTATTGGAAACCGAGCTCAAACTGCTTGGACAATACGGGTTGCGAAACAAAAAGGAAATATGGCGCCACAAAACGGTGCTCTCAAAACATAGGGGAATCGCTCGATCACTCTTAGGCATGTCTGTTGAAGAGCGAAGAAAACCGGAAAAACAGCTTCTAGACAGACTTCATCGCCTCGGGATTCTGCCTGAGACATCCGTACTGGATGATATTTTGGTTCTATCTTTGGAAGACATACTTGAACGTAGACTTCAGACGCTTGTCTTTCAGAAGGGCTTGGCCAAGTCCATACATCAAGCTCGTCAACTTGTCACGCATGGACATGTTGCCATCGCAGGGAGACGGGTGTCCTCTCCAAGCTACCTGGTTCTCAAGGAAGAAGAGGCGAAAATAACCTATGCCCCAACCAGTCCTCTTTCAACCCCTAATCAGCCTCTACGAAAATCCATAGCCGTTCCAGCCAAAGCAAAATCAGCGGTCGAGGAGGAAAAGTCGTGAGTAAGAAAGCTGAAAGATGGGCAGTGGTTCACATTTATAGCTCCTATAACAATACTATCATCCATTTCACAGACATATCGGGCGCAGAAACCATAGCAAGAGCTTCAGGAGGCATGCACGTCAAGGCAGATCGATTGGAATCCTCGGGCTACGCCGCCATGCGAGCCGCAGCCCACGCCGCCTCCATAGCCAGAGATAAAGGAATAACCGCCATACACGTGGAGGTTCGAGCACCTGGAGGGTCAGGTGCTAGAACGCCTGGTCCAGGAGCTCAAGCCGCTATACGAGCCCTAGCAAGGGCGGGATTCCGTATAGGCCGCATCGGAGAGGTGACACCGATTCCGCATGATGGAACGAGAAGGAAGGGAGGACGCAGAGGACGCAGAGTCTAACACGCAGGTTGGCATCGAAAAATAACTGGGAAAGCATAAGGATGAGCAGTTAAAACATATAACTCACTTCTCTAGAGGACCACAATATTGAAATAATCCCTTTTTCTCCTTTGAAAAGCACAATCGTTTGCGACCGGTCACAATAAGAGGCTTGACTGTGGTAGAGATTCAAATCCTTGAAAAAACTGATGATTACCTGCGGTTCATTGTTAAAGGAGTTAATGTGCCCTTCGTAAATGCGTTGCGCAGAATCATGCTTACTGAAGTTCCTGCAATGGCCGTAGACGAACTGGTTATCCTCGAAAACTCTTCCATGCTCAACGACGAAATTCTCGCCCACAGAATGGGGTTCATCCCCCTTAAGACAGACTTGGATTCCTACAACCTTCCCGAAGAGTGTACCTGCAAAAGCGAGTTTGGATGCAACCTCTGTCGCCTAACTTTGACCCTAGAAGCTGAAGCCACGGAAAAAACAATAACGGTTTATTCCAGAGATTTGAAGTCAGAGAACCTCGACATAACACCAGTTAGCGACAAGATTCCAATAGCAAAGTTGGCTCCAGAACATAAAATAAAATTGGAAGCATACGCCAGGCTGGGGAAGGGAAAGGATCACGCGAAATGGCAACCCGTCTCCATGTGTACCTACAAGTATCTGCCGCAAGTTAAAATCGATTTAGAACGATGCAATGCATGTGCCGAATGCGTAAAGTTATGCCCCGAAAGGGTTCTCATCGACATGGAGGAAGGAATAGAAACTCAAAATGTGATCGAATGCACCCTTTGCATGGACTGTGTGGACGCTTGTCCACAAAATCCGCCAGCCATCGAAATATCTTGGGACAAAGAAGCCTTCGTTTTTGAAATCGAATCCACCGGCGCTCTTCCGGTTGAACGAATCATGCTTGAAGCTCTCAAAATTCTTGACAAAAAAATTAAGGATTTCTCCACTCAATTAAAAAAGGGAAGAAAAAGTGAAGAAAGTTAGAGCAACCAATCCAGAGCTAATTGCGCTCATTCGATCTTTGAGAAAAAAATCCCGCGAAAATCAAGTGGCGATATGGCGTTACGTAGCCGATCGTGTGTCAAGTTCAAGAAGAAGACGCATAGCGGTAAACGTGAGTCAATTGAATCGTCACACGAAAGAAGGAGAAACCGTGGCGGTTCCAGGTAAAGTGCTGGGCGCTGGAATAGTTGATCATCCCGTCAACGTAGCCGCCTTTGCCTTTTCCGACCAAGCGCGATCAAAAATTCTAAAGGCCAAGGGAAAATGCTTGTCAATCAAAGCCTTAATGGAGGAAAACCCAAAGGGCACCAATGTGAAAGTAATCGGGTGAATGAAATGGCTTCTGAGAACACTGTGATTATCGATGCGAAGGGGCTGATTCTTGGTCGAATGGCCAGCGTCATAGGCAAACGTCTCCTCCAAGGCGAAACCATCATCATCGTAAACGCTGAAAAGGCAGCCATATCTGGCAAGAGACTAAGCAGGGTCAGGGAAGCTAAAACGTTCCTCGAAGTTGGTCACCCAAGAAAGGGTCCCTACCACCCTAGGAGACCTGACAGGATTGTTCGAAGAACCATCCGTGGTATGCTTCCTCGGAAGAAGCCTAAGGGGCAACAAGCATACAAAAGACTTAAGGTTTACCTTGGCACACCTCCAGAACTTGAGAATAAAGAAGCCCAAACAATACTTGAAGCCAGCGCAAAAAAGCTAAAATGCCCGTATATCTCCGTTGGAGAACTTGCTAAAGAGGTCGGATGGACCCCCGAAGGTGAATGAAATGTCAAAATCCAGAAAAATTTTAGTATTAAGTGGAAAGCGAAAAACCGCCGTGGCCCGAGCCACGGTCAGAGCTGGAAAAGGAAGAATCCGCGTAAATAATATCCCTGTAGAGATTTTTGAACCAAAACTCGCCCGCGACAAAATAATGGAGCCCCTTCTCCTAATAGAAGATGAGGTGTGGAAACAACTTGACATCAACGTTAAGGTGTCTGGCGGAGGCTTCATGGGACAAGCTGAAGCTGCACGAATAGCCATAGCCAAAGGTCTGCTNNATGATTGCTGGTGACCCTAGGCGAAAAGAGCCCAAAAAGTTTGGAGGTCCTAGTGCAAGGGCTAGGGGTCAAAAAAGTTACAGATAAGCACCGTCAGATGCGTGGCATTAGGTTAGCCCAAAAGTGTCAAGAAGTTTAGACTAAAATGAAGCCGAAACGTATGAGTAGGAAGGAAATGCTCGGAAACACTTTATTATCTGAAAGTTAGAATGATGAAAAGGAGGTCGAGTTAAAATAATTATACCAGTACGCTGCTTCACATGCGGCAAGTTAATCGGAGATAAATGGGAAGACTTCACCAGAAGAGTAAAGGCAGGAGAAGACGCAAAGAAAGTTCTAGACAGTTTAGGGGTAACGCGGTATTGTTGTCGCCGCATGCTACTGTCCCACGTAGAGATCGCCGACGAAATTCTCAAGTTTTATGAAGAGAAAGGAAGAAGGAAACAAATCAAACCATTTTGATGAGCGATAAACATGTCATCCGTCATCGAAGACGTCACGGCTCGAAAGATTTTCAACAGTCGAGGAGAGGAAACGCTGGAAATTGACATAGTAACCACAGCGGGGTTTGGAAGAGCCTCTGCCCCAGCTGGCGCCAGCAAGGGCAAGGCTGAGGTAGTTCCGTATCCTGAAGGAGGAGTAGACGAAGCGATACAGAAGGTAGAAGAATTCCTTGTTCCTGAGCTAATTGGCATGGACGCAAATGAACAAGAAGAAATCGATATTCTTCTTCACGAAATTGACGGAACAAAGAACTTCGGAAATGTTGGAGGAAACACGGCTTTCGCTGTCTCCCTAGCTACAGCGGAAGCTGCCGCAACCTCCTACGACATGCCTTTGTTCCAACATCTTGGCGGCTATCTTGCAAACGAGCTTCCGTATCCTCTTGGAAATGTTTTGGGTGGAGGAAAACACGC
>JABAOH010014027.1_pt2 | contig 13531 bp, 10 predicted proteins | sample 7062181 | NCBI WGS metagenome assembly JABAOH01 (sample SAMN14538630, study PRJNA623070) | marine sediment metagenome | biome: marine biome [ENVO:00000428]; feature: marine pelagic biome [ENVO:01000023]; material: deep marine sediment [ENVO:00002113]; isolation source: pool of 5 deep marine... | reverse complement strand
AGCGAGGATTTGCTGCGTCCGGCCAAGGGTTACGGCGACTGGGTTTCTATCGCCTCCGACACGCCCAAAGATGTTATTGCCACGGCTTATTTTGCCTACAGCACGCGGTTAGTCTCGAAAGTGGCTGCTGTTCTCGGCAAAGAAGACGAAGTAGGAAAATACGAAGAACTCTTCGAACAAATCAAAGATGCTTTTAATAAGGCCTATGTTTCCGATGACGGCCGTATCAAAGGCGAGACTCAGACATGCTATTTGCTGGGATTATACTTCGATTTACTACCTGAAGATAAACGTGAACCTGCCACCCAGCATTTGATAGAAGCTATCAGGAAAAAGAATTGGCATCTTTCAACCGGATTTGTCGGGCTAAGTTATCTGGTACCTACACTCACGCAGACAGGGCATCTGGATATTGCTTATCGTTTGCTCAACAACGATACTTTTCCCAGCTGGGGTTACAGTATCAAGAACGGAGCCACAACCATCTGGGAGCGCTGGGACGGCTGGACAGAGGATAAGGGTTTCCAGACGCCGGGTATGAATTCGTTTAACCACTACGCCTTTGGTTCGATTGGTCGATGGCTGTTAGGAACCGTTGCCGGCATCGAGACTGATGGGCCGGGCTATAAGCGAATTATCATTCGACCTATGCCCGGTGGTGGACTGGACTACGCAAAGGCAAGCTACAAATCCATTTATGGTAAGATTGTCAGCGACTGGAGGATTAAAGGCAGCACGTTCACCCTGAATGTTACAATCCCGGCTAATACAACTGCAACAGTATATGTGCCGACTGAGGACATCGAGAGCGTTACCGAAGGCGGCAGGCCCGCGGCAAAAGCGGAGGCTGTGAGCTTACTGCGTCGGGAGAAAGACAGAGCAGTATTTGCTGTTGGTTCAGGGCAATATCGATTTGTGTCGAAACTGCCGGATTAAAATGAAACTAACAAATTTCCGTTCTCAAACTTGTTAATTTACGCAAACTTTTTGAGTTAGGTGTTTGTCGTTTTTCGTGAAAAACCCAGCAGCGATTTGAAGTAAGCCTTTATCCAGCTCCAATGCAGAATGATATGCACTACCATCAAAACGGCAAAAATAACAGCTAAATAGAAATGGATGTCGCCCCATTCGTGCCGGGTCATCGACCACAAATCTTTTATTTCTTCACCGACGTGTTCGGCACCACGGCCTCCACGGAACATGCGGCCGCGACCGCCGGTACCCGGCGGCAGAATGTATTTCATAATAAAGCCGGTAAAAGCCAAACCCAGCAGGTCTAAAAAAGCAATCAAATCAACGATAAAATTAAGATTTGTACGTTTCATAATTCGGCCACTCCAAAAAATGCTGTCCGGAACAATGCCCCTGTTACAAATATTGACGTTTCAGAGTAAAAGAATATTTCATTAATATCTTAATTTCCCGTAAAGTGAAATTCCACAACGTTGGGTTTACCTGAAATGGTACAGTTACTTTTCAGCTTGCCAATTGAGAGTTTTTCTGTTTTATTACAAACCTATGAAAAGTGAACTTTTTGACTTATCGGGGAAAACGGCTCTGGTTACCGGCGGCAGTAGAGGTATCGGTTTTGCTATTGCAAAAGGTCTGGCCGAACACGGAGCTGACGTTGCAATTGTCGCTCGCACTCAGGAGCAGCTTGAAGCAGCTAAGCAGCAAATTCAGACTGTTACCAAAAAAAAGGTGTGGACCTTCACATTCGACCTCGGAAATATAAAAGGGATAGAAGCTCTCTTCGAGAGTATAGTTTCCGAAACGAAGGGCATAGATATCCTCGCCAATTGTGCCGGGATGACCATTCGCGGGCCGAGCGAAGATGTTGACCTGAAGACCTGGAACCAGGTCATTGAGATAAATCTGACCTCCGTATTGGTAATCTCGCAGGCCTTTTGCCGCCATCAAAGACAGGCTGAGAAGGCCGGCAGGATTATCAATATCGGCTCGCTGACGTGCCACGGTGCCAGGCCGACTACCGCGGCATACGCCAGCAGCAAGGGCGGTCTGCTTATGCTGACAAAAACGTTGGCAGTGGAGTGGGCCAAATACAATATCAATGTAAACGCCATCGGGCCTGGCTATATAGCAACCGAGCTGACTAAACCGTTGTTGAATGACGATGAATTCAACAAATGGGTCCTTTCAAAGACTCCGCTTGGGCGATGGGGCCAACCTGACGACCTCGTAGGCACGGCGGTTTTGCTCGCATCAAAAGCAGGCGACTTTATCACCGGACAAATCATCAACGTGGACGGCGGCTGGCTGGCTTTGCTTTAGATTCCCACGGTCTGTCAAAAAAACCACAAAGCAAATTTTAAGGAGAAATACGATGTTCAGAATTCGTCAACGAGACTTCGGGGCACTCTGCATCAGAATTGTAATCTATGCCGTTTTAATCATACACCTCTCAGGCTGTGTCTCAACTGTCGAATCGGATCAAACGGCTATCAATGAGAAAAAGGAAATCCTGACGCCCAGACCCGGCCCCAAGCCGCGGATAAACGGGCCAAAGGTTTATGGCTGCCGCCCCGGCAGACCGTTCATTTACCGCATACCCTGTACTGGCAAAAGACCAATGAGTTTTAGCGCCGAGAATCTGCCCCAAACGCTACGGTTAGACGCAGCTACCGGCATAATCACAGGCACCGCTCCCCTGCAGCGAGGTGAATATCCTGTTACCCTCAAAGCCACCAATAGCCGCGGTTCGATGCAGCGGGCTTTCATAATCGTTGTCGGAGACACATTGGCCTTGACGCCACCGATGGGCTGGAATAGCTGGTATATCCATTATAGCCGTGTGACAGATGGGCATATGCGACGGGCAGCAGACGCTATGATAGAATCAGGGATGGCCGACTTCGGTTACCAGTATGTTAATATCGACGACTGCTGGATGGTGGAGCCGAACGCTGAAGACCCGATGAGAGGCGGCGAACCTCGCGATGCAGACGGCGCGATTAATTCCAACGGATACTTTCCCGATATGAATGGACTTGCGGATTATATCCATGTCAACGGACTCAAGGCCGGACTCTACACCTCACCGGGGCCGCTAACCTGCCAGCGGTACACCGGCACCTATCAACACGAGCAAATTGATGCGGAAAAGTTTGCCGAATGGGACTTCGACTTTCTGAAATACGACTGGTGCTCCTACGGCCAGGTAGCAAGCGGCGAAGGGCTTGAGCGGATGCAGAAACCTTACCGCAAGATGGGCGATATCCTCGCAAAGCTCGACCGTGATATTGTTTTCAACCTATGCCAATATGGTATGGGCAATGTCTGGGAATGGGCCGGTTCGGTCGGCGGAAACTGCTGGCGGACAACAGGTGATTTGGGGCTGGAAAAAGGTTCCGAGCTGCCGGGATTTTATCATATCGGCCTTAGCAATGCCCAGCACTGGCAGCACGCCAAACCGGGCCAATGGAACGACCCGGACTATATCCTTATCGGCTGGGTTGGTAACGCTCGCAAACAGGCCGAAGGGACACCCACGACCCTTACGCCCAACGAGCAGTATTCTTATATGTCGATGTGGTGCCTGATGGCCGCTCCGTTGATATTCTCCGGTGATATGGAAAAGCTCGACGAATTTACACTCAATATCCTTTGCAATGCCGAAGTCATCGAGGTCGACCAGGACCCGCTTGGCAAGCAGGCTCCTATCATTGAAAGAACCGAAGACTATTTTATAATGGCCAAAGACATGGAAGAAGGCTCTAAAGCGGTTGGACTTTTCAACACCGCTGAATCCCAAACCGACATAACAATCTCCTGGAAAGACCTTGGTATAGAAGGCCCGCACCGGGTCCGCGACCTCTGGCGACAAAAAAACCTTGGCACATACAGAAAACATTTCAAGTCCAAGGTCCCAAGACACGACGTAGTCTTCGTACGTCTGTTCCCGCAATGAACTTTACCTGTTGTCATGTCCAGACACACATAATACTATAGCGGGTGAGTAATATGCTTGTCATTCGCTTGCCTTTGTGCTATCCTACCATCGGATACGAGGCAATAGACCCGGTTTTTTTGGTAGCAGTGTGGCGCTACATGCTGAGATGATACACAACTTATGTTTTAGGAGGCAGTTATTATGAACACTCGTCGATTCAGGAAATTGGCCGTTATCTGCGCACTACTTGCGGGTTCAGTACTTTACTTTTACACTGCGGTTCGGGTCGAAGGTGCGGGCAGCTCCGAAAATAAGCTGGTCTTTGATGTGCGCAGTCGTGCACCGCTATCGGATGGCACAGGTCGATTCAGGGTCGTGCAGAACAAGCTCGAATGGAACCCTGAGCAGACTGCCATCATTATTTGTGATATGTGGAATGAGCACTGGTGCAAGGGCGCAACCAGCCGGGTTACGGAGCTTGCGCCACGGATGAATGAGGTTGTTTCCAAAGCGCGTGATAGGGGCATACTGATAGTACATGCGCCCAGCGGCACGGTTGATTTCTATAAGGATCATCCGGCCCGCAAGCGTGCCCAGGATGCACCTAAGGCTGCGAATCTGCCAAAAGACATCGCCAAATGGTGCAGATGGATTGATGAAAAGGAAGAAACGTTGGGCTACCCTATCGACCACTCGGATGGCGGCTGCGATTGTCAGCCTCAGTGCAAGCAGGGCTCGCCCTGGCGCAGGCAAGTAGAAACAATCAAGATTCGCAGTGCAGATGCTATCAGTGATTCAGGCGTGGAAATCTGGAACCTCCTTGAACAGCGCGACATCGACAATGTTATCATTATGGGCGTGCATACGAATATGTGCGTTCTCGGTCGGCCGTTCGGGCTGCGGAATATGGCCAGGTACGGCAAAGAAGTGGTGCTTATGCGCGATATGACCGATACGATGTACAACTCGCGGATGCAGCCATTTGTCAGCCATTTTACCGGCACCGACCTGATAGTCGAGCATATAGAAAAGTATGTCTGCCCGACAATTACTTCAACGGTATTCACAGTTAGGCCGCAGTTCTGTTTTAAAAACGACAAGCGTCCGCGCGTGGTATTCATTTCCGCTGAAAGCGAGTATAAAGCTGAACAGTCACTGCCGGAGTTTGCACATGAGCTGGAAACAAAATACGGCCTGTGCTGCGAGATACTTCAAGGCAGCATAAAGAGAGACAGTAAAGACCGTAACTACATTGCCGGTATGGAGGCGCTGACAAATGCGGATTTAGCGGTGCTGTTCGTTAGGCGCAGAGCTTTACCCGCCGAACAAATGAAATATTTCCGTAACTATATGGACAGCGGCAGGCCATTAATTGGATTGCGGACCGCCAGCCATGCATTCGACACTCGCGGCAGCGCACCGGCCGGTTACGCCGAATGGAAGAAGCTGGACCCAGAAGTATTAGGTGGAAACTACCACGGCCATCACGGTAGCGGACCCAAGTGCGCCGTTACAATAGCCGCCAGAGCCGATAGTCATCCAATACTGGCCGGTGTGCAGATGCCGTTTACAAGTAACGGCTCACTGTACGAAGTGCGACCGCTGACTAATTCGACAACCAGGCTATTGATTGGTACTATTCCCGACAAGGAACCAGAGCCGGTGGCCTGGACAAATAAGTATGGGAATTCTCGCGTTTTCTACACATCGCTGGGCCATCCGGATGATTTTCAAAATCCGCATTTTCGCCGACTGCTAATCAACGCCGTTTTCTGGGCGATGAACAAGCCCGTGCCGAAACCAAAAGAGACTAAATAACCAGCCAGCGAAATATACTTTCATTAGTTATATAAGAATTGCCAGGGGGAAAATGCCGGCATCCGGCTTTATAAAGCGCGGGTGCGGAGAGCCACAGCAGACATACAACACCGATAAACTCAAATTTTACATAAAATTTACTTCATTATTTGTCAACCGATGGGCTACGATAGCCGTTTATACAGGTAGCTGGAGTAAATAGCCTCAATGGAAAACACCGATAAAAGCTTAATCGAGGCCCATTGCAGGGGCGACAAGACAGCGTTCGGTGAGCTTGTACGCCGATACGGGGATAGTATATTGGGATATTTGACGCGAATGAGCCGAAATCGTGAGGAAGCCGAGGACCTTTTTCAGGAGACATTCAAACGTGTACATGAAAAAGCCCATACGTTTCGCGGCAGTCAATTTAAGAGCTGGCTTTTTACCATTGCCACAAATGTGGCTATTGATGGTTTGCGGAGGCGCAGACGGATGCGAGTTGTATCGCTGAATCAGAAACTCGATTGTACCGACAGGAACGGCGAAGAGCTTAGTGCTGTTGCGTTAGCGGACGATTCGTACGAGCCTTCGCAGGAGGCGGCAAAGGCCGAGCAGGCCCAACAGGTCAGAGGTGCCATTGAGTCGCTGCCGGCAAGACAACGAGCCACGCTCGTCCTGGCCTATTATCAGCAGCTAAGTTACCCGGAAGTGGCAAAGGTTCTGGGCTGTTCTCTTGGAACGGTAAAAACACAAATGTCCAGGGCACTTAGGACATTAATGCAAAGATTGCCCGATATTTCCGGAAGGGATAAAATGAACTCGGATTTCCCAAACAAAGTAATGTAATAAAATATGAATAGGGTAAGAATCAATGCCCTTATGGCAAATAAAAGTAGACATAATGAAGACGGAAAGGAGCAAAAATGAAAAAGACAATTCTTGGACGGATTGCTATTTATGTTGGCCTGCTCGTTGTCATCAGTTATGTGATATTAAGTCAAGCACAACAAAAACCACATCAACCAAAGAGTATTAGTACATACGAGGAGCCGACAATGGTGGGGCTGTTGCCGCATGGGGAAGTCAAAGACGGCCTTGCGGCCTTTCTCTTGTGCCACCGCTATCATTTCAAAGTTGGAGAACCCATCCCACTTACATATGGCATTATAAACATTGGCCCAGGATTGGAAATGGAAACCACTTGGCAAGAAGCTTCAGAAAATGCTAACCTCGAGACCAGAGTTTGGTGGCTGCCCCATGAACCAGAGCTTCCGTTTAACTACTCGTGGTATGAGGTAACAGACGCCAATGGACAAAATGTGCCGTATCGTGGGAGTACGGGAACTTTGCCCGGGACGATTCCGGAGGATTATTCTGTCTCACTGCGACATCGTCAGTTTATTGGGAGGGTCGATCCTGACCTTCGTTTGCTGCTCATCTCTGAGTTTGAGGATATCTTTTTTGATTTTGACCTGAGCAAGCCTGGTACCTACGAAGTCCAATGGGGATATAATCCGTGGTTTGAAGGCGAGCCGTGGACCGGCGAACTCATGTCCAACAAAGTGAAACTTAAGATTGTGAAATAAACCATGAAAAATCATCTTACAGAAAAAGAGCTTATCGAATACCAGTTCAAACTGGCATCTGATATGCAAACAAAAGAAGCGGCCGAACATCTCCAAAGCTGCGGCCAATGCCGTGAGCATCTGGAGAAGTTACAGCGGAAATTTGCAGCTCTGGATCTGCTCCACGAAGAGGCAAAGATTTCCGAAGATTTGATTTCTCAGGTGATAGAACAGGCCAGCCAGCCGGTACAAACGAGAATTGTTTGGTTTAAGAAATACGCGTGGCTGAGCTCGGCAGCGGCGGTGCTGTTGGTAGGAGTTCTGCTGGTTGCTACTCAGTTAGGTAAAAAAGATGAGACAAAGAAACGTGAAGCTGCGAAAGGACCTATGCCGGCGGTGGAAATGGAAGCCGCAAGCAAACCGGAGATTACATCGGCCGAGCGCTTGGATGAAAAAGCGGTTAGGAAAAGAACGCTTGCGATGGCACCGAAGGAAAAGGAAGCTGACAGGTATGCTGCATTTGATGAAACTGCGGAGGCTGCAATACCGGAGCAACCGCCCTTTGCCCCGGCAAGTGCGATTGAATTAGTAACACTGCCCAGACGGGACAAGGTACAGCTTACTATTTATAATTCTGCCGATTTGACCCTGGTGCGGGAGCGTCGGAATCTGACGCTAAAAAAAGGCTGGAACTGGCTGCAGTTTATGTGGGCCAATACGCTGATTGACCCGACTTCGCTTAGTCTGGAGCCATTGGCCCAGGCAGATAAAATTGATATACAGCAGTTGGTGTTTCCAGCGAGGCTGCGGGAGCTTGGCCGTTGGCTCATTCGCTCAGAGGTCAGCGGCCAGGTACCGTTCGAGATAACGTATTTTACCAGCGGTCTTTCCTGGCGGGCGTTCTATATGGGAACTCTCTCGCAGAATGAAAAGACGATGCAACTGGCCGGCTATGTAAGAGTAGGTAACAATAGCGGCGAGGATTATGAAAAGGCCCAGACCCGCCTGATTGTCGGCAAAGTCCATATCCTTGACCAAATCGCCGAGCTGTCAAGACGCCAGTATCCTTACAACAGACCAGTGGAGTTCGACGCTTACAGTAGACTTAGAGCCTTAGACGATAAGCGTGAACGCCCTCATGAAAAACTTTTCAAGGCGCTTACTTACAAAGAACTCGACGAGGAATTAAAACGGAAGGAAATCAGGAAAGAAGGTTTGAGTGAATATTTCCTTTATACGATTGAGGGAACTGAGACCATACCGGACAAATGGGGCAAAAGACTGCTTTCGTTCGATGCTGAGGATATTGAAGTCGAGAGTCTGTATAAATACGATGAGCAGCGCTGGGCCAATCAGACAATAAGATTCGTCAAGTTTGCAAACGACGAAGACCATAACCTGGGCGAAACGCCAATTCCTAACGGAACGGTGAAGATTTACGGCCAGGCCGATGAACAAGGCCATCTGTCATACGTAGGCGGAACGAATATCAAATATATTCCGGTGGATGAAGAGGTTGAGTTAAATCTTGGCCCGGCCCGATTAGTCAGCGTTGAGCCGAAGCTGATGAATTTCAAGACAGACAATTATATATTCAACAAAAAAGGCAACGTTGCTGGCTGGGACGAAATACGAACCTGGAAAATAGAAGCTACGAATACCCGGACGTTAGCCATCGAAATTGAGATTACACGCGGCTTTGGCACTACATATTGGACCATGCGGGCCGATATAACCTATGAAAAATACGATGCTACACATGCTCGCTTCAAAATAAACCTTGAACCACAAAAGAAGCAGGTATTTGAATACACAGTAACGACGTACCACGGTATGCGAGAAGAAACCTTAGCTGAAAAGAACTGAAAGTTAAGAAATAAGCAAAAGAAAGTAAAAACACAAATTTTTTAGGAGACTGAATTATGAACGGCAAAAGAAACAAAATCCTGGCAATGGTTCTTGGATTTGCAGTTGTTACAGTTGCTGAAGCAAGAATCAAATTAGTGGCTTTGCCTGAGCGAGCAGCGACGGTGATTCGCCTGGACAACCCGAGGGCGACGCTAATCGAAGAAGAGCGCGTCCTGACCTTGCAAAAAGGGCTTAACAAGGTGGACTTTTCGTGGAAGGCGGTCTTCATCGACGCCGACTCAATTCGGCTCCAAGTCCTCGACCATCCGGATAATGTAACGCTTCTGAATGTAAGTTATCCGCCTAATGAGGCAGCCCTGGTCTGGGAAATCAGCAGCGATGGTGACTATGCCGAGACGGTGCGAATCAGCTATCTGCTGAGCAATATCGACCGGCTGATTACTTACAAAGCGATAGCCGACAAGGCTGAAACATTCGTTGATTTGAAAAGCTACTTAGTGCTGCGGAATTTCTCAGGTGAGGATTTCGATAAGGCGCGGGTGCTTCTGGATTACGGCGAGGCCTTCGAGCAGGGCATCGACCACGAGGAGACCAAGCAGATGCTGTTTCTAAAAGCCGCGAAGGTGCCGATTACAAAAATCTGGACGTTCGATGCAGCCAAGCTGCCATGGGATCCCGAACAGTTGGAAAACAGGAATGTCGGTATTCCGGTGAGCTATCGAATTGTCAACGAAGCCAAAAGTGGATTAGGTGAATTTGCCCTCTGGGGCGGCAAGGCAAGACTCTTCCAGGACGATGGGCACGAAAGCACCATCTTTTTGGGCGAAGACGTATCGGCACTGGTGCCGGTCGGCGAGAAAATGGAACTCTATATCGGTGACAGCAGGGACATCGTCGTTACCCAGCGGAAAATGAGGGACACCAGAATCAATATACGAAGGAATAACGAGAGAAGCCCGAAAGTTGTTCTCTATGATACCGACGAAATAATCACCGCAAAGATTGAGAATTTCAAGGACAGCGCTGCTGAGCTTACGATGATACAGCACATCCCCGGCCAGTGGGACATGGAAAAGTGTAATATGAAGTACGAGAAAAAGGACGCTAATACGCTTGAGTTCGAGATTAAGCTTCCCGCCCGCACTCCGGATGGCCCGGCCATAAAGGAGCTTACGATGCACTACCACCGTCGCAATATCCGGCCGGGAGCAGAGCCGCGAGTACCGATACGCTCTCGAGGCCAAACAGAACAGTTGCAGCAATTACAGCAAAAACTTGAGAGAATCAGACAACAGCAGGGAACGCAACGATGACAAACACGTATCTATCGAAAAAAGGAGCAGCAAAATGAAACGAATAATAGTAACACTACTTACAATCGTTGTAATGGCCGGTGCCGCTCAAGCGAAGGTTGATTTAGTTACGCTGCCTTCGCGGGATACAGTGCAGCTTACGATTTATAATTCAGCGGATATGACATTAGTGCGTGAAAGCAGAGCACTAACGCTAAAAGACGGAGAAAACAAGCTACAGTTCTCCTGGGCCAATACACTCATCGACCCGACGAGCTTGGAAATGCTGCCTAAGGCCAACGCGGATAAAATCGATATCGCTGATTTGACTTATCCACCGAGGGTAAGAAACCTCGGCCTTTGGAATATCGAAAGTGGGATAAGCGGCAAAGTGCCGGTCGAAATTACGTACCTGACAAGTGGACTTTCCTGGCGGGCGTTTTATATGGGCACGCTCACGGAAAACGAAGAGACGATGCGCCTGCAGGGTTATGTGCGGGTAACCAACAACAGCGGCGAGGATTACGAAAACGCCCAGACGCGCCTGATTGTCGGCAAAGTCCACATACTTGATGAGATAGCTGAGCTTGCCCGGCGGCAGTATCCCTACGGCAGACCGGGAGAAGTAATTGCCAGGCCCGGCATGGCGCCGGCTCCCAGAGGCAGAGGCCTGATGGAGGACAAAAGAGCATTTGCGTTGGCAGAAGAAGTTGCAGCCGTAAGGCCAAAGGAAATTAGAAAAGAAGGCCTTAGCGAGTATTTTCTCTATACAATCGAAGGGACCGAAACGATACCGACCGGCTGGTCGAAACGGCTGCTCAGCTTTGATGTTGACGAAGTGCCGGTCGTAAACCTTTATAAATACGAAGAAGAACGTTACGGCACATCTGTGGTTCGGTTCCTCAGCTTCAAGAACGATAAAGAGCACGAATTAGGCGAAACTCCTATCCCCGGCGGGATGCTGAAGGTTTATAGAAATGCCGGCGATGAGGGGCACTTATCTTATACGGGACAGTCTTCGTTTAAGTATATCCCTGTGGATGAGGATGTGGAGCTTAATCTTGGTGCGGTTGCCAACGTTGTTGTCGAGCCGAAACTTATGGATTTCCAAACGGAAAACTATAGGTTCGACAGGCGCGGTAACATCTCCGGCTGGGACGAGATTCGCACATTCAAAATTGAAGTCAAAAATACCCGAGATATTGATGTCAAGGTTGAAATAAAACGCAACTTCAACACAACATATTGGGACCTCATCAGAAGCGGCGACATTGATAATTTCGAGAAGGTGGATGCAGATACTACCAAATTCACCCTAACGCTTAAGCCAAGGTCAAAAAGGGAATTTGGGTACGTCCTGAGGACATACCACGGCCAAAGACAGGAGAGCTGGAAGCCATAAATTAAACAATAGAAACTCTTGAGATTGCTTTATCTGCCAAAGGCCAAAACTCAATGATAGGGAAAATCAAAAGAACAGCAAAAAGGGCTGCAAAATGAAACGCATAATAGTAACACTACTTACAATCGTTGTAATGGCCGGTGCCAGCCGGGCCAAGGTCGATTTGGTTACATTACCTTCACGGGATACAGTGCAGCTTACGATTTATAACTCGGCGGATATGACATTGGTGCGCGAAAGCAGAGCACTGACGCTGAAAGGCGGGGAAAACAAGCTGCAATTCTCCTGGGCCAATACACTCATCGACCCGACGAGCTTAGAAATGCTGCCTAAAGCCGATGCAGACAAAATTGATATCGCCGATTTGACTTATCCGCCAAGGGTAAGAAACCTGGGTTTATGGAATATCGAAAGCGGCGTAAGCGGTAAAGTGCCGGTAGAAATTTCGTATCTGACCAGTGGTCTTTCCTGGCGGGCGTTTTATATGGGCACACTCACGGAAAACGAAGAGACGATGCGCCTGCAGGGTTATGTACGGGTAACCAACAACAGCGGCGAGGATTACGAGAATGCCCAGACACGCCTGATTGTCGGCAAAGTCCACATACTCGACCAGATAGCCGAGCTTGCCCGACGACAATACCCCTACGGCAGACCGGGTGAAGTAGTTCCGATGGTGGGAGCACCACTTAAGAAAGTTGGTCAAAGGGCAAAGCTTGAAATGGAAAGAGCAGCTTGGGCCGACGTAATAAGGGGGCCTGCTGAACCCAAGGAAATCAGGAAAGAAGGCCTTAGTGAGTATTTTCTTTATACAATCGAAGGGACCGAAACGATTCCGACCGGCTGGTCTAAACGGCTGCTCAGCTTTGATGTGGACGATGTACATGTTGTAAACCTTTACAAATACGAAGAAGAACGCTATGGCCCTTCCGTTGTTCGTTTCCTTAGTTTCAAAAACGACGAAGAACACAAATTAGGTGAAACGCCAATTCCTGGTGGAATGCTCAAGGTCTATAGAAATGTTGGTGGTGAGGGACATTTATCTTACACAGGACAGTCTTCGTTTAAGTATATCCCTGTGGATGAGGATGTAGAGCTAAATCTCGGGGCCGTCGCCAACATTGTTGTCGAGCCGAAGCTTATGGACTTCAAGACCGAAAACTACGAATTCGACAGGCGCGGCAATATCTCCGGCTGGGACGAGATTCGCACATTCAAGATTGAAGTCAAAAATACCCGCGACATTGGTGTTAAGGTCGAGATTAAGCGCAACTTCAATACATCGTACTGGAAGCTGGACAGAAGCGGCGACTTCGGCGAATTCGAGAAAGTGGACAAGGACACCGTCAAATTCACCTTAACACTCAAGCCAAGGTCGGCAAGGAAATTTGAGTATGTCCTGAGAAGCTACCACGGCACAAGAGCGGAAGATTAAGAGCTTTATGGTAAGGATTTCCAGGCACAAACTCAATAACTTGTCTGCTATATAAATCATTGACATCCGTTTCCAATACCGTTATTTTTAACAGAGTAGTTTTACGTTTTCTGTTACAAGTTTTTTGGTTTTTGGTATTGGGAGTTTATTTTGAGGATTCTTTCAGGCATACAACCATCCGGCAAACTTCATATAGGCAATTTTTTCGGTGCCATGCGTCAGCATCTGCAGCTACAGGCCGAGCACGACTGCTTCTAT
>JABAOH010007299.1_pt1 | contig 13533 bp, 12 predicted proteins | sample 7062181 | NCBI WGS metagenome assembly JABAOH01 (sample SAMN14538630, study PRJNA623070) | marine sediment metagenome | biome: marine biome [ENVO:00000428]; feature: marine pelagic biome [ENVO:01000023]; material: deep marine sediment [ENVO:00002113]; isolation source: pool of 5 deep marine... | reverse complement strand
CCTATTGGATTTGTGAGTATTTCTGAATACTTAGAGAGACACGGTTTCCGGGTCCGAATCATCAACGTGGCCCTCAAGATGCTGAAAAACCCTAGATTTGACGTCGAGAAACTCATCGGCTCCTTGAATCCTCGCCTCTTTGGACTCGATCTTCACTGGATGGCACACATCCAAGGGGCTCTGGCCCTCGCTGAGATCATCAAGCGTTTTCATCCCCAGAAACCGGTCATTCTTGGGGGGCTATCGGCGACGTATTTCCATGAGGAGATCCTCGAGCGCTACCCCCAGGTCGATTTTGTTGCCCGAGGTGACTCGACCGAGGAACCCCTTCGTCAGCTCCTGAGCGCCCTCAGAGACGGGAACGGATTCCATGAAATCCCGAACCTCTCGTGGAGGGATGGGGGCGGAAGAACACTTGTCAATCCCCTCTCCTACGTCCCCGAGAATCTCGATCACATCACCATCGATTATCGTCACATCATGAAAAAAGTGGTCCGTTACTTGGATCCCTTGGGATATGAACCTTTTTTCAACTGGTTTTCCTACCCTGTGACAGCTGTTTTCACGTGTCGGGGTTGCGCACACGATTGCACCACATGCGGTGGATCGGGAAACACCTTTAAGGCCATGGCATGTCGTAAACGACCGGCCTTTCGCTCCCCTCATCTGCTGGCGCGCGATATTTTCAACAGTATCGAGCATCTCAACGCTCCAGTGATGGTTATTGGAGACATATTTCAAGCAGGCCAAGAATACGGATTCCAACTGCTTTCGGCCCTCATGGAGAAGAAGATTCGGAACCACATCGCTTTTGAATTCTTTAGACCACCTTCTCGCGAAAAACTCGAGAGAATCGCCGAAGCAGTTCCCAATTTCAACATAGAGATTTCTCCCGAGTCGCATGATGAGAAAATTCGTCATCGATTCGGGAGGCATTATGACAATCGGTCTTTAGAGGAAATGATCGAGAACGCATTGGAACTCGGGTGCAAGCGTATCGACCTGTTTTTCATGACGGGCCTTCCAGGCCAAACCTATCGATCTGTCCTGGATACGGTGGCATACTGCCGGGATCTTTTGGAACGGTTTGGAGAGAAACGCCGGGTGATCCCTTTCATCTCTCCCATGGCTCCCTTTCTCGATCCCGGAAGTGCAGTGTTTGAGAATCCGGAGGAGTTCGGGTACACGATTTACTACAAAACAGCTGAGGAACACCGCCAGGCCCTCCTGGCGCCAAGTTGGAAATACATGCTCAACTATGAGACCGATTGGATGACGAGAGACGAGATCGTGTACAGCACCTATGAAGCGGCCCTCAGATTGAATCGCCTAAAGGCCCACTACGGCCTCATCGACCCTGAGATTGCCCGTGTGATCGGACAGAGAATTGAAGAAGCCACCCAGTTGATGCACGAGATAGATCGGGTGGTGGAAACGACTAGGCCCGAAGAGCATGAGAGAGAGCTGCGCAGCCTAGGGGTCCGGTTCAACAACCTCGACATAGCCACCATTTGCGGAAAAGATGAACTCCAGTGGCCCACCCATTTCTTTCGGATGAACTGGTACAAAATCCTCAANNCAGGTCCTGAGGAAAATCCCCAAAGTGGATGAAATTCTCAACGATCCCGGTGTGTCTCGCTGGATCGATACGTACTCTCGAGGAGTCGTCGTGGAGGCCATTCGTCGGGGCCTGCAACGTCTCCGGGATGATCTCTTATCCTCCCCCAGCGAGGATCCAGACGAGACGGCCTTTTCTGTCCAGAGACTGATGCCCTACTTTGAGAAAGCCATCGAAGACCAGATTGCCCGGCGACTCAAACGCCTCATCAATGCGACAGGCGTTGTGATCCATACCAACTTAGGGCGCTCTCTCCTGCATGCCGACGCGATCGCCCATATGGATGAAGTCTCCCGTCGTTTTTCCAACCTCGAGTACGATCTCGAGAGAGGCCAGCGTGGATCTCGATACGTCCACGTCGAGGAGATACTGTGCACTTTGACCGGGGCGTCGGCCGCCCTTGTCGTGAACAACAACGCTGCTGCCGTTCTTTTGGTCCTCAACACACTGGCAGAGGGTAAAGACGTGGTTGTCTCTCGAGGCCAACTGGTTGAAATCGGTGGGTCTTTTAGAATTCCCGACGTGATGCGTCGCAGTGGAGCCCGATTGGTCGAGGTGGGTACGACCAATCGAACCCATCTCGAAGACTACCATCGTGCACTGAGCGAGGAAACGGCCCTTCTGCTGAAGGTTCACACAAGCAATTTCAAGATCGTAGGGTTCACCACGGATGTTTCCCTCAAAGATCTTGTTGAGCTCGGAAGGAGTGAGAGTATTTTCGTCATGGAAGATTTGGGGAGTGGATGTCTGGTTGACCTGAAGCGATACGGGCTTGAGGAGGAACCTCTGGTTCAAGATGCTATTCAGGATGGTGCTGATGTTGTCACCTTTAGTGGTGATAAACTTCTCGGCGGCCCCCAGGCAGGAATTATTCTCGGGAGGCAGGAGATCATTCACCGCGTGAGGGCGAATCCGCTTAGCCGTGCCCTCCGTATCGATAAGCTGACTCTGGCCGCTTTAGAGTCGACACTGCGCCTTTACCTTGACGAGAAAAAGGCAATTCAGGAGGTCCCGACACTGGCCATGCTCACCGTTCCCCGAAGTACGCTGGTTCGCCGGGCTCGTCGTTTGATGAATCAGATCCGTCGTCGACTCGCTGATGCGGTTGAGGCATCGGTCCGGGATGATATATCTCAGGTGGGGGGAGGTGCTTACCCGCTTCAGGAACTCCCGACCCGGGTGATTGCTCTTCGATCGAAGCGCCTTTCCTCAAACCAAATCGAGGCAAAGCTCAGACGGCACCAACCTCCGGTGATCACCCGAATCAATCGAGACGAGGTGATCCTGGATCTCAGGACCATACAGGATGACGAAATTCCAATCGTCGTCCAGGCCCTTTCAGAAGCGCTCAGGTGAGGAGTTGAATTGATCCGATGAGGGAAGAAGTTTTTGCGTTCAAGGTCTTCGCAGAGGATGAGGGAAAGCGATTTGACCGTTTTTTTCAACCGCGCGATTTGCCCCTGTCGAGATCTCGCATCAAGCAGTTGATCGAAAGTGGTCAGTTTCGACTCAACGGACGAACCGCCAAACCGGGAGTAAGGCTCAAACTCGGAGATGAGATCAGCGGCACCATCCCTCCGCCGAAGGCTTTAGAGGTAGAGGCCGAGAATATTCCACTCGATGTTCTCGGTGAAGACCGTGACATCATCGTGGTCAACAAACCGGCCGGGATGGTGGTTCATCCCGCCCCTGGAAATAACAGCGGAACCCTTGTCAATGCGCTGTTGTTCCACTGTGGTGACCTTTCAGGAATCAACGGGATTTTACGTCCTGGAATCGTCCATCGGTTGGACAAACTCACCTCCGGTGTCATCGTTGCTGCCAAAAATGACCTGGCCCATGAATCCCTGGCCCGGCAGTTCAAGAACCGAACCGTCGAGAAGCGTTATCTGGCCATCGTCTATGGACATTTCCCTGAATCTGAGGGACGGGTCGATACCTCCTTAGGAAGACATCCAAGGAACCGCATGATGATGTCCGTACACACGCGAGTCCCGAGAGAGGCTTTGACACGGTGGCGGGTGCTCGAGGGGTTGAGACATTTCACCCTCCTCGAGATCTCTCCTCGAACAGGGCGAACTCACCAGATTCGGGTTCACCTTGCATCCATCGGTCACCCCGTTCTTGGGGATCCGGTTTATTGTCGCAGAAAACATCTGAAGCAGATTCCAGACCGGGAAGTTCGAACTCGGGCTGAGAAATTCAAGCGGCAGGCGCTCCATGCCTCTGATCTTAGGTTCTTTCACCCTCAGAGCGGAGAACCTGTAGGGTTTCACGCGCCTCTGCCCGACGATATGGAGGAGGTCGTTGATTTTCTACGAGAGTGAGAGGAGTTTTCCCACTTGATGGGGGGCCTCCTGTCCCTTCGCTCTCCCACCCTACCACAGAGACACGGAGTGTCTCAGCGAGCATATGGCCATCTTTTGCGTGAAGTTGACGGAACGGCCCTGAGGACCTTGAGGTTGGAGGCCAAAGACACCTTGCCTCAGGCCTCGAGCAAAGCGGTCCGGCAGCCTGAGCCGGCACGTTCCTTTCTGTCTCCGTGGTGAGAACATGAATTGGATTGATTCAGATCGATGATTCGAAGATACACCGTTTCCGACCTACAAACCAGAAAAGGCCTTGGTTTCTATCAGGCTCCACATTTTGAGGCTGGTGACTCGCTCATCCATGCCTTTACTTCACGGCAAGGCGGAGTAAGTCCTCCCCCTTTCCATGCTTTGAATCTCGGTACCGGCACCGGGGATCAGGAGACGCATGTCAAAAGTAACAGGGAAATCCTCATGAGGACCTTTGGTCTCGACCCTTCGGTCCTCTTTACCGCCAATCAGGTCCACGAAGCCGACATTCTCATCCTGGAATCATCAACACCAGCGGAGGTTTCAAAAGTCTCTCGTGATGCCATCATCACCCAACGACGGGGGATCGCCATCGGCGTGCTCACGGCCGACTGCGTACCGATCCTGGTTTTTGACCCTGTCCATCGAGCAGTTGCTGCCATTCATGCCGGTTGGAAGGGTATAGCAGGCGATTTGGTGGGGAAGACAATCCGGACGATGGTCGATCAGTTCGAAACGCGGCCCGAGAAGCTCAGAGCCGCTGTGGGACCGTCTATTGGCCCGCGTTGTTATGAGGTCGATGACCAGGTCCGATCTGCCTTCTCACATCATCCGGACGGCTGGTCGAAATGGGCCGAGGCAGTTTCTTCCAGAGCCTGGATGTTCAACCTTTCCCAGGCCAGCGTCGATCTTCTCCTGGGGTCAGGGGTCCGGCCTGACAACCTCGTGTTCTTAGATGTCTGCACCCATTGCCACCCGCATCTTTTCTATTCCCATCGAAGAGACAATGGACGAACGGGTCGACAGATATCCTTTGTCATGCTCAAGTGAAATGGTATACTGGCATGGGCTCTCAGCTAGAAGTCGGAGATTGAAATGTTCGCAGTCGCTAATTTTCTTTTCGCCATTGCAAGGATCCTAGACATCCTTTTGAACATCTACATGTGGATCATCATCGCAAGAGCGGTCCTGTCGTGGGTGAATTTCGATCCAAAAAACCCGATTGTTGGCGTTCTTTATCAGCTCACGGAACCCGTTCTGTGGCGGATCAGGAGATACCTTCCCTTAAGGGGGATGGGAATTGACGTTTCGCCAGTCATTGCCATTTTGGCCATCATATTTGTGCGTCGCTTTCTGGTGGTCACTCTCCTCGATATAGCGAACCGTCTGTAGCCTCTCTGAAAGACCCGAAATCAGCCGGTGAAACTCCTCACTTCTGGGGAAACGAAGAATCTCCCCTATTTTACAGAAGTACGAGGTCACAGTCGCGGAGTTTAGCATTTCTCGCGGGGGCGTCGGAGGAAGTCCTTTTGCCCTCAGGCGGCAGAAGGGATCTCTTCAGAGTTCATGTCGGGATTGCGTGCTTCAAAGAGCCGCTTTGCCATGAAATGGCCAAATTCATAAGCAAGATACAGACGCTTTCCACTTCGATCGATTGTCTGGGGGAACTCCTTCCAGAAATCGATTTCCTCCTCAATGGGGTAGCGATCGGCAACCTGGGCCCGAAAGATCCCCCACTCTTCCGGGTCGGGATAAACCACTGAGATCTGAAGTCTCTGGCAACATCGATGAAACTCGTACTTGTCTCCCAAGGTTTTTTTGAAGATCTCCTCAATCACGGCTGCCTTTCGCGGCCACAGGGTCTCCAGAGATTCCTGAAGCTGAAGAAAGGTATTGCGCAACTGGAAAATCCCAAATCCCTGCTTATCGATTTGATTCGCTAGGATGTGCTCGACTCGCAGGCCGATCTCGATCAAGCCCTTGTACTCTTTGAAGGTTGTTTCGGTTTCTAGCGGGGCCGAACAAACGACGATTACCTCTGATAGTGGAATTTGTTGAATCTCGGACACCTTGAGAGCGTCCTCGATTGGCGTCGTCTGGTTCACCCCGCCGTCGATCCACTGCGTCGAACGGTCGTAAGGGAATTCTCCAGGACTGAACGCGATTGGAATGGCCGTGCTGCCGAGAACGATTTGGGAGGTATACGGGGCAAGGGCCGGGTCAGCAGGGTCGAGGGCATGATACTTCCCGGTTTGGAGCGAGACGACACCGATTCTAAGGTGGGTTCCATTCTTTTTGAGGTTTTCTTGGAGATTTTGCGTATTCTCTTCGATGGCCTCCAAAAGGCGCCTATTGTCCTCCAGGCCGTTCATCTCCCCCAGTTGACGATAGAAGATACCACCAGGGAGAACCGCCCTGATCACCTTTTCGGCCAGAGTAAAACGCTCGGGAATGATTTCGAGGTCCGTCTCAGCCTGACGCATCCAGATCTCCTTTAGCTTGTCGAAGTACTCAGGCCCCTGAGCTACCATCATCGCATTAAGGGCCCCGGACGAGACACCACAGACGATCTTGAAACTATCCTTCCTCTCTTTGAGGAGATACTCGATGGCACCAATCTGGAAAATGCCCTTAGTCCCCCCCCCCGAGAGAACAAGGGCCTTCTCTCCAGCCGGCTGAACAAGAATGGGCTTCTTCGAAAAGAGGCCGGAGAGAATGCGATCGAGCTTTTTTCCGAATGCCATGAAATCACCCTGCTTTCATTCGTCCCTGGTTATTCTACCAGGCGGAGATGGTTTAGAGTCAATATATCAAATACAGTGTCCCAGTCAAACGCCCCGGGGGGTGAAGTATTTTTGGGAAAGTCGTCCGATATCATGAAATGCCGGATATTGGTGTCATACCCAAATGCCACTTCTTTGGACCCGGGGAGCGGGCGTCAACCTGTAAAGGGGAACAGGTCCTGGGGTTTCCCCATTTTTGAGGGAACCTGCTGTCTCTGAGCGACCTTGCGGAAGCGGTGGGGACCCTTCGAGGATGAGCAGGGAGGGGAAAGCCGCGCCTTCAGAGCGCGGAAGGGGCAGAAATTCCCCACCTGCGAATCCCGATAAGGGTCACCGCGTGAGCTTGGGCGCGAAGGGATAGTAGGTTCCCACTTAAGAACTCGAAAATATTCAAAGAAATCTGTAATTTGTGAGACATGTACTTCGGGAAATAGGGAAACTCCTCGAATAAGTCGAAATTCGTACACTCAGGTCTTGAATCCCTTGATCTCGGGTGCCCTTCGGGCCACCTCGATGACCAGGGTGGTGGTGTGTTCCAAGTCCCTCAGGTCCACCACGCTGCTCGGTGAGTGAATGTATCGGCAGGGAACCGAAACGATTCCCGTCAGGACCCCACCCCGGCTCACGTGAATGACCCCTGCATCGGTACCTCCGGAAAGGGGTGCCTTGTGCTGCCACGGGATCTTCAGTGTTTCGGCGGCTTTCTCGATGAAACGCACCAGGGCCGGGTTCACAATAATGGACTTGTCGGCCACCGAAATTGCAGGTCCCTTTGACAGACGGGCAGGGCACTTGTGGTCGGGTGTACCCGGAGTGTCGGCGCCGACGGTCCCCTCGACAACCAGGGCCACGTCCGGCTGGATCTCATAGCTTGCCGTCTTCGCACCCCGGAGGCCCACCTCCTCGCTCACGGCAAAATTGGCAACCACGGTAAAATCCGGGCGATTTTGAGAAAAATACTCCAAACATCGAATGAGGATGGCGCACCCGACTCGATCATCGAGGGCCTTGCCCATGACCCGATGATCACTCAGGATCTGAAAAGGGTAAGCCACCGCTCCTGGTGTCCCGGGTCCGATGTGCAGCCCTGTGACAGCCTCTTTCGATTCGACGCCTGCGTCAATATACAGATCCTCAACCTTCAATGGCTGCTTCTGCTCCTCAGGCGTCTGCACGTGCGGCGGCAGTGCGCCGATCACGCCTCGGTGCTTGGTGCCTCTTCTGGACCTGAGCTCAACTTGTTGCCCAGGGAGCACCCGAGGGTCCCATCCTCCAATCAGGGCAAATCGAAGAAATCCCCTCTCTTCCAAATGGCTGACCATCACCCCGATCTCATCCATGTGAGCATCGAGCATCAATGTGAAGCCTCGCCCCGGATTGATCCGGGCAATGAGGTTTCCGAGCACATCTGTCTCGGTCTCGTCGACCAGATCTCGAATGGTTTCACGAATCCAGTCTCGAATTTCGTCTTCAAATCCTGATACACCGAACTGGTTCGATAGTTGTTTGAGAAGTTCAATGGTATCCAAGGGAAACCTCCTTATCAGAAACCAAAAGTGGAGTTTCCTAAGTTTTCAAAGCGAGAAGTTTGTAACCTCCTGATGTTTCACGACAATTTTGAATCTTTGGATGGAACCCTCATATCCCTTCGCTCCCTCCTTCCCGCCGTTGCCGCGTCAGGTGGGGACGGGCTGTTGCCCAAATCCCTTTTCTCGGCTTTTGTCTGATGAAAGTGGAAAAGGAGCGCTCTTCGCTGCTCGAAAGCTTTTCTGGGTGCTGTCAGTTGTCTGTTGTCAGTGGTCAGTTGTAACGATCCATTCACGTGATTCGATTGAAAATCAAATTCCCTGGGCTCGTTACTCGAACAGCCGTGGATGTGCAAATCCTAGTCTTTAAACAACGAACCACGGACAACGGACCACGAACACCGACTTTTGGTCCAGAGCTTCCCTTCCCACTTTCTGGTGAAGCACTCTTGCAAAGCCGTGACCAGAATGTCCTAAAGGCATTGGGGAACGGCCCGGGAAATGCTGACACCCTTCCAACGCAGACGTCCCTCACAGGGACATGAGCGTCCACAAAACTGAGGAGACTCCACTCAATGGATGCGCGAGGCAAGTACTTAGGTCTAAGTGTCCTTTTCTGATTTTCTGAGAAACACATGGCCGACGAGCGATTTTGCACTTGAGAGTCAGAAGTCAGTTTGGAGGGAAGAAGAACGGAGATCTGGGAAGGTCTGATATAGGCGTTGCAGGCGGCTTTTAAATGGATGGCTCAACGATTCCGTTTTCGCAATCGATTTGAAAAACAGGGGGCAGGAATCGATGAATCAATTGGGAGATGCGCGTATGAAACGCCACAATTGACTCCGGTTCACTCCGACTTTTGGCTTCTGACTCGTGATGACGGCCTCGGGCCCCATCACCGGTGGGCACAACGGCCTCGACGATTCCGAATAGGGTACCCCTCTGAAAAGACCGAAAGCCTTCAACTTGAAGAAGAACGGAAAATCGCACCGGGATATCGACTGAGGATCTCCTCAACTGATTCCCTGGTGCTTTTCAGTCTAAGGAGGGCCTCAATCTCCAATAACTGGTCAGACGACAGGATGTCTCCGTTCACCTCTACACCGTACTGAATCTCGATTTTCTCGAGGAGAATCGACTTAATTTCCCTCTCGTAGGAGAGGTATTCCGGATCCGATGGGGCTGTAAAGGTTTTCCCGCCGTATTTAGGGCTGAGGTTTGAGGCTTCCTGAGATCCGATGAATGAGGGACTAAGCAGTAAACAGAAGAAGAATACGAGAGAAGTAAACAGCGCTGTTTTCTTCATGGCAGGACCCGCCTCCTCCTTGGGGGTTTATGGCTTTTCCTTATATCCAGATTTCTTGGATGTGTCAATACGGCCTCATTCGATGATCGGGGATCTCGCTACATGAGAATCGGACCGTGTTTTAATATGGATCGAAGTTTTGGGCTCCCCCCGGTTTCGAGTTTCAACAATCTGAGCCCGTGCTTGAATCCGAGAGTTTCCCTCTCGTGACTGTTCCATACGACCTGTGCGACGGTTTTGAGGCTCGTGAATCGGCAATCTTCTCGGTAGTACAATTCGATCATGAGTCGCCTGCCAGAAGCAATTCTCTCATCGAGATAGACAGAGAGTCCTCCAATTCCGGCGTTTTCTGCAATCCCCACATGGATGGGCCCTTTTCTCTTGTTATGAATGACGAAACAGTCTGCAGGGAGGTCGACATAGTGTCTTCGGTTTTTTCTCCTCTCGGGTATTGGAGACTGAGGTTTTGCGGGCTCATTGTCGATCATAGGGTTTGCCTCCCGAAAAGGATGTTGGTGGTTTTGTTTTGACTATTTATGCATGTTTTGTGCCAAACTGTCATTTCCTATGCAGTAACGCTTGAACTGCCGAAACATCTGCTTCCTCTGAAAATCGACTATGACAGATTTTTCCGTATTCCGCAACTGCCTCTGAGAGTAAAGTTTTCTCGGTTTTGTGGGTGTTCATGTCTCTGAGCGACGTTGCGGAAGCGGTGGGAACTCCCGAATATTTGACGCATCGATCGATTTAATCCTATAATGTACGAGATAATTCTGGCTCTGAGGAGGCTCAGATGTGGGAGTACACGGAAAAGGTGAAGGATCACTTTATGAATCCACGGAATGTGGGTGAGATCGAAGATCCTGATGGGATGGGAGAAGTGGGCTCTCTCGCTTGCGGAGATGCGCTGCGGCTAACCTTCAAACTGGATGAGAAGGACCGAATCAAAGACGTCAAGTTCAAGACCTTTGGCTGTGCGAGTGCTATCGCGTCATCATCTGCCCTCACAGAAATCATCAAGGGCATGACCTTGGAAGAGGCAGAGAAGGTCTCAAACCAGGATATTGCCAACTACCTGGGGAGCCTTCCTGAGGAGAAAATGCACTGTTCAGTCATGGGAAAAGAAGCCCTGGAAGCTGCTATTGCCAACTACCGAGGAGAAAAGCCGAAAAAGGAGGACTTTGAGATTGTCTGCAAGTGTTTTGGCATCACAGACAAGGAAATTGAGCGGGTAGCAAGAGAGAACCACCTCACAACCCGGGAACAGGTGACCCACTATACCAAGGCCGGTGGAGGTTGCGAGTCGTGCCATCCGAAGATAGAGGCCATCCTGGCCAAGATATGGGGCGAATTGGAAAAGCAAACAGTCACCCCGAAACCGCCAGCGGGAAAGAAGCTGACAAACCTTCAGAAAATGCGGCTCGTCGAAGAGACACTGGAACGGGAGATCATCCCGCCCATGCGGGCTGATGGGGGAGATCTCGAGCTCGTGGATATCGAGGGTAACACGGTTTATGTGGCTCTTCGGGGGACGTGTTCATTCTGCCCGAGCTCTGATTTCACCTTGAAAAAATACGTGGAATCCAAACTCAAGGAATTCGTGAGCTCCGACATTGTCGTGGAGGAGGTTAAAGCATGACGGTCGTTTACCTGGATAACAATGCAACCACGCGGGTGGCTCCTGAAGTTGTCGAGACCATGCTTCCGTTTTTTCACGACCTCTACGGGAATCCCTCCAGTATGCATCACTTTGGAGGGCAGGTCGCTCACCAAGTGGCCGAAGCCAGAGAGAAAGTTGCAGCCGTTCTTGGTGCCGATCCATCTGAAATTGTTTTCACCAGTTGTGGAACAGAAAGTGACAACACGGCGATCAGGGGGACCCTGGAATCTTATCCTGAGAAGAATCATGTGATCATATCCAGAGTCGAGCACCCGGCTGTGCTGAATGTTGGCCAGTATCTGAGAGCCAGGGGATATCGCGTCACAGAGCTCGGCGTGGATCGNNGATGACAGGACTGCCCTGGTTAGCATCATGTGGGCCAACAATGAGACCGGTGTGATCTTCCCGATCAAAGAGATTGGAGAGATTGTCAAGGCGAGAGGGATCCCCTTCCACACCGATGCTGTCCAGGCCGTTGGCAAAATTCCCCTCGATATGGCGAATAGCCACATCGACCTCTTGTCTCTATCAGGCCACAAACTCCACGCCCCCAAAGGAATAGGCGTCCTCTATATCCGTAAGGGGACAAGATTTTCGCCTTTTTTCGTTGGAGGCCACCAGGAGGGGGGGAGACGGGGAGGCACGGAAAACGTTCCTTACATCATCGGTCTGGGAAGAGCCGCTGAACTTGCTATGAAGCACATGGAGGAAGAGAATGTGCGGGTCCGGGCCTTGAGGGATCGGCTGGAAACGGAGCTTCTCAGAAGGATTCCGAATACGATGGTGAACGGTGATCGGGAGCACCGTCTTCCGAATACCAGTAGTCTCAGCTTTGAATATGTGGAAGGGGAGTCGATTCTCCTGCTCATGAGTAATGAGGGGATCTGCGCTTCCTCAGGTTCGGCCTGTACGTCTGGCTCGCTCGAGCCCTCCCATGTGTTGCGAGCCATGGGGGTCCCTTTTACCGCTGCCCATGGCTCGATCCGGTTCAGTCTGAGTATCTACAATACGAAAGAAGAGATCGACTATGTTATTGAGAAACTCCCCCCTATTCTGGAGAAGTTGAGGGAGATCTCTCCTTTCTGGAAAGATTATCAGGAGGGCAAACCGATTTCATCTTTGGTGGCGGGCATCCATCCAGAACACACGGGCCACCGATAGAAGAGAAGATTTCACCGCAGAGACACAGAAGGCCCGTGGACCCACTTCGTTCAGATATTCACCACAGAGGCACGGAGTACACGGAGATCATAAATGGTTTTCATTGGGCGGGAGATGCCGCCCAATGAAAAATCCCTCTGCCTCCGGCGGAAGGCATGGGACAGAGATTCTTTGTTTGATGATTCGGCAGGGATTCTGGTTATATCGACACGCCCGAGGGCTGGGCTTTTTGCCCGATCGAAATCTCCCGATCGGGCAAAAAAAAAACGCTTACTCTGTGTCCTCTGTGTCTCGGTGGTTCATTCTGCTAGCTTTTCGGCTATTCTCCTACGCTCCAGCCTGGCCACTACTTCTCGGGCGAAAGATGTAACTTCCCACAAAAATCAGGATCAAAGACAGGAGAACTCCCTGGAGGCCAGGGCTCAGCCCAAGGAGCTTTTGCAGCCCGAGATGACCAGAAGGCGCTATCTTCCCGAGGATTACCCATCCACCTCCTCCAACGACGGCGGCCATGGCCCCGATGAGGTTGACGCCCAATTGATCTCGATAAAAGCCCAGGACCACGGGGACGACGAGCCCCGCCGTGTAAATCGAATACCCGAAGAGAAGGAGACTGATCACACCTCGGAATTCCAGGGCAAATCCCAGGGCCAAAAGGCCGAAGAGGATCACCGCGAGCCTGGAGAGGACGAGGATCTGTCGTTCCTCAAGCCCCCTGCCCCGAACCCTCGTAACAAGATCATTGACAATATCCATGGAAAAGATCGTGCTCGAAGTCAAGAGCACCGTGTCGGCCGAGGACATGAGGGCGCATAGTAGGGCTGCTATGACAATGGCATTGATCCCCCAGGGTAGGACCTCTCGGATCATGTAGGGAAAGGCCTCTTCAGCAGCGAGGGCCGGAGCGAGAACCCTCGCCGACATACCGATGAGGACAATGGAAAAGGCAAAGGGAATCAGAATCAGGGCGGTGAGAAGGACACTTTTCCTCGCGGTTTCTGCGTCCCTGGATGAGAAAAGGCGAGAGTAAATGTCCGGCCCTACGAGATAAGCCGACCCGACGAGCACCAACCATTCGATGAGTTTTTTCGAAGAGAAGGAAGAACTGACCGGAAAAAGAAAGAAGTCTCCAGGGAGCTG
>JABAOH010034086.1_pt1 | contig 13534 bp, 9 predicted proteins | sample 7062181 | NCBI WGS metagenome assembly JABAOH01 (sample SAMN14538630, study PRJNA623070) | marine sediment metagenome | biome: marine biome [ENVO:00000428]; feature: marine pelagic biome [ENVO:01000023]; material: deep marine sediment [ENVO:00002113]; isolation source: pool of 5 deep marine... | reverse complement strand
TTCCGTCACGACCTGACGGCGGCCGGGGTGGACTTTGTTACGCCGGATGCACCCGGTGGCCCGCCCACGGCTCGGTCGCTGATCCTGGTCACCCCCGATGCCCAACGCACCATGAACACCTTCCTGGGTGCCTGCGTGCATATCGGGCCGGACGATGTGGACGAACAGGTAGTGGCCAGCGCCAAGTTGACGTACCTGGAAGGCTACCTGTGGGACATGCCGCCGGCCAAGGAGGCGTTTCTGCGGGCAGCCCGGATCGCTCACCAGGCGGGGCGGGAGGTGGCCCTGACACTGTCGGACGCCTTCTGTGTCGATCGCCACCGCGATTCGTTTCTGGAACTGGTGGAAGGGCACATCGATATTTTGTTCGCCAACGAACAGGAAATCCTCTCGCTGTACCAGGTCGATCGATTCGACGAGGCCTTGCAGCACGTCCGCGGACATTGCCGGATTGCCGCACTGACCCGCAGTGAAAAAGGTGCGGTGATCTTGTCGGGCGACGAGGTCCACGTGGTCGATGCGGTCCCTGTGGAAAGGGTCGTTGATACGACTGGGGCCGGCGATCTGTTCGCAGCCGGGTTCCTGCACGGGCACACCCAGGGCTGGGGCCTGGAAGTTTGCGGCCGCCTGGGCGCTGTGGCGGCTGCGGAAATCATCTCGCATTACGGGGCGCGTCCCGAAGCCGACCTGGCCGCTTTGGCCAAGGCCCAGCTGGGCTGAACCCCCCGACCGTCTCCCGTGCATCGCCGCGGGACAGAACCCCTGCTGCACGGCAAACCATCAAAGCCTGCACAAGGTGCGGGCATTTTGGGAACACAAGAGTCGCGGGCAAACAGAGCCTGGTCATGCCCTGGGTTGATTCGGTTTGCTGCCGTGCAAAATTCGCATCTTTTGGTTGCGGCCAAAGGCCGCCCTGTTGCCTCTTGTTCACCACCAAGTGAAAAAACCCCATCCGACGCTTCACTTCAACAATCAACAATCGAAAATCAAAAATCAACAATTCGTCCATCCTCAATCGATCTGCTGGCCGCCTTCAAAGGCTGCGGCAATTTTCTGGAGGGCGTTGCTGAGCGTGTTGCCGTGGGCTTGGAGGTGGAAGTCGCGTGCCGCTTCCCCGGTAACGGTGATTTCTATTTCCAATCGCTGTTCGGGCAAGGCGGCGGTCACGCGGTCGGCCCATTCGACGAACGTGAGGCCCCCGCCGTCGAAATATTCCGCCGCTCCCAATTCGAAAAATTCGTCCAGATCCCGGACGCGGTAGGCATCAAAATGATACAGCGGTCGGGGGCCGGGGTATTCGCGAACCATCACGAACGTCGGGCTGACCACATCGCGGACATCGACGCCCATGGCGGCCGCCACGGCTTGCACCAGTCGTGTTTTGCCGGCGCCGAGCGGTCCGATCAAGCCGACGACCGTACCGGCGGGCAGCCCGCCGGCCAGGGCCGCCCCCAGGCGGCTGGTATCCGCTTCGTTTTCCGCATGCAGGGTAATCTGGCTGGCCATGACCGTTGTCAGTGTTCGTAACCCAAAGGTTCCAGTTTGACACGCCGTTCACCCTGGTTCTGCCAGAGTCCCGGCTGGTCAATGAATTCGCCCACGCGGGTCAGCGTCACGGGCAGGGGCTGTTCTGCCAACATCCGTTTGGCTTCGTCCGGCGGCGCCGCCAGCAGCAATTCAAAATCTTCCCCGTCCCCCAGGGCGTGTTCGATCGCCGTGCGACCGGACGTTTTCGCCAGCTGACCGGCGGCCTCGGCCAGGGGGATGGCCTCCGGATCGATCACCGCGCCACAACCACTTTCTTCCGCCAGCCGGGAGACATCGAGGGCGAGGCCGTCGCTGCAGTCCATGCCGGCATGCACAGTGTAGCGTTCGACCAGCAGGAGGGCCTCGCGGACCCGGGGTTCGAAATCGAGGTGGTGGCCCAACTGGCTGCCGCCGAAGCGGCCGGTGACCAGGAGTTGATCTCCGGGTCGAGCGCCGCTGCGCAGCAGGGGTCCCGGGGGGATCGTTTCGCCGATCAGGGTGGCGCTGATGACCAGGGGTCCGTCCCAGGTGTTGGTATCGCCACCCGCGATGGCCAGATCGTACTGGTCGGCCAGCGGCTGCAGGCCCTGCCACAGTTGGGGGGCCAGCTGTCGTGCCTCGTCGCGGGGCAGGAGGACGGCGAGGAAGGCGGCCACGGGAACAGCCGCCATGGCGGCCAGGTCGCTGAGATTGACCGCCAAGGCTTTGCGGCCTATGCGGCGCGGCGCGTCTCGGTCGAGTCGGAAGTGGACGCCTTCTGCGATGAGGTCACAGGTGACGACTGCTTGGGCGCCGGCTTCTCCCAACCGTAGTACTGCGGCATCGTCTCCGGGCCCCACCCCGAGCGGTGGACGGGAGGGAAGCCGAGCCCGAAGCCAACGGACGAATTCAGATTCCATGTCGGCAGCGGCTGGTGATAATTCGCAGTAAAAAACATCCGGTTGATCGGTGGAACCGGGGCCCACCTTTGCGAGTCTAGGATGATGACGCAGCGGGTGTCAAATCAAGCCACCTGGGGTGAACGCGAGCGGGAATTTTGCGGCTTCAGGGGGAGCCAGATCGCGATGCTTGCAGGGGCGCAATCCGGATGTGACCATACAGGGTTTGACCGCCGCGAACAATATAAAACTTGAGCGGTTCAAAATCGGCTCGATTTCGGTGATTCAGCACGTAGGAGACGTTTTCCGCGGAAATCGTCTCCCAGATATGCATGCCCACCAGGATGTCCCCCTCCTTGATCCCCTGCTCGCTAGCAGGACTCTGGGGCCGCACCCCGGTAACCAGTAGACCGCCACGATAACGGCTCTGGTTCGTGTCGATCTGGCTGCCGGAGACCTCCTGCAGCCGGAATCCCACGGTCCGCCAGATGCGATTTTCGGGGACCACCGATCGGGATCGGTCCGGCAGGGCTGCTAGCGTAAAGCTGAGCTGGAGGGTCTCTTCCTGCCGCATCACCTCCAGATTGACCTCGCGCCCAGCCGGACTCCCCAACAAGGCCCGTTCCAGATCGAGTGCCCGCTGGACCTGCTGATCCTCGATATAGCGAATGATATCGCCCCTGCGCAGGCCGGCGTCGGCAGCCGGGCTGCCCGGCACCACCGATTCCACCACCAGTTCGCCAACCGTCTCCTCGGCCGAGCGGACCTCCACACCGTGCCAGTTCTGATCCAACCTCTTGATGCTCATCAAATCCGCCGCCACTTGCATGACCTTGTCCACTGGCAAAGCGAATCCGATTCCTTGAGCCCCCACGCGGACGGCGACGTTGATGCCAATCATCTCGCCGTCAATGTTTAACAGCGGACCACCCGAATTTCCCGGATTGATGCTGGCATCCGTTTGAATCAAGTCGTAATAGTTCTGCGAATCACTGACTTGCACCGTACGGTGCAAAGCGCTGATGATTCCGCGGGTCACCGTATGTTCGTATCCGTAAGCGTTCCCCACCGCGATCACCGGCTCGCCCGGCATCAAGTCGCTGGACGTCCCGATATCAATCACCGGCAAACGACGCTGGTCGGCATCAATTTTGATCATTGCCAGATCGGTACGGGGATCGTGAGATACGATTCGGGCCCGGTGCTGGCTGCCGTCGGCCAGGGTGACATTGATCCGGGCCACGCCGTCGATCACATGGTGATTGGTGACAATATATCCGCGGTCATCCAAGACAACTCCGGTACCCATCCCATTCACGCGGCGGGGGGCTTCGACCTGACCGTTGGAGGCCTGCTGCGAACCGACCGTCTTTTGGCCACGGATATTGACAATGGACGGCCTGGCTCGCTGAGCGGCCCGCACGACCGCCGTCAGCCTCCGCTCAGAAGCCTCCCCCGGTAAAAGACCTCCCAGGACCAGCAACAGAATCAACCACGCTCGGCACGACCAGCCGCTCGGGCCACATCGCAAACGGGAAGGTATCGAGCGGGCGAATGGGATCGGGTCGTTCAACGTCAATCGTGGCGTGCCGGACACGCCCCTTGATTACGGGAAAGCGAGAGATCGTGCCGCCGGTGCGGGTTGCGGCAAGATGCAGCATAAATCGGCTTATGGCGACGACTCTCTTGACCGACCTATCCAACAATTGGCACACCCTACCCAGTTCGCCAGACCCCTACCGGGCCGTTTCCGATTGTAAGGATTTGGTACTCCTGGTCGACTTTGCCGGCTGGCCAAAGTTTACCGGTCGGCGACAAAAAGCTTGTGGCCTGGGGGAACCCGGCAAGCTGGCCAGGCCGGGCAGCCTGCCAGCATTTTTCCCTCCCACCGCTGGCCAACCCAAGCTCAGCGCTGCCAGGCCAGCCACTTCTGCATCGACGATTTGACCCAGGGGGTCAACCGCCGGCGGTGACAGGCATCTCCCAGCTTGCGAATCGCTTCGGCTTGTGTCGGATAGGGATGGATCGTATGGGCGATTTTCTTCAATCCGATCCCATGATTCATCGCCAGGGTGATCTCAGAAATCATGTTGCCGGCGTCGGCGGCCACGATGGTGGCGCCAAGAATCTGATCCTTGCCTTTGCGGAGATGGACTTTGACAAAGCCTTCCGTCTCGCCATCAAGGATGGCCCGATCGACTTGAGCCATTTCCTGGATAAGCGTATCGATAGCGACACCCTGTTGGCGGGCATCGTGTTCGGACAGCCCCACGTGGGCGATTTCGGGTGAGGTGTAGGTGCACCAGGGGATCGTCAGGGCGGTGACCTTGGCGGTGGGCAAAAACAGGGCATTTTGAATGACGATGCGTGCCATGAAATCTGCCGCGTGGGTAAACTTGAATTTTGAACAGACGTCGCCGGCGGCATAGATCCGCGGATGGGTGGTCTGCAACTTGTCGTTAACGGTCACGCCGGTCCGCGGATCGTATTGAACGGAGGCCGCCTTCAGATTCAAGTCTTCGACATTGGGCGTTCGGCCCACCGCGACCAGCAGTTGATCGACGACCAGATCGTAGTGCCGGTTGTGGGAATCGAGGCGGATCCGCACACGGCCTTCGGCCGGGCTGACCGCTGTCTGCTGACCACAGCACAACAGTTGGACGCCGTCGCGGACGAGCGCCTGTTGGACTCGTTGAGCGGCATCCGGGTCTTCGCGGGGCAGGATCCCGTGCGTCGACTCGATCAGGTGGACCTCGGATCCGAAGCGGGCGAAGGCCTGAGCCAATTCGCAGCCGATCGGCCCGGCGCCGATCACGGCCAGACGCCGTGGTAATTCCGTCAGCGAAAAGACCGATTCGTTGGTCAGATAAGGGATGTCCTTTAGTCCTGGGATGGGCGGAGTGGCGGCACGGGCCCCGCTGGCAATCACCGCCTTGTGAAAATGCAACCGCCGCCCATCGACTTCCACGCAATCGGGTCCGTGAAAACTGCCCTGCCCCAGGAAGACATCGACTCCTAAATCGCGCAAGCGTGGTGCCGAGTCGTGAGGGCTGATATCGGCCCGCAGCCGCCGCATCCGCTGCATCACGGCTGCAAAATCGACATGGGCCTCACCCCCCGTTCGCACACCAAAAGCCTCCGCATCGCGAACGGCGGCCGCCACGCGGGCCGAACGGATGATGCCCTTGGAGGGAACGCAGCCCACATTCAGGCAATCGCCCCCCATCAAATCCCGTTCGACCAACGCCACCTTGGCCCCCAACCCGGCCGCCCCGGCTGCCGTCACCAGTCCCGCCGTCCCGGCGCCGATCACCACCAGGTTGTAGCGAGCCGCCGGGGTTGGGTTCACCCAGTCGGGCGGGTGGACGTTCGCTTGCAGGCGTTGATTGTGTTCGTCTGGCGGTTGGAGCTGCATCCGCGCGGCCATGATCGTGCCTCAAGTAAATTGCCTGGCTTTTTTTAGGGATCGTGAGCGGTAAGATTATCGGCCAGCCTGCCTTGCCAACCAACNNCTCAAGCCCGGCCCCAGGCGGAAACGCCATCCCTCCGCGCCAGGATGGCACTCAGCAGCCGGGGTGCTGACAACCACCGTCGCGCCAAAAGCACCCCGGCTGCTCAAGCCCGACCCCAGGCGGAAACGCCGTCCCTCCGCGCCAGGATGGCACTCAGCAGCCGGGGTGCTGACACAATCCGGCGGGGTGCTGGAGGGTGCCCTACGAACCGGGCGGGACCAACGGCTGAGCCGTTTCGGCAGATGCGCCGCAGGCGTCCAGCCACCGCTGGCGGACCTGCTGGTGCATTTTTTCGACGCGGTGACGATTCCCGTTGACGTGCGCGATCTTGCCGCCGGCACGGTGCCCGTGCCCGCCGCACCCGCCGATTCCTGCCAGGGTGCGTTGCAAGAGGAGACAAGCGTTATCACTGCCGCGTTCGGTGCGGGCGGACAGGAGGAGATCGTCATCTACCACCGCGGCGCACAACGCGCGGTGGATCCCTCGGCAGCGAATCAGCAGATCGGCCACTTCCCCGACAATTTCCGGTCCGGCGGCGTGCGGCAACATGCAAAACGCCGTATCTTTGTAGATTGCCGTCTCGTGCATGGCCGCGGCCAGGTCGGCAAAATAACGGCGGCTGAGCGGTGCGTTTTCAATTTCCGCCAGCAACGCCGGCTCGGCCCGTTCGGTCAACCAGACCAGCACGGCATTGTCCAGGGGCGAATGGTGCGTTTCGCAACCACGGGTCTCTGTCCGCATGGCGTAGACCAAAGCCGTTGCCAATTTCGGGCCCGGCTCGATCTGCTGTTCGCGCAAATAGTCGGCGGCAATCGTCGCCGAAGCGGCCACGTCGGGACGGATATCGACAAACGACACATCCGCATCCTGGCATTCGGTCATATGGTGATCGATGATCGCCACCGGTTTGGTGGCGCTGCGCGTTAACAGCTGGTTGCTGGCACCCAACGCGCAATCGACCAGCACCGTAGCGCAGTTGTCCGGCACCTCGACGCTCAATACCAATTGAATCGGCGGGCCCAGCAATTCCACCATGTGCAGGTTTTCCGCCCGCACGATCGCTCCCCCGCCGATCAGTCGAGTGGGCGTGCCCAGCTTTTCTTCGATCAACGTTTGCACCGCCCAACCAGAGGCGATCGCATCGGGATCGGGATTGTCGTGCATCACGATCAGCAGCTGGTCGTAACCGGCCAACACGTCCAGCAGTTGGGTCGAACGTTTTTGCGTTTGCGTTTGCGTGGACATGCTCAACAACCGATCGACGGCCGGCAGGCGCCCCGGACCGGCAACGTTGGGAAGGAATGAATCTTTCATCTTACCAAGACCCATCTGCAACCGGTAGAGACCGTCGGATCGCCTTGGCGGGGGCTGGCGCGTGAGGCGGTGGCCTGTCGCCGCGTTGCGGCTGGTGTTGTTGGTAGGGCATCTCGAAGCCGCGGCTGGCCGCCAGGCCGGTTTTGCATCCAACGGGAGGGGGCCAACTACGCTCGGCTCTCCACAGCCGCCGCCGCCAGATGGCTTTGCGCCTCGTCCGCCCAGGGGCTGAGCGGGTCGAGGGTCAAATACGCTTGCCAATGCTCAGCCGCTTCGCTGGTACGACCGGCGGTGGCCAGGATGGACGCAAGATTGAAATGGGCGTCCGCATAATCGGGGACGATGTGCAGGGCATACCGGAGGGCCGTGATCGCTTCTTCCAGCTGACCCAGCTCGGCCAGCAGATTTCCCAGGTTGTTCCAGGCCTCCACGTACGACGGTTCCAGCTCGACCGCTCGACGAAAATGCGAACTGGCCTCCCTGTATTCCCCCAGCGAATAGAGAACATTCCCCAGGCTGAATTGCAGGACCGCATCTTCCGGGTCGCACCGGGCTGCGGCCCGGTACGCATCGGCCGCTTGGGCAAAGAACCCGGCAGCCTCCAGGCCAACGGCCTCCTCCAATCGCTCTTCCGCCGTCTGTTCTGCGGCATCCAGGGCCACCGTCGCCCGCGGTTCGGGCTCAAACGTCATCAGCAATTGTCCCGAGGGTTCGGCCAGCCGGCCGTCCGCCAGTCGCACCAACAACTGCCGGCTCGATTCCAGGACGGAAAGTTGGGACAGGCAATAGTCCGTCTCCGGCAACCAGCGGCTCAAACGAGCGAGGCTTTCACGAATCCCGGCCGGGGTCAGGCCGGAGCGGACCAGGTCGGACAACATTTTCGCCGATGTCACCTGCTGGTAGTCAAAATAGGCGAGCCGGTGGATGGTTTCGACCGGTTCGATCAACCCCGCACGCATCCAGGCGCGAATCCGATCTCGCGAGACCCCCAGAATCCGGGTCAGCTGGACGATCGTATAACGTCGGCGAATTTTCTGTTGGTCCTCCAGCAAATGCAACTTGCTAAGAAAGACCTCTTCGCTGACGATTTCGATGGCGTACCCCAGCGATTGCAGCTGGCGAGCGGCCAGCAGGCTGGCCGTCGGCTGGCCGTCCTCACCCAAGGGCAGCCCCTCGCGGCCAACGACCAGGTAATCGGTATCGCGGGCCGGGGCCTGCACGACTTTCCCGCCAAAATCCTCGATCAGCCGGGCCGCCTCGCGATGGGTCATCGCGGCCAGCCGCCCGGTCAGCGCGACTTTTTTGTCCCGCAACACTCCCTCGTCTGACCTGCCGACCGCCACCCCCCCCTGCTCCATCACTTCTGCTCCATCACTCCTGCTTGACCGCGGTCCTGCCTGATCGCGCGCCCGCTTGATCACACGCCTGCTTGCTCGCTGATCCACCCCTTAGATTTGTCCCGGACCATGACACGACTTCATACCGTGCTTTTCCAGGTAACGCTGATGGTACTCTTCAGCCCGCCAAAAGTCGACCGCCGATTCGATCTGGGTCACGATAGGACGCGGGAAACGGCCCTCGGCCTCCCGTTGCTGTTTACTGCGTCCAGCCAGTTCTTCCTGCTGAGGGGTGTGATAGAAGATGGCCGAACGATACTGGGATCCCACGTCGGGGCCTTGGCGATTGAGCGTTGTGGGATCGTGACAATTCCAGAAGATGTCCAACAATGTTTCGTAAGTGATGATCGTGGGATCGAATTGGATCTGGACCACCTCGGCGTGCCCGGTGGTTCCCGAGCAGACATCCTGGTAGGTCGGTTTTTCCCACGTTCCGCCGCTGTATCCGACGGCCGTTTCGATTACGCCAGGCCGATCCTGGAAGGCGGCTTCCACACCCCAAAAACAGCCGGCTCCGAAGGTGGCTTTTTCCACAAGAATCTCCCTGGCAACAACCGCTTGCCCGCCGCCCATCGTAAGCCANNCCAAGCGCCGCTGCTGGGGCCCCGGATCGGGCCGCAGGGAGGGGGGAGCGAGGGGCAGGTGTCGAACGGGAGGCGGGGCAACTTCTTCGCCAGAACGGCCGACCAGAACGTTTCGGCACCCGGCAACCCATCCCGATGGCCGACGAAGGGGAGGATTTCGGGGGGTGGATAACCTGTCTGCCGACCGCGAGGTTGGCCAAAACTCGTGGGGGCGGGGGCGAGAGGGTGGGAGTGGTTATTTTTTGAAGCTGAACCAGCGGCCGATGCCCGACTTGGCAGCCGCGTCTTCGTCTTCTTCCTCACCCGCTGTGGCATCGCCGTCGAGGGCCGCGGCCAGTTCGATAATTTGTTGAGTAATCGGCTGTTTGCGCGACTGTTCAATCAAAGGCACGCCGTTGTTGCGCGCTTCGACCATTGTGCGAAAGTCGTTGGAGACCTTCCAGAAGATTTCTCGACCGATCGTATCCTGGGCTTTTTTTATCCCGATCTGGTTTTGATCCAGTCCGGTCCGGTTGACAACCACTTTGATTTTTTCGCTTAAACGCTCATTTTCGTTAAACGACATCATCAACCGCACCACGTTGCGCAGACAAGGCAGGTCGAGTTGTGTGACCAGCAGCACATCATCCGCCAGCTCGAGGGCCAGACGATCCAAGGGCCCAAACGATTTGGACAGGTCCAGGATGATGTGGGTAAAGGTCGCCTTCAGCAAGCCGACCAGGCGATGCAGATCGTCGGGCGTGATTTCGTCTACATCGTCCAACTGCACGGGACGTGGCAGGAGGTACAAGCCGGACGAATGCTTGGTCAGCGAGCGTTTCAGGAGGGTGATATCCATGCGGGACGTATTCTGAGCGACGTCCAGCAGGGTAAAATCGGGAATGGCATCCAGACAAACGTCCGCGTCGCCCAGGCACAGATCCAGGTCCACCAGCACCACCGAATTGCGTTCGCTTTCCGCCAGTGCGCAGCCCAGGTTGACTGCGATACTGGTGCTGCCCACACCGCCGGTGGCACCGGCCACGGCAATGATTTTGTTACCTCGCGGCTTGAGATCGCCGCGGGTCGCATACCGATCACCGATCCGTTCCAGGGCCTGAAGCATGTCGTTCAGGCCGACGGGTTGAGTAAGAAATTCCTTTGCGCCTGCTCGCATGGCGCGCAAGATCAAGTCGCCATCGGTCGAGCTGCTGGTTACCAGGACGCTGCACTGGGGAGCGGTGTTATTAAGCTGTTCGACCAGCGCCAGGGCTTTTTCCGGATTGGCATCCAGCGAGACAATGCCAATATCCGGTTCGGTTTGCGCCAGCACATCCGAGAAGAATTCGTACCGTGAGCATTCGGCTTCCAGCCAAACACGGTCCATGCCCAACAGCGTGGATTTCAGTTCTTCTCGCGTGTCGTCTTGTGGATCGACGATTGCCAGCCGAATTACGTTGCTCATCTTCCGCGCTGCACCGTACTCGCCAAAGGATGGAACTGAAACCGCCTGGGGGGGGATTTCAGCCAGTTAGGTAATCGCACACGCACCCTGCTCTTTTGAGAGGAAAATGTGCCTCTATGGATGTACGTCATAACCGACGGGCCCCATGAACATGGGGGCGAAACTTTCCGGATTCGCGGTGGCTGACGGCTGGAGGGCAGTCTGCTGGGAGCGGTTATAGGGGTTGTCCCCAGGGCCCATCCCAGGGCTTGTGGTCCACCGCACGGGGGCGACGGGAGATGCCGCGGGCCGGGGCCTCTGCACGCCAACCGTCTGTTGCCGGGGTGAACGCAGGGTCCGCGAGGCCTGGGGAGTTGCCGCGCCGGGTTGCAACTCTTCGACCGGCGGTTGAGGTACCGGCTGGGGCGGCAGATGGTGGTGGCCGGGCCCCAGATGCCCATGGTAACCGGGCGGGATATTTCGGTTGGGGACTTCCACATGGCCCCGCCAGTAGAGGTCGCAATCCGGCGGGCTGACGGTGTGCATGCCGGGCCCCAGGGGTGGCACCTGTTCGGCGTCCATCGCCTCGACCAGTTCGGGCGTGACCATAATCAGAAGTTCGACCTCGTTGTTCCGCTCTTCCACCCGGCGGAAAGGAACTCCCAGATAGGGCAGATCGCTCAGAATCGGCAGGCCTCGGTTTTCGGCTTCGACCCGATTCTGGATCAGCCCGGCGAGGGCCAGGGTCTGCCCGGCGCTCATCTCCACACCCGTATCCACCTGGCGAACGTTCAACCCCGGCACCGTCGTGTTGTTGAGGGTCACACCGCGCGAAGTGTCCAATTCGCTGACGGTCGGTCGAACTTCCAGCCGGATCCGGCCGTTCCCCAGCACGATGGGCACGAAATCCACGACGGTCCCAAAGGTTTTGTACTCAATGGAGACGGTACCCAGTCCGGCCGGCACGAGGATGGGAAATTCACCCCCGGCGACGAATTTGGCGGCGCGGCCGCTGACGGTCACCAGCGTGGGCTCGGCCAGAATTTTCGCCACGTTGTTTTGCCTCAAGGCTTCCAGCACACCCAGAAAATCCACGTTGTTGTCCACGATACCGAACCTGACCGTGTCCCCCCCCAGGGGCGTTCCCGCACCGGAGAGCAGGCCGCTGACGCTGGAAACAAGGAAGTCTGCACCGTGGGTCAGGGACCAGTCAAAGCCCATGGCCCGCATCTTGGTACGGGACACCTCCATGACCTTGACGTGCAACAAGACCTGCTGGACACCACCCACATTGATGTTGTTAATCACCTTGGGATAAAAGTCTTCGGCAATCCGAATCACTCGGCTCACCTGGTCCGGACGGTCAACGTATCCCGACACCACGACACTGTTGGCCAGGGGGACGACTTTCAAGGAGGCGGTGGGGAACTGCGAATGCAACAGGAGGGTCAGCTCGCGAGCGTCCCCGTACACGATGACGTCGACCGAACGAATTTCCTCGTTCGTATTCCAGAGGTTGACCTGCGTCACTCCCGGCTTTTTGGCGAACACCTGGACCTGCGTGGGGGAAAGCGGCGTGAGTTCCAGAATTTCCGGATTGTTGACCTGGGCCCGGGGAATTTTTTCGCCCAGCGACAGGATGCGGCTGGTGTTGGCCACCATTTCCAGACGTTGCGACCGTTCCGAAACCTGCATCATAATCGGCTCGGGACCGTCCAATTGAGCGTGGGCGACGCTGGCGCTGATCCATGGCACCAACAGGGCGAAGAGTCCCAGACTTAGGCAGCGAGAAATCGAGCGGACCATCCGTGTCCTTCCTTGCTGACCGGGTCACCGGTCATTTCTTCCGTGAATAAATCAGGGCGGCGAGCCTATCCCTGGCCACCGACCTGGCGGATTCGGGTTATTCCTTTAATCGTCGGAATCGGCCCGATCTTCTTCAACATCCTCTGAATCGCTATCAGGATCCGATCGGTCCGATTTACCGTCCAAATCGGCGCCTTTGGCATCTTGAGGCGAATCGTCTTGATTGCTATGACCCGTGCCATCCGCAGTGATCGTCGTCGGCAGCTGCACCCCGTCATGGAATTGCTGGACCATCACGTCTGCTCCACGCATGACCACCATCTCGAAGCTGTCGCTGATCGCCGCTGGCGGGGTCTGCTTCTGTTGGTTCAGCCAATTCAGGATCGAGGAATCGCCGCCGGCCAGTTTGGTGGCGTCGTCGGGCGAGTCATTTTCGCCTTGGTCCTCGAATTTCTCAGAGGAATTCAGCAAATCATCGATGTTGGCGACGGTGTCGTCGGCACCCTCGTCATCCTGAACACCTCGCATGATCAGCCGGATGTCGCCGATCCGCGTGGCCAGGGTAACTTTTGCGGCCTGCAGGGGGGTTACCAGCAAGGAAACCGTGCGGGCCTGTAGCGACTGTTCGTTGTCCCCATCACTGTTGATCTCCTGGTTGACCGCAAAGACACTGATGTCCTGCAAAAAGATCCAGGTGCCCGTTTTTTCCACACCCAGGTTCGGATTTCGGCGTGCGAACAGCTGCAAATCGACCCGGTCGCCGGGCCGGATCAAATTGGCACCACTTTCGTCCGTGACCCGCAAGGCGACCACCCGGAAGCCCTTGGGGATCTCTGAGGCGGCGCGGACGGCCTCGCCTGAGCCAATCATGCTTTCCAGGAGGGGCAGGCCGCTGGTGATCCTGATCACCGGCCGCCGACCGTCCACCTCGGCCAGATCGCGAAGCGCCCCGGCCGGGATCTTGCCTTTGGGCCATTCTTCCAGGATCAGGTTGTCGGCAGAAAGGACCGCACTGCGTTCGATGTCCCCCTTGGCAACCAAAATGGCTTCGGTCTCCGTGCTGACCCCCTGCGAACCTTGACTGTCGATGATT
>JABAOH010136542.1_pt2 | contig 13540 bp, 9 predicted proteins | sample 7062181 | NCBI WGS metagenome assembly JABAOH01 (sample SAMN14538630, study PRJNA623070) | marine sediment metagenome | biome: marine biome [ENVO:00000428]; feature: marine pelagic biome [ENVO:01000023]; material: deep marine sediment [ENVO:00002113]; isolation source: pool of 5 deep marine... | reverse complement strand
CGATTCTTCTTCGATTGTCGGGCTCACCCAAATATAGCGGAGCCATTCAGGTGCCACCAGACCGCAAGCCGCTGGCCTCCGTCAGAATGACGCCGCTTCCAAGAGCGGCTCGGTCAGCCTGACCGTTAGGCCGCTCGGCTGGGCGACGGCCGCGCGCCCTCGTGGGGGTGCGGTCCTGGCACCGAACCTGCCACTCGCGGGACCGCCTCCTAGCCTACCCCCGAGTCCTGGCCAACAGCGGGCGCTGGTGTGTCGGTTTGGTGAACCTGGGTTTCGAACTGGAACGTGAGCTTTCGCCCGCCACTCACCTTTGGAATCATCGACTGGAGCTAGCGGAGTCGCCGGTACGTGCGGCCCTGCTGGCCGGCATCCGGGCCGGTCGCGCTCTGGAGGAGTGCGATTGGAGCCGNNTGCCAGGGTGTAACGATGCGACGCTTCCTGGCCGATCTGGATCGGGCACGCGAGGCGGTGGAGACCGTGCTGTTCGACGGCCGGCTTCCACCCGACCTGGCAGCGGACGCAGCGCGCCGTGCGTCGAAGATGTGGGCGCGCGCCGTGGAGCACGGCCTCGCCGCCTACTGGCGCCGCACGCCGGCACGCCGTCGCCGTTGATGGCGGGCGATAGCGGCGAGACTTGCCGGCGGAGGTCGCTTAGGTAGCTTTAAAAACAACTGGGTGTCGCGACGGGCCGGCTTGAGGCCTGGAGGTTTGGATGACGAAGAATAATGCTTTTGGCCGCGTGGGCGCGGCGGTGGCCTTGGTTCTCGTCTTTAGCGTCGCAGTCGGCTGCGGGAAAAAGGTTCGCCGCATCGACCCCGAGACGACCATCGACCTGAGCGGCTTTTGGAACGACGCCGACTCGAGGCAGGTCGCCTCTGAGATGATCGCCGACTGTCTCACCCACCCCTGGACCCAGCAGCACGCTCTGAACAATGGGACCAAGCCGGTGGTCATCGTCGGGATCGTTCGCAACCGCAGCATGGAGCATATCGCGACGGGCACATTCATCCGCGATTTGGAGCGCGCTTTCATCAACTCGGGGCAGGTCCGCGTCGTGGCCAACCCGCTGGAGCGCGAAGAGCTCCGCGGTGAACGGGAAGATCAGCAGGAGTGGGCGACGGATGCTACGCGGAAGANNTTCTACCAGGTGGATCTCTATCTCACCGGCATCGAATCGAACGAGCGGACCTGGGTCGGCCAGACGAAGATCAAGAAGGAGATCACGCGCGGCGGCCTGGGCCTCTAACGGTCGGTTCGGCTTTCTCGGCATAGACGAAGCTTCCTATGCGCTGGACATGGCCGCTCCTGGCCGTCCTCCCGGCCCTCGCGGGCTGCGCCGGTCATGCCCGGACCATGGCGGATGTACGTGTCGCCCTCGCCCACAACGATGTGGAGGAGGCCAGGGCGATCCTCGCCGAGGCAGGGCGTGGCACCGATGACCTCCTCTTCGCGCTCGAGGACGGGCTGCTCCTTCATTACGCCGGTGATCCGGAGCTCAGCAACCATCGCTTCGAGTTCGCCGAGGCTAGCGTAGATGACCTTTACACCAAGAGCATCACCCGCGCCGCCCTCTCCCTCATCACTTCCGATCTCGTCCTCCGTTTCGAGCCCCGCGGGATCGAGAACTTCCTGATCAACTACTATCGCGCGCTCAACTACCTGGCGCTGGGCCAGCCTCAGGAAGCGTGGGTGGAGTGGCGCGGCCTGGCGTCGAAGCTCCAGTTCAGCCGCGAGCAGAGCGAGGCGCCGTATCTCGACCCGCCCTTTTTCAACCATCTCGTGGGTCTGGGATTGGAGCTGGACGACCCGAGCAACGCCTACGCCTCGCTGCGCCGCGCCGAGGCTGGATATCTAGCGCGCGGCGCCGCGACGCCGACCGACCTGGTGGATGATCTGGTCAGGTTGGCCGGGGCGTTGGGCTTTGCCGACCACGTCGACGAGTACGAGAACCGTTACGGCCATCGCGGTTCGCGGTCGTCGAGCGCTGCGGAGACCTCGCGGCTCGGCGTTTCGGCATCGTCGCCGCCGGACTGGGGCGAAATCGTGCTGCTGGTTGAAGATGGTTTGGTGGCGCCCATCGAGGAGGTGCAGGTCTTCATCCCGATCACCACCGAGCGTGCGAACCTGGTGTACGCCGGTAACAAGGAAGCACGCCTGCGTTTGGCGGAGTCGTTGGCGCAGGAGTATGGGGCGGGTCGTTATCACAAGGTCAACAAGCGGTGGGGGCGGCGGCCTGAGATCGCCTACGTGCTGCCGCTGTCGTTCCCGGTCTTCGGGCGCGGGGTCACGGCGGTCCGGCGGCTGGAGGTGGCGGCGGCCGGCGACACGGTGGCCGGGCGGGTGGCGCTCGACGTGAGCGTGATGCAGGGCGCCGCGTTCGAGGACCGGCTGCTGGGGATGTACGCCAAGACCATCGCCCGGGCCCTGATCAAGTCGGTAGCTGCGGCCAAGCTGAAAGAGAAAGCGGAGAAGGAGGGTGGGGAATCCGCGGGTGACGTGGTGGGGGCTCTGGCCAACGTGGTGAATATGATCACAGAGCGGGCGGACACGAGAGCCTGGCTGGGTCTGCCCGATCGGATTTGGGTCTCACGGCTGCGGGTGCCTCCGGGGACTCACGAGGTCATCGTGTTCCGCGGGAGCGGTACCCAGGTGTCTCTCGGCGAATTCGAGGTGCGGCCGGGCGAGCGCCGGTTCGTGAGCTACCGGGTGTTCTACTAATCGCTATAATCCGCCACTTTTCGCGGCTGGCCCGCCGGTGCGCGCTCTGGGGGCTGGACCACTTCTATGATCTGGGGAGCGTCGGCCGCGAGATCCCCGACGGCCCCGTCCTTATCATCGCCAACCACCCCAACAGCCTGATGGACGGCCTGGTGGTGATGCGGGTCGCCGGCCGCACGGTGCGTCCTTTGGCCAAGGCGTCGCTCTTCCACCAGCCGTTGATCGGCCACGTGCTGGAGGGGCTGAACGCGATCCCCATCTACCGTCCCCAGGACTACCCGGGTGAGACCTGGCGCAATGAGGCCAGCTTCGAGGCGGCGGTCGCTGCCCTTCACCAGCGCGAAGCGGTGCTCATCTTCCCTGAGGGCCTCAGCCATTCGGAGGCCCGGCTGGCCCGCATGAAGACGGGCGCGGCGCGCCTGGCGCTCGAGGCAGAAGAGGCGGTGGGCTGGAGCCTGGGCCTGCGCGTCGTTCCGCTGGGGCTGACCTACCAGCGCAAGCACGCTTTCCGTGGCCGCGTCGCCGCGGCGGTGGGGCGTCCTCTGGAAGTGGCCGACTGGCGCGAGGAACGGCAACGGGACGAATGGGGTGCGGTGGAGTCGCTGACCGAGGCGATGCGGGAGGCGCTCGAAAAGGTCACGTTGAACCTGCCGACGCCGGAAGATCGAGAGCTGATCGAGACTGCCGAGGCGCTGTACGTAACGCAGATGGGCCTCGCCAAGCCGAGGGCGCGCCCCGGACTGGCCCCGCGCCTGCCCCGCCTGCAGCGCTTTGCCGAAGCTCTGGCCTGGCTGCATGTCGCCGACGAACCGCGCTACCGGCGCCTGATCGTCGCCGTGCGCAACTACCGCCGCCGGGTGGCGCTGCTGGGTGTGGCGGAGGGTGAGCTTCCCACACGGTTTCCCCCCGCCAGCGTTCTGCGCTACACGCTCGTCCAGGGGTTTGTCCTGCTGGTCGGCTTTCCGCTGGCCGCGCTGGGAGTGGTGGCCTGGTATCTCCCCTTCAGGTCGCCGCGGGTTAGCCTCGCCGTTTACCGGCCAGCCTACGAGGCGGTGGCCAGCTTCAAGCTCGCCACTGCGCTTCTCGCCTTTCCGCTCGCCTATGTCGTCTATCTTGTCGCCGCCTGGTGGATCGCCGCCTGGCCCGGGCTGTTGGCGGTGGGGGTGACACTTCCGCTGGCCGGGCTCGTCGCCCTTCAGTGGCGCGATCGCTGGCGAACCGTCCGGGAAGACACGCGTGTCTTTTGGCGCTCCCTCCGACGCCGAAGCCTCAGGGATCAAATCCTCAGCAAACGTCAGGCGCTGGTAACGGAGTTCGAGGCGGTGAACCGCCGGTGGCGTGAAGAACGCCAGGCCCGAGGGAGGTCCAGCTAAGCCCCTCGGACCCCGGAGTCACAATGACCGGGGCGGCGGCCGTTCTGCCCGAACCCGAGTGCGGGCGCGGCCGGGCTCTCGAACTAAATCGTTCGCCCAACAGCCGGTTTCCCCGGCGACCTCGCTGGCAAGCTTTCTGCCACTCCCCAAGGCGGACCGGTGCGCGCTTGACGGATCTCGCGAAAGTCGGCGGGGCTGAGGGCGCGGGTGGAAAGGGAAAACCAAGCATGTGGAATCGCCTAAACGTGGCCGGGTTGAGACAGCGCTGGGCAAGTCACGAGCGCGACCCAGGACGTCTGGCGCCGCCGAACTCAGATCGCCACGGCCCGGGCCGCGAGAACGGCGCCGAGGGTCTCAGCTCCGCCCTGAAGCAGGCCTTTCTGGCGCGAGAGGCGATCATCGACTGTCCGCAACGCGCCTGCACCGGTTTGCTGGTCACCGGTTGCCGGGAGTTCGCGCCGGTCGATGACGCCTCGAGCCGCGTGCTGTTACGCTGCACGCGGAATCCCGGGGAACACGAATTCTCGTTTGCTATAGAAACTTACTCGGCCGACGAGGTCGGGCGGCTGAAGAGCTCGCAGGACCGGGGCGAACGTCTTCTCTGTTCTCGTTGCCAAACTCCACTGACCGCCGGCCCATCATTGGGCAACGGCCAGAAGCCGGCACGGCCCGACCGACCGCGAGCCTACCGTTGCACCTGGTGTGGGGTGAGCTGGACGCCGCCCGTTGAGCGCGGCGAACAGGCGGGGCAGACCGCAGGCGCGCTGGTCGGCTGTGGGTCTCAGCAAGGAGCGGGGCGTCATGAAGGCTGAAAAAGCGCCGTCACAAGATGTAAGGGGAATAGCGGCGAATACGGCCCGCGACCTGGCTCTAGGGCTGCGGCTCGCCTCGTTGCGCATCGAGAACTTCGAGCCAGGCCAGGGGAAGGACGCGGCCCGCGAGCTGGCCGAGCAGCTCGCCGCCGCCGCCCGGCGCGCGGTGGAACTCTACTATTTAGAATCGCTGACGCAGGCGGTGGCGGCCGGCGAAGGTCCGCTGCAGCTGCGCCGGAGCCGAGAGCTGGGCTTCTTGGGCCCGGACGAGTCGCTGGAGATCGAGAAGCTGAAGACCGAGGTCGCCGGCTGCTACAACAAGCTGGGCTTCGTGCTCTTACTCGAATGCGAACTGGAACGGGCGCGAAGGCGCAAATCGCCCCTTTCAGTAGCACTGTTCAAGCTCGAGCTTCCCGACGCGGAGATCGTGCGCGAGGTGGCAAAACAAGGGCGTGAATGCTGCCGGCTGCTCGACGTCTTGGGCACGTTCGGAGACCGAGGCGTCGGCATGTTGCTCCCCGACACCGGCCCCGAGGGCACGAAGGTGGCCGCGCAACGCGTGCTCACCTCTTTCTTGTCGGCCCGGGGACTGCCATCCGACCTCACGGCCGCGCCGCTCAGGGTCGGCTTGGCTAGCCACCCCCAAGACGGTGGCGAGCCGCGCGATCTGCTTCTGAAGGCGGACCGGCGGGCGGGCGGCTGCTCGCTCTTGGAACTGGTGAACTCGAAGTAGTCGGCTACGTCCGCGTCTGATTGAGAAGAATCAGCCCGATAGCCAAGAACAGCAGGTTAGGGAGCCAGGCCGCCAGAGCGGGCGGCAAGATGCCGCCGGCGCCCATCCCCTCGGAGATTCTCACGCTCAGCAGATAAATCAATACCGTGGCCAGGGCGATTCCCACGCCCATGGCCGGTCCTCTGCGCCCGGTGCTGTTTCCCAGCGCCGAGCCGAAGAGCACGACGATCAAACAGGCGACCGGAAACGCGATCTTGAGCACCCGTTCGACCTGCAGCTTCCTCGCGTCGCCTCCCGACCTGCGTATCGAGTCGATGAATTGGCCTAGCTCGCGGTAGTTCATCTCTTCCGGATCCTTGGGCTCGGCCAGCAGATCCTGTGGCGTCTCGGTGAAGTCGCGCTGGTGCAGCGTGTCGAAGGCGAAGGTGAGCACCCGCATCTCACCCGGGAAGTAGTGCAGGTATCCGCGGAACATCCGCCAGCGCCCCTCCGCCCACTGGGCCGACGGGGCGAAGATGCGGTAGGTCGGGTAGTCGGCTCCCGTCCCCTCGCGATCGATGACGATGTCCTGAATCAGACCCCGGTCCGCCATTAGGCGTCTGACCGTGTAGGCGCGTCCTCCATCGGCGCCAAACACGAACTGACTTCGAACGGTGCGGCCTGAGCTTGCCCGCTCCTCGAGCGCCTCGGCTCGCAGCCGGTTGGTCACCGGGACCAACTCGCCCAGGGCGAGGCCCACCACGCTGAGCACGACGCCGAGCACGATCATGGGGGCGATGAGGCGATAGAAGCTGACTCCGCTGGCTTTGGCGGCTGTGATCTCGAAGTTGCGGCTCATCAGCGCCACCGTAAAAACGGCGCCGAACAGGCTGGCCACCGGGAGCGAGAGCGACATCTGATAGGGAAAATCGAAGAGGTAAGCCAGCAGTATCTGCTGCAGGCTCAGACCGCGGGCGAGGTATTTGTCGAGGTCGTCGGTTAACTTGAAGATGATGAAGAGGATGGGCGCCCCGAACACACAGATGAGCCAGACCCTCAGATAGAGGCCGGCCACGTAGCGGTCCAGCGTCTTCAAGCCAGCTTGCCGCGGCGGTTGAGGTTAGAAGCGCTGGCTCGCGACCGACCCGGCAGTAGCCGGTGAAGCCGGCTCCGCAAGCCTCGTCGCCCCCGCGTGCCCGCTCGGGTGACCAACAACAGGATGAAACAGCCGAGCGCCGTGAACAGGGCATTGGGCGCCCACATGGCCCAGAATGGCGACATGAATCCGCGGTCGGCGATGTCTTCGCCGCCGATTAGGAAGATGTAGTAGACGCAGAATACCGTGAGGCTTACCCCGATGACCATCCCGATGCCACCCCGCGGGAATCGGACTGCGACCGGGGCGCCGATCAAGACGAAGACGATCGCGGCCACCGGGATGGCGAACTTCTTTTGAATCTCGACGGAGTACTTGTTGATCTCCCGCTGCTGCAGCTCGGTTCGTGAAGCCATACGCTGGAGCTCGCTGCGGGCTTGTGCCGCGAAAGTGATGGGATCGCCGGTGGGCGGCCACTGTCCGCGGCGCAGCGGACTGAAGCGCCCTTTGACGTTCTGTGGAAGGCTGACCCGACCACGATCGGTTATGGCGGGCGCTGCGCTCACCTCGGCCGCCGAGTCCGAGGCGGCGCGGGCCGCGGCGCTCGCGCGCCGGAGGCTGCGCAGGCGCTGCAGATTGTCCTCCTCGTCGGCCGGATCATCGGCGCGGTCGGGTCGATGGGCGCCCGAGGAGACAGACCCGGTGTCCAGTGTCGAGTTGTTCAGCGTCGGTGTGAGGGCCGTGACGAACAGCATCAGGCTGTCACGCAATTCGGCCAGGCGCGCGCGTCGGCTGCGAACCTCGTCCTTCATCATGGCGATGTTCATCTCACGATCGCCACGCCAATCGCTGCCCGCGCCCCGTTCCAGCTCGTTGCTCACACCCGAGACGCGAATGATCTGCTTCGCATAGTAGGTGAGCTGATCCATGGCCGGGTCAGCCGTGTCCAGCTCGTGCATCGAGCCGTCATAAAGCGTGAGGTAAAGGTCGGTCTGCGCGCGGTTGAACGCCATGAGCCCGGAGTCGGCGTAGATCGTCCGATCCACCGACGGCCGGCCCAGGTCGAAGATCACCAGGTCACGCAGCATGCTACGCACCCGCTCGATGCGAGCCGCTTGCAGAAACAGCTTGCCAGGTACCACCTCGTTCACGACGCGCTCTCGAAGCTCGAAGGTCGGTTGCTTTCTTCCGATGTCCGAAAGCAACTGGCGCAGCGCGTGGTTCGATTCAGGAAGCACTTTGTCGTTGAACCACATCATCCCCCCGGCAACGACGCTCGAGGCCAACAGGACGGGTATCATCAGGCGGACCAGACTCACACCGCCCGCCTTGAACGCGGTGATCTCGTTGTCGCCGGCCAGGCGGCTAAACGTGTAGAGAACGGCCACCAGCACCGCCATCGGCATCGTCATGGCGATGATGAAGGGGACCGAGAGGCCGAACACCTCGCCGATCACGTACCACGGCAAGCCCTTGCCCACCAGGTCACCGAAGCGTTTGGCCAGCTGGTTCAGTAGCATGAGCCCCGTCAGCACGCCAAGCGCGGCGACGAACGGGGCGATGTGCTCGCCAAGTACGTATCGTGTCAGTATTTTCATCACGCGCGACAACTCAACGGACTCCGGCTTTACCATACCCTCGGCATGGCCGAAAGGTGCACCTGAGGCTACCGGTCCTCTTTAGCGCTGCCGTCATTGTGGCCCTGGGAGGGGCGCCCCGGCAAGCGCGCGGCGAACCCGAGTACACCGCGCCGGGGTGGGCCGAAACACTCGGCATCGTGCGAGATCATGCGGGGCTCGCTTTGCGGCCCGCGGGGCGCGCCCTGCTCCCCCTGCCCCCGTCCGTCCGCAGATTTCCGGTGACCCAAGATACAACACGGGCCCGTGCCGCCCAGGACAGCGGCCAGGCCCAATCCGCCCGGGGCGCGGCTCCAGCGCCCGCCGCCGCCGACCCGCGACGGCGCGGATACGACGGCGGCAACGCACCCGACACACTGGCGACCCCACCGGAACCGCCCCTCCGCCTCGGGCTCAAGCCGGCCCCGCTCCCCTTCGCCATCGATCTGGGCCCCGGACTTCCGGATCCAGGCCAGCAGCGACCCGAGCTGCGGCTCCGTGTACGCAGCTGGGCGCAGCTTTGGGCCGAAGCGTTGGGTGAACGGTCGGTCTCGCAGCTGCGAGATCTGTGGCTGCAGAGCCGCCCGGTGGCCGTCCGCCCGCGCGCGAGGCGGGAGGTACAGGAGCCCGATGAGCCAGGCGCTCCGTCGCCGGAAGCGGCGGCGGGCCCGCCGCGGGAGGCGGCCGCCAGCCCAGAAGACACGACGCGGCTGCCAGAGGCGCGACCGCCCACCGAGGGGCAAGAGGGTATCCTGCCCGATGTGTTCGGCCGATACGCGGACCTTGGCGCGGCGGTTCAGGGGCGTGTCGAGTTGGGCGGCGGGTGGAACCGCTTCCGACCCTGCAATCTGACGGTACAGCTCAACTGCGATCCGTCGCTCATCCCGACGCTGAAGCCGGACATCCAGTTCGGGGCCCGCTTGGGCGGCACGATCTCGGAGCGGGTCCACGTGAACGTGGACTACGATAATCGCCGCGAGTTCGATGCGGCGAACAACATCAACGTCTTTTATCAGGGTCTGGACGATGAAATCGTGCAGCGTTTGGAGGTCGGGGATGTAACGTTTCCGCTGCCCCAGAACCGCTTCCTGACGCAGGGGATTCCGGCGGGCAACTTCGGCTTCCGGTCCACCGGCCAGATGGGGCCCATCGACTTTCAAACGGTGTGGGCGCAGCAGAAAGGTGATCTGGGCACGCGCGAGCTGCAGGTGGGAGGCGGGGGCCAGGGCTTCGAGCAGAGCGCCATGACCATCCTGGACGACGCCGACTACGAGCGCGGACGCTTCTTCTTTCTATTCGACCCGGAGCGGCTCGCCGGCTACCCGCACATCGACATCCAGCGGTTGATCGCCTCCGACGCGCCCTCGGAAGTTCGGCCGGGGTCGACGGTGAAGGTCTACCGCTACGAGGTTCTGGGGACGGGGATCGGAGCGCAGGTTCCCGAAGGCTTCATCAAGGCGGTGGCAGTGGCGGTCGACACGATTCAGACGCAGATCGGTGTCGACTCGGTCATCGCAGACACGCTGACGGGGCTGTTCCGGCCACTGGTGGACGGCGAGGACTACGCGCTTCACCAAAGCGGCCTCTGGCTTCAGCTGCGTAACACGCTGCCGGACCAGGAAGCGCTGGCGCTGACCTACATCGCCGCCGACGGCAGGGAGATCGGCACCTTCGCCGCCGAATCGGTGTCCGACGCCCATTCCGCCGACCCGGACAACGTCGCGCCGCCTTTCCTGGAACTGATCAAGGGGGTGAACCACCGCCCGCGGACCGCGACGTGGCCGCGCGAGATGCATCACGTGTATCGCGTCTCTGCCAGCCCGGGCGTGGTGGAAGCGAGCGTGGAGCTGATCATCTCCCAGGGCGATCCCGAGGTCGGGAACACGTTTCGCGACGCGCCGAACGGGACGCAACTCGAGTTCCTGAAGATCTTCGGGCTGGATGACGATCCCACCGACAACCGCATCGACGTCTCGCAGATCTACGAGGCGACGCCCGTCGCGGTTGCCGTCGCAGCTGGACCGACGGGGACGTATATCATCCCGCCCACCTTGGAGCCGTTCCGCACGCCGCCGCCGTTGCGAAACGTGAGCGGCCTGTCTGGCCAGCCGTTTCCACTGGTTGGAGGAGATCGAAACGTTGCGATCTACGATGAGCCCAACGACCAGGTGCGCCGGGGCTCGAATCTCTATCTGCTGACGATCCGCTACCGGCAGCGGTTCGAGGGGTTCCTCTCCACCATCTCACTCGGCGTTGGCGGCGTCCGTGAGGGGAGCGACCGGGTGACGATCGATGGGGTCGATCTGGTGCGTGGCGAGGACTACACCATCGATTACGACATCGGCCAGGTCGAGCTGCGCGAGCCCGAACGTTGGTTCGGCAACAACCTGAACGCCCGCGTGCGGGTCTCCTACGAGCAAAAGCCGCTCTTCCAGCTGGCTCCCACGACGGTGTTCGGGTTCCAGGCCCGCTACGGACTGGGCACGACGGGCGAGCTCAACTTCATCGGGCTCTCACAGACCGAAAAGACCCTGCAGACGCGGCCCGAGCTTGGGTTGGAGCCGAGCGCGGTGCAGCTGGGTGGCGTGTCCGGACGCTTCAACTTTAAGCCCGACTGGCTCACCAGTCTGGTGAACGCGCTGCCGGGGGTGGAGACCGAGGCGCCATCTGCGATTTCGCTCGATGGCGAGCTAGCGCTCTCGATGCCGACCACGAACACGCGCGGCGTCACTTACGTGGAGGACTTCGAGGGTGGTCCAGGCTTCACCCTCCCTATGGTGGCGCGGGCCTGGCGCCTGGGCGCGGCGCCGTCCTCGGCGGCGGGAGCCGAGACCGTCGCGCCGGCGGAGTTCTCGGTGGGCAACGCCGCGGAGCTCGTATGGCAGGATCAGTACGTCGTACAGACGGCGGAGGGTCAACAGGTCGTGGGTGGCCTGTTCCCCGGTCAGATCGATGAAGAGCTGCTGATTCAGGGCCAGGCGCGGCCCGAGCCGGTGTTGACCATCAGCGCTCGTCTGCCGGCCAACCGGCAGATCGGGCCGAACCCCAACCCGTTGCCCGGCCCAGCCTGGGGTTCGATCACGGGCGTAATCTCGACCAACGGACAGGACTTCACCACGATCGAGTTCCTGGAGTTTTACGTCGCCGTCAACGACAACCTGGCCGACTCGACGAGCTTGATCTTGGACCTGGGGACGCTGAGCGAGGACGCCTTTGCCATCGACGCCCAGGGCCAAACGGTGGGACTGAGCCAGCTGGATCGGGAGGTGGATCCACCGCGGGTTTGGAGCAACGCCGAGGATATCGGGCTCTGGGATATCGGCTGCGAGGCTCAGCCCGGCCTCACCGCTTACCCACTCGGCAGCGTCAACGCGAACTGCACACGAAACAACGGCCTCGAAGACACCGAAGACCTCAACCAGAACAGCATCCTCGACACCGACGAGCGGTTCTTCCGCTACACCGTGCGGATCGGCGACCGGGCCAGCCCCTACTTCGTCCGCGATGCTCGCCAGCTCAACGGGGCGCGTTTCCGGCTCTTCCGCATACCCATTCGGCGACCCGACCACCGGGAGCGGGTCAGCGATGCTGAGTTTCAGAACATCCGCCACCTGCGCATGACGCTGGTGACCAAGTCGAGCAATACGCTGCTGCTGGCGCGCGCGCGCTTCATCGGCTCGCGCTGGCTCAAGCGAGGCCGGGCCGGTGTCGTCGCTGGCCTGTCCGATACGACCACCGCTGCTTCGCCCGGCGCCCTGGTCGAGGTCGGCCCGATCAGCACCCTCGACTCGCGTTATGTGCCGCCGCCCGGCGTCAGCGACCAGATCGCCAACCAGTCCGACCAATTCACCATCGGCGGTACGGCTTTCAACGAGCAGTCGCTGAGCGTCCAGTTCAGCGAGCTCGGTCCCGATGAGCGGGCGGAGGTTTATCTGCAGTACGCCCAAACCCCTCGTGACTTCCTCGCCTACCGCAGTCTGCGACTCTGGGCGCTGGGCAGCGAAGGCGATTGGGGTACCGGGGACGAGCCGCTGCGCTTCTTGGTCAAATTGGGAGAGAACGCCCGGAACTTTTATCTGTTTCGGACTCGGCTGGCGACGGTGCCGCCGGGCACGGGGGGCGCCGACCTGCGCGAAGCTTGGCTGCCGGAGATCCAGATCGATTTTGACCGCTTCATCGGCCTGCGCACGGCCGCGGAGGAGATCATGCTTCGCCAGGGAGGTCTGCCGCCGGACAGCGTGCTCGAGCTGTGGGATGTAGATGTGTTCGAGAACGGGGACTCGAGCTACGCGGTGGTGATCAGCCAGCGTTCCCGCGCGCCCAACCTGGCGGCGGTCCGCCAGCTCTCCCTCGGTGTCTATAACGGGGGACCGACACCGGGCCAGTCGGGAGAGGTATGGGTGGACGACATACGACTGGGCTCGCCCATCGACAACACCGGCTTCGTCGGGCGCGTGAACCTGGACGTGAGGGCCTCAGATCTGTTGAGCCTCAGNNGGCGGCGAGAACCCCTACTTCCGCCAGCTGGCCCAGGAGCCGAGCTTCCGTTCGAGCCGCAGTTTTCAGCTGGGCGCCAACATGCAATTCGGCGAGCTGTTGCCGGATGGCTGGGGCGTGAACCTGCCCATCACTCTGAACTACACGAACTCGTCATCCAATCCGCTGTTGCTGCCGCGCACGGATGTTCAGGTCGAGCGTTTGCCGGGCCTCCGCACCCCGGACAATCGCAACCTGCGGCTGGGGGTGAGCCTGAGCAAGCGGGCGCAAACGCGGACGCCGACGATCGGATTCCTTGTGGACCGGTCATCGCTGCGATTCTCTTATGACCGCAGAAACTCGCAGACCTCGCGCTCTACCTCTTTGGCTCAAACCTACTCTCTCGCCTACAACTACAGCTCCGAAGTCGGGGACATCTCGATTCCCCTGTTTCCCGGCTTCCTCCAGAGATTGCTGTTCTTCTTGCCCGAGAGGCTGCGTCTGACCCCGCGCTCCATCCAGCTCGGGTCCGCCTACGTTGATACCGAGGCCGAGACCCGGCGCTTTTCCGAGATCATCGGGCTGCCACGCGACTCGGCCGTGACTCCGATCCGCACGCTGGACGAGCGGATCCAGGCCAACACCACGATCAACTTCGAGCCGGTCGAAGCGCTTACCGGTCGGATGAGCCTGACGCACGGGCGTGAGCGCGTGCCGGCCGCGGCGCTGGTCGATGG
>JABAOH010183843.1_pt3 | contig 13541 bp, 10 predicted proteins | sample 7062181 | NCBI WGS metagenome assembly JABAOH01 (sample SAMN14538630, study PRJNA623070) | marine sediment metagenome | biome: marine biome [ENVO:00000428]; feature: marine pelagic biome [ENVO:01000023]; material: deep marine sediment [ENVO:00002113]; isolation source: pool of 5 deep marine... | reverse complement strand
CGGCGCTGGATATGGCGCTGTGGATGGAGTCGGATCGCATGGGCCACCTGCTCGGAGCGATTACTCAGGAAAAGCTGGATGAGCAACGCGGTGTCGTGCAGAACGAGAAACGGCAGGGAGACAACCAGCCCTACGGCAAGGTTCTCTACAGCATTCTGGCCGGCGTTTATCCCGAAGGACATCCGTACGCGACGTCGGTCATCGGCTCGATGGAAGACCTCGACGCCGCGAGCCTCGAGGACGTACACGAGTGGTTCAGAACCTACTACGGGCCGAACAATGCAGTCATCGTGGTCGCCGGCGATGTTGTTCCCGGAGAGGTATACGAGAGAGTCCAGCATTACTTCGGCGACATTCCTCCGGGGCCGCCGATTGCCAAGAAGGACAATTGGGTCGTCAAGCTCGAGCGCGACAAGAGAGAGGTCATGCAGGACCGTGTTCCGCAGGCGCGACTCTACATGGCCTGGGGCGGGCCGACTTTGACGGAACTGGACAACGATCTCCTGAACCTGGCTGGCGACGTGCTCGCCGGCGGCAAGAACTCGCGTCTGTTCGAGCGCCTCGTCTACACCGACCAGATCGCCACCTCGGCACAGGCAGGCATGATCGATATCGAGATCGGCGGACTCTTCCTCGCATCGATTACTGCGCAACCGGATGGTGATCTCGCCATAGTCGAAAAAGTGGTTAAGGAGGAAATTGAAAGACTGCTGAAGGACGGCGTTGGCAACGACGAACTCGAACGCGTCAAGGCAGAACGTCGCTCCGCATATGTCCGCGGTCTCGAAAGGGTTGGAGGCTTCGGCGGTAAGTCCGACGTCCTCGCGCAAAACGCGGTGTACGAAGGTGATCCCGGCGCTTATCGCAAGACCCTCGCACGGCTCGATGCTGCCACCGCGGAAGACGTCGATGCGGCAGCGCGCCGTTGGCTAACGGCGGGCGCCTATCACCTCGAGGTACACCCGTTTCCTGACGTCGCCGCGACCGGCAAAGGCGCCGACCGTTCGTCGGTGCCGGACACGAGCAGTTTTCCTTCAGTTAAATTCACTGAATTCGAAAGGGACTTCCTCGAGAACGGCATGGAGCTGATCGTGGCAAACCGCAGCGCAGTCCCGGTCGTTAACATCAGCATGAGTTTTGATGCAGGGTATGCATCGGACCAGTTCGGTGAGCTCGGCACATCGAGCCTTGCGATGACGATGCTCGATGAAGGGACGAAGAATCGCACTGCGCTGGAAATCAGTGACGAGCTGGCACACCTTGGCGCGCGATTCAATGCCGGGTCCGGTATCGATTCCTCGATCGTAGGTATTAGCGCGCTCAAGGAGAATCTCGACGAATCGCTCGACATATTTGCCGACATCGTGCTGAACCCCGTGTTCCCGGATCACGAGCTCGAAAGGCTGCGGCGCATGCGCATCGCGCAGATCCAGCAGGAGAAGACGCAACCCGTCGGACTTGCGATTCGCGTATTGCCCAAACTCTTGTACGGCGAAGGACATGCTTATTCGATGCCCCTGACGGGTTCGGGCACCGAGGAATCGGTTATGCGTGTTTCGCGCGACTCGCTCGTCGACCATCACCGCACCTGGTTCAAACCGAACAACGCAACCATGATCGTTGTCGGCGACACGACAATGGAGGAAATGAAGCCCAGGCTCGAGCGCCTGTTCCGCGACTGGGAGCCCGGAACGATTCCGACCAAGAACGTGGCCGATGTGGGTGACCACGATGTCGAGCAGGTATTCCTTATCGATCGTCCGGACTCCGAGCAATCCATCATCATGGCCGCCAATCTTGCACCTCCCTTAGCTGGCGGTAATGAGCTCGCGGTAGAGACAATGAACGAGATCATCGGCGGCAGCTTTACCTCGCGCATCAACATGAACCTCAGGGAAGACAAAGCCTGGGCCTATGGCGCCCGTACATTGTTGCTCGATACCAAGGCTCAGCGTCCGTTCATCGCCTATGCACCGGTGCAGACGGACAAGACCATGGAATCGATGGCCGAGATCAAGCGCGAACTCACCGAATACCTCGGTAATAGCCCCGCGACAGAAGAGGAGATCAACAAGGTCAAGAGCAACAATACGCTGAGCCTGCCTGGGCGCTGGGAAACAGCCGCCGCGGTGTTACGCGACATCGGCCGGATCGTAACCTTTGATCTTCCCGACGATTACTGGGACTCCTATACCGAAAACGTGCGCAACGTGTCCGGGGCACAGATATCCACGGCGGCTGACGCAGTCATCAAGCCGGACAAGCTGACCTGGGTCATCGTCGGCGATCTCGACAAGATCGAATCACGGATACGCGAACTCGAACTCGGCGAAATTACGGTCCTCGATCATGCCGGTAATGAGCTTCAGCCAACGGCTGCAAACTAGACAACGGAGTCGATTACCGATTTTCGTTTGAAGGCAAATGCAAGAAAACGTGGCGGACATTGTCCGCCACGTGAGTTTTTGACTGCTGCTAGCTGCGTGATCTTGCGGGGATCAAGTTGCAGCCGACTGGCTGCCGACCTTGCTGAGCACAACCGCGATAATTGCTCCGCATATTCCACCCCGGACCCCTTCGAGGACCGTATCGGCAATCACAGCATTGAGATTGAATATGTTCTGGTAACCGAAAAGGATGAAATCCGAAGTACCCCACACGAGTGCGCCGATAACTGCGCCGGCTTTCAGGCCACTCAACAGCGACTGTGACCCGCTTTGACTTTCAACCGCCAGCGTCAGGAGTACGGCATAGAACAATGTGCCTAATATGACTGGCCAAAGTATTTGCGTTTCGCGCATTACGCCTGTTGCGGAACCGAGATTTGCAGCAAAAAAATCGGTGAAGACTATTTCCCATATCACTATGCCGAGAATGTAAAGGGCCACAAGGCCCACGAGGCTGCCAACGGTAATTCGTTTCATATCCATCGTATTCTCCCCTGCTCCAGAATGGATGCAATTTCTTGCTTTGTTTAGAAAGGCTGAGAGCCCGCAGATTTTTTTGTCGATTCTTGCTGCAAGCATAGGACAGATATTGACAGTCTGCTACCGCAGAAGCGTGCTAATTGCGTCCCTGGGAGAACTTATGCCAGCCGGATGATCTGCTCCGCGCGTTCGATAGCATCGGGCCGATGGGCGACGCTGACTACGGTGATACCGAGTGCGGTGATGTTTTGCAGTATATGCCACTCCGTCTTTACATCGAGGTGACTGGTCGCTTCGTCGAGAAAAAGAATTCGCGGCTTTCTGTACAACGCGCGTGCCAGTAGCAGGCGCTGCACCTGACCGCCCGAGAGGTTTCTGCCGAGGTCATTGATCTGAGTATCGAGTTTCATCGGCAGTGCCTGTATGTCAGCCCAGATTTCCGCCGTGACTGCGGCGACGCAGACCCGGGCCAGGTCGGGCGATGGATCGAACGCGGAAATATTCTCCGTGATCGTGCCCTGGAACAGCGCGTCGTTTTGTAGCACAAAGGCTGTCTGCCGTTGTAGCGAGTCCCGGTGCCACANNCGGTGCCACACTGCGAGCTCCATGTTATCCACATAGATTTGCCCGGATTTCGGCACCAAATGTCCGGCGAGTAATTTCAGCAAAGTTGTTTTGCCGCACCCCGACGGTCCCGTTATGACAACGTTTGCGCCCGCAGCAATGTCGCAACTGAAATCGCGAACGACCGAGTTGTCGTGTTCGTAGGCAAATGCGATGTTTTCCGCCTTGATCGATCCCCGAAGCCTTGTCGTGACCGCACCGGCCGGACTGGCCGGGGCGCGCTCCGCGAATACGATGTCGGACAGCCTTCCCGTGTGTACCTTCAACAGAAAAAACTGCTGTATGGCATCCGCGAGCCCGAACACCGATGAGCCAAACCTCGTGCGCAAGCTCAAGAATGCAAACAGTACGCCGAGGGTGACTTCCTGGTCGTGGACTCCCGCGATACCGATTCCCAGGAACAGCATCTGCTCTGATACGCCGACGATGCCGGTCCCCGTTTCCTGCGCGATCGACAGCTTGCCGTCGCGAATGGTCGCATTGGTTGCCTCGGCGAAGTGCTTGTGCCAGTGCGCAAGTCTTACCTGCTCGATGCCGAGCGCTTTTACGACATCACAGGCACGGATCGATTCGAGGAGCGAGCTGTTCTGTGTCGCCGTGTGCACGATCGCCTGCGCACGCAGCCGCCTGGACTTCGGCAGGATCAGCGCGATGATCAGGGTCGAAAGCATGAAACCCGCAACGGACACGGCCGTTAAGGCGCCGCTGTAGACGAACATGATGGCCAGTGTGGTCATTAACACAGTGGCGTGCACGATGCTGTTGATGACATGGTCGGTCAGGGCCTCCCTGATCGAGGTTAATGATTCCAATTTGGACATCAGGTCGCCCGGGTGCCGGCGATGAAAAAACTCGGTGGGCAGGGAGAACAGGTGATTCATGATGCCGACGGAGCTATCGACGGCGAGTTGCGTGCCGGCGAAAAGAACCGTCCATCGCCTTAAGCCCTCCAGCATGACGCCCGTCAACATGACGATAGCGAGACCGCCGATTGCGCCGAACAACCACCGGCGATCCTGGCCCAGCACGAGTTCATCGACCAGGATCTGCGTGGCGATCGGTGGGACGAGCGCCAGGCCCTGGGAGCAGAGCAGTAGGCCCAGCATCAGGCCCAGGTAGCGATAAAGGTGCCTGAAAGAAGCTGCGAAATCGATGAAGGTCAGGGTTTTCCGTTCTTTGCACCTGCGAAAACCGCGAGCAGGTCGCAGTTCCAACGCCACACCGGTAAAGGACTCACTGAATTCTGTCATCGATACCTTCCTGCGCCCGCTTGCGGGATCGTGGATCAGGAAATGGCGACGCCCGCCTCGAACCAGCACGACGAAGTGATTCATGCGCCAGTGCAATACGGCGGGCAGCTGAAGTCGATGCAATTCGGACAGCTCGGCGCGCAGCGGCCTGGCCGCAAGATTCAGTTGGTTTGCTACACGGAGAAGGTCAGCGAGCGTCGCGCCACGTGCAGACCGTCCATGCAGGTTTCTTAATGCATCCAGGTCGAGTTGCCTGCCGTAGTGCGAAGCGACCATCGCGAGACAGACGAGTCCGCATTCCGCGTTTTCCTGTTGCAACAGGACCGGGACCTTGCGCCTGCGGTTGCTAAGCCGGAGGCCAGGCATGCTCACCGTCCGACCCGCGGGCCAGGCTTCGCAACAGCCACTCGTAGAGTTTGTAACGACGCTGCACGATGTCCGCCCGGAATGACGTTCCCGGAACCAGCGGCCATTTCCTCTCGAATGCCTTGATATGTGATTTATCGAGTTTTGCTCGGATCTCGAATACCGGGCCGTTCAAGGCTAGCGGTATGTCTAGTTCCCATGGCACAACAGCGACCCTGGATACAGAAGTGACAACCGCATCTGTCGTACCGAACAGCTGGTGTGGATAGGCATCGAAGCGCAACTTGACGACCTGTCCGTTCTTGAGCAGACCGGTCCTGGCGCTCGACAGGTACAGCCATGCTTCCAGCTCCGTATATGGCCGGAAAGTCTTGAGCAGCGTATCTCCAGACTTAACCATTGCTCCTGGCTTTACGCTGACTCTGGCGACGACACCTTTATCACTTGCGCGGATTTGCCGATCAGTCCGGAATTTTTGCGTGACGACTTCACGTTCCAAGCGTTTCTGCTCGAGGGCATGCATCAGTTCTCTTTGGGCCGATTCGTCGCTGGCTTTTTGGCGCTCCCGACGTATTGCCGTCATTCGTTGCTCATACTCGAGGACGGAATGCCGCATCGCCAGCAGCCGGGCCCTCGCTTGCAACGAAGCAACTTGCTGCTGATCGAGCGCGTCGTTAGAAAGGCTGCCTTCGTCTGCCAGTTCGCGGCGCCGCGTCGTTCTTCGTTCGAGCAACCGAACCTGCTCGCCTTGCAGTTCGTATTCCTCGTGCGCAAATGCGAGACGCCTGTCGATTGCGGTCAACTGTTCGTCGAAAGTCAGCAAGCGGTTGCGATCGATGGCACGCTGCCGGGCGTGCGCTTCTTTCAGCAAGGCAAGCTCCTTTCGCAGCGCCTGCAGATTCTTCCTGGCGAGGCCATCGTCGTTCGGCTTAATGCTTAACAGCAGATCGCCCTGCTCGACGACCTGGCCCTCACTAACGTGAATGCTTGCCACGCGGCCGGGTACATTGGCGACGACCTCGAGTAACCCGTCCTGCGGCATGAGGACGCCGACCGCGCGTGCGCGCTGCGGGATCTCGACACACCAGGCGACCAATCCGAGCAGCGCAAGGGCTATAGTCGCAATCGAGAGTGCCAGCATGCCGGACGGCGGCGTGATAACTGTGACAGGCCCGAATATCCGCCGGCTTGCCGATCGCACCGCTTGCCTGCGAAAGAGCGCGATGTCGCCTGTCTTCTCCGAAACCTCCTGCCGCATGATCGACCATCCATTGCCGAGCCTCGAGATTGCATCACGAGCGGCGCCGCCGGGCGATGCCATTAATGCCGCCGTTTGCCCGGATTTTCCCTATTGGCCCCGGGGGATATTGCAAAAAACTCCAACGTGTCGAAGCGCAATGCGCTAACCTCGTCAGGCTATGGCGAGAAAAGCTGCAAAACAGGCCATCGCTGACGATGCAGGCATGACGATCGATGAATACATCGGGCTGATCGACGAGGCCAGCGTCTATGAAGTTGCCGAGGAGACGCCGCTGGAGCTTGCGGGCAACCTGTCAGAGCGGCTCGGCAACCGCATCCTCATGAAACGCGAGGACCTGCAGACGGTTTTCTCGTTCAAACTGCGCGGCGCATACAACAAGCTGGCAACCCTGCCCGAGGATGTACTCGAGGCCGGGGTCATCTGCAGCTCGGCCGGTAATCATGCTCAGGGCGTTGCCCTCGCCGCGCAGAAGAGAAACATCCGCGCCGTGATCGTCATGCCGATCACGACGCCGACGATCAAGGTCGATGCGGTGCGTGCGTTGGGCGGCGAGGTCGTGCTGCATGGCGATACCTATGACGACGCTTACGCCCGCGCCCGGGAACTCGAAAAATCAGAAGGGCTGACTTTTATTCACCCGTTCAACGATCCCGCGGTGATTGCCGGCCAGGGAACGATCGGTCGCGAAATCCTCGATCAGCTCGAAGAGGACGTGCAGGCCGTTTTCGTTCCCATCGGGGGCGGCGGACTCATCGCCGGGATTGCCGCATATGTGAAGGGCAAGAGACCCGATATCAAGATCATTGGCGTCGAGCCCGAAGACTCGGCGGCTATGAAGGAGTCGCTCGAAGCAGGTGAGATAGTCACTCTCGGTCACGTCGGCATTTTTGCAGACGGCGTCGCAGTGCGTCGCGTCGGTGACGAGACTTTGCGTCTTTGCCAGCAGCTCGTCGACGAAGTCGTCACTGTCGATACGGACCAGATCTGCGCCGGCATTCGCGATATATTCGAGGACACGCGTTCAATCGTGGAGCCTGCCGGTGCGCTTGCTGTCGCGGGCGCAAAGAAATACATCGCCGACAACGATATCGAAAACCAGTCATTCGTGGTCATCAACTGCGGCGCCAACGTGAATTTCGATCGCCTGCGACATATCGCCGAACGAGCGGCAGTCGGTGAACAGCGCGAAATGCTAATCGGCGTCGAGATCCCGGAGCAGCCCGGCAGTTTCCGGAAATTTTGTGAAGCTATCGGGCGGCGGGGCGTCACCGAGTTCAACTACCGCTACAGCGACTCACGAAAAGCGCACATCTTCGTCGGCGTGGAGTTACGACACGGCGCCCAGGAGCACGCCGAGCTTATAGCCAAATTGTCAGGTCTCGGGTATCCGCTGGTCGATCTCAGCGACAACGAGATGGCCAAGCTTCATGTACGCCACATGGTCGGTGGTAGCGCGGCAAAGATCGAGAACGAACGGCTCTTCCGTTTCGAATTCCCGGAACGGCCGGGTGCGCTCCTCGATTTCCTCAATGCGATCGGTACGAACTGGAATATCAGCCTGTTTCATTACCGTAATCACGGCTCGGATTACGGCAGGATCCTCGCAGGGATACAGGTTCCGGACGAGGAGTCGGACGAGCTTCAGGCCCATCTCGACGACCTCGGCTATTCGTACAGCGAGGAATCCGACAACCCCGCCTACGCCATGTTCCTGGCGTAGTTCCCTCCTCACCGATCAGCAGCATTGATCCGCTCTGACTGGGGCGCGGTCCAAGCGCATTCGGTTTCAGCTGAAAAGTCTTTCGAGTATATATAAATAACTTATTCCGAATTGTTCGCAACCATTCCAGTCCCTCGGGCATCAAAGCGAATAAGACGGCAAGGAATTGAACCCAATCCGGGTCCGAGTGCACCTCGGTCCAGGGTGGCAACGAAACAAATGAATCTCCCAAAGGTTTTGTTTCGTTCTTTTAAACGGTGGCTTCGGCCACCGTTTTTTTATGCGCCGTGGCAGTGAGCATGAATGTGGCTTATCTTGTCGCGCTGTGACAGCCGATAAAAGTGACGCAGCTCATTGAGGCCCCGGCGACTGTCGCGGGCCAGGCGTTCGCGCAGCCCATGACAGAAACGCGCAGCATAGTTGTTCGCCGTAGCATACCGCTCGCGCTGATCAGCATTCAGCCGTGGATTGAAGCTCACGTCGTCGAAAAGCCAGCCATGCAGCCGTACGGCGAGTTCACCGTCGTCCTGTGCTAGCGCGATCAAGAATGTGCTCACGAACTTGTCCACCTCTCCCTGCATTTCCAGCTCCAACAGCGATACGCTGCGATTCTTGCGGGCGCGCCAGACAATGTAATTGAAGTGACTGATGCCTTCGAGCACGGTCCATAGGTCATTGAGCTGGCTGGCCTGTAACTCCTCCAGGGGATTCGCATCTTTCAGGCGCGACAACATGTCATTGTCGAGGAACACGCTGAGTGCGAGGCCGTCGTCGTCCTCTCGTAGCAGTACCGACTCTTCGGTTTTCGGAATCAGGGAGCCCTGCCCGAGGATACCCGCGATGGTGGGATCGGTAATCAGGAAATCGTTGACGTCATACCCGGGATCGACCCTGTATATTCTCGTCAGGTGATCCTGCAATTGAGAGAGCATCAGTGTCGATCGCGGNNCGATCGCGGCTCAGGGATTGAGGCATCGGTTCGACGCCGTTCTGACGCAGCAGCTCTGCCGCGCGCTTGCTGCCAGTACGCAGCCAGACCTCATAAGTGCGCAACACGTCGATATCCGAAGATTGCCTGGCGCCATCCCTGACTTCGTTCAAAACGTCGACAAGGATCTGGAATTTCCTCGCGAGTTCCATGTACACCTCGGCGAGCGCCTTGCCACGGGTCGTGCCACGTATTTTCTCCGACAACGAACCATACGCGGTTCCGCCCATGTAAATGTAGTAATCGAGGTCGACGAGCTTGTGTGCCAGGCTTTCTGAAAAAAATCCGGCAATAAATAACGCTACATCACCGATGCGCTGCAAGGAAAAATTTCTTTCCGTTGTGGTTCGCGCGTCGACGGCATCCGCCATCATCAGCGCCAACGGTTTGATACCGTACGAATCGCCGTGATCTTCGTACAAGGACTCCGAGCGGGAAAAAAGTGTAAGCAGGTTTACGACGTAGTGCGCTGCATGAGGATCGACTTCTACGCCTTGATGTTCGATTGCAGCATCAATCGATTCACGAAAATAATCGCGAAGATTGTGAACCGGTACAACCCGGTCGCTCACACAATGACTGGGCATACAACGTCTCCTGCATGCAAAAGACACTTTACATATATATTAATTAGAGTTTGTCCATTGTGACAAGGTTCACGATAAATCCGCGTATGTTCTTCTTCGATGTAGTTTTGTGACATCTGACAAGGGCTAGATTGCATAATGTCAAGCGCCGTCTGGCGGCATTTATGGCTTTCCGCTCTGCTAAACTCCTCACTGCGACAATAAAAAGGAGAGCGGGATGAACCTCGCCGAATCATTGGCCGCTATTAACTGGCTGGCTGTCGTCGTCTCCACTGTTATTGCATTCGCCATCGGCGGAATCTGGTACTCAAAAGCGTTGTTCGGCAGCATCTGGCTCGAGGAAGTCGGGCTTACCGAAGAAGTGGCTCAAGAAGCCAATATGGCGAAAACGTTCGGCGGTACGTTCGTACTGCAATTTCTTGCCGTTACTGCACTCGCTGTCCTGCTCGGTTCTGACAGCACCTGGATAAGCGGATTACAAACGGGACTATTGATCGGCGTATTCTGGATTGCGACGGCGTATGGCATTACCTATTTGTTCGAACAGCGGTCAATGCGCCTGTTTTTTATTAATGCCGGCTATAACGTGTTCCTGTTCGCCGTCGTTGGAATGATAATTGGTTTTTGGCGATAGCTAAAATACCGAAGCCCTTACCACATTTCCCGCAAGCGGCTGGCGACGTCGACTCGCTTGTTACTTCTTGGACCCAGTCGATTACTATGCGCCTCTTTACGACCGTGGAATTGCGCTTCCATCGTCGTTAAAAGATTGTCCGTCACGAAGCGGCTGCGTGCGCCATAAACATGCGTGTCGCCGTCGCGCCGTTGCTGGGTGACGTGGTAGCGCAGTGGCGCTATCAGCTGCAATGACTGTTTGGCACGAGTCATTGCGACGTACAAGAGACGCCGTTCTTCCTCGATCAGCTCCGGCTTGCCGGTCGAGAATTCGGACGGGAAATTGCCGTCGGAGACATTGAGCACGAACACGGCGTCCCATTCCTGGCCCTTGGCCGAGTGCACGGTCGACAAAATCAAGTAGTCCTCGTCGAGATACGGGTCACCGGACAGGTCACCCACGGCACTCGGCGGATCGAGCGTCAACTCCGTCAGGAATCTTTCCCTGGTCGGGTACCTTCCCGAGATCTGCTCCAGCTGTTCGAGGTCTGCCTCCCTCGTCTCGAGACCATCGTAAAGCCGCTCGAGATGCGGCTGGTACCAGCGGCGGGCTTCCGTGATTTGCGATTGCCAGGCATTGTCGGCTGGCTCGGCGGACGAAAGTGACGTCATCAACTTGCAGAACAACGGCCAGTCGGCACGGGTCGCCGGGGGCGGCAGGAATTCACAAAGCGGGGAGAAGCCAAAGTCGTGACCGGCCAGAAACTCGAAGCACTGTGCGGCATACGACGGACCCATGCCCGGCAGCAGTTTGAGTACCCGGAACGCCGCCATCTGGTTCTTGGGGTTCTCGACCCACTTGAGTACCGACAACAGATCCTTGACATGGGCTGCCTCGAGAAACTTGAGACCGCCATATTTCACGTAAGGAATATTCCGACGAACGAGTTCGAGTTCCAGCCGGTCACTCACGTGCGAACCGCGAAACAGCACCGCCTGGTCCTTGAGCTGCATGCCTTGTTCGCGATTCGCGAGAATCGCCTCGACGACGTACTCCGCCTCGGCGTCGCCGTCTTCGACCGTGACATATGCCGGTTTACCGCCGCCTGTTTTATTCGAAAACAGGTTCTTCTTGTATTGGCGCTCTGACTCCGCGATCAGGTAGTTCGCGCTATCGAGTATCGCTTGTGTCGAACGGTAGTTTTCCTCGAGACTCACGATCCTCGCCGGTGGCATGTACTGATCGGGAAAATTCAGGATGTTTTCGACCTCTGCCGCGCGAAATGAATAAATCGATTGCGCATCGTCCCCCACGACGGTGACACCGTTTCCGTCGGGTTTGATCGCGTGCAGGATGTCGGCCTGCAGCAGGTTCGTATCCTGGTACTCGTCGACGAGCACGTGATCGAACCAGGAACCGATTTCCGCAGCGAGTTCCTCGTCGCCAACGAGGTAACTCCAGTAAAGCAACAAATCGTCATAGTCGAGCACCTGCGTTGCCTGTTTTCGTTCCACGTAACGGCGAAACAGCGTGCGTAATTCCTGTTCCCAGTCCGCGCACCATGGATAGGTTTCATTGAGCGAATCGATGAGCGGCTTGCGCGTGTTGACGCAGCGCGAATAAATAGCAAGGCAGGTATCTTTCTTGGGGAATCGACGAGCCTTGCGCGACATGCCCAACTCGTGTCGCGATACATCCATCAGGTCGGCGGCGTCCCCGCGATCGAGGACGGAAAACCCTGGGTCGAGTCCGAGGTTGTGGGCATAACGCCTGAGCAGGCGATTCGCGACGGAGTGAAACGTACCCGACCATGGCAGCATGCCTTGCGCAGTCCTGGGGCCGTTCACTCCGGCCAGTGCCTGGCGGACGATGGACTCGACACGCCGCGTCATCTCCTGCGCGGCGCGGCGCGTGAATGTCAGTAACAGGATGCGTTCCGGGCTGACGCCCTGGATGACCAGGTGGGCAACCCGGTGTGCCAGGGTCATCGTCTTGCCGGTGCCCGCGCCGGCAATGACCAGCAACGGAGCCGCGCTGAAAGAGGCACCGGCCGTCTTTTGCCCGAATGACGCCGCCTGCCGCTGCGCGGGATTCAGGAGTTCGAGGTAATCCGTCTGTAGTTCGGCCGCCGACACGATAACTGTGATTTTATACAGTACTGGATGTATTTACACAACGGCCGTCTGGCGGGCCGTCTAGCGGAGGAATTTCTCCAGTACGGCGGCCAGTGCGGCGGGCTGCTCGAAGTGCACCATGTGGCCCGCATCGGCGACGTCGACCGATTCAGCGGCCGCGAAGGTATTGATCTCCTCCGGACCCGCGTGTTCTTTGGCACGGGCATAGAAATCGCTGTCAGCGCCCTTTACGACCAGCACCGGTGCCGTGATCTTCTCCCAGCAGGCCCGTGCCTCGGCGCGCCGGTATTGCACGGCATTCGGCAGGCGGTGCGCAGGGTCGGCGCGCAAAGCGACCGTGCCATCGTCGAGCCGCTCCGCCCAGAGCTTTGCTACGAACAATGCCTTGTCTTCGCTCATGCGCGGACTGCGTTTCCTGATGCGCTCCGCGAGTTCCCCAAAATCGCGATAGGTCGAGTATGGCTCGGCTCCGCGGCTGCGTTCGATCCAGCGGCGATAGTGCGCGGGTGCGTTTTGCGGATCGCTCTCCGGCAGGCCGAAGCCTTCCATGTTGACGAACGCGGCCACCCGTTCGGGCATGATCCCTGCGTACAACCCGGCAACGTTTGCCCCCATGCTGTGCCCGACCAGCCGTACAGGATCTTGAGGACTGTAAATACCAAGCAGGACATCCAGGTCGGCAACATAGTCCGGGAACCAGTAGCCCTCCGCCCGGCATCTGGATTCACCGAAGCCCCGCCAGTCCGGCGCGACGACGAACCAGTCTCCCGGCAACTCGTCGACCAGGAACTGGAACGAGGAGCCGGAGTCGTTCCACCCGTGCAGCAGCACCAGCAATGGATGGTCAGAATGCCCCCATTCGCTGACGTGGTAGTCGACGCCACGGACGGCATGCCTCGCCGAACGTGGTTCGACCCGCGGACTGTATACCTGGTCGATCATTTTCAGAGAAAACCGGCTTTTGGCTAAAGCTCAGACTGTCGTGTATAAATTCATTGCATTCTCATTCAGGAAACCTTCGCAGTACAGGCCAGAGCGATTAATGACTTTCGAAATCGCACTCGTTC
>JABAOH010008713.1_pt1 | contig 13550 bp, 15 predicted proteins | sample 7062181 | NCBI WGS metagenome assembly JABAOH01 (sample SAMN14538630, study PRJNA623070) | marine sediment metagenome | biome: marine biome [ENVO:00000428]; feature: marine pelagic biome [ENVO:01000023]; material: deep marine sediment [ENVO:00002113]; isolation source: pool of 5 deep marine... | reverse complement strand
GGGGCAAAGCGTCCGCCACCTCCCGGGCCCGCTCTGCCCTGACGAAGCGGTCGTGGGCACCGGCGATCACCAGGGTCGGCACCTGTATCTCGCTCAGCCTCGGCCCCAGGTCAAATCCGTCCAGGCTATCCCAGACCGCCTGCGTCTCCGGCCCGAACCGCACCGAGTCCAGGCCGAGCTCCGAAACACGCCCAGGGTCGCGGAAATAGATCGGGGCCAAAAGCTCCAGGCTTCGCCGCATCACGTATTCGGAAGGCTCCTTGTCCTGCAGCGAGCTGAGCTCGGAGAGGGCCTCAGCGTCCAGGCAATCGGGCAAGGCCGCCTCCACGTCATCGACGAACTGATGGCTAGTGGGAGAGCAGACCAGAACAAGGTGCGACACAACGCCCGGGTGAGCGAGGGCGAAGTTGAGGGCGACGATGCCGCCGAAGCTGTGACCCAGAAGCGCAAAGCGATCCAGGCCCAGGCTTCTGGCGACGCCCTCGATGTCCGCCACGAAGTGGTCGATGCGATAAGGGTCCGGGCCGCGGGGCCGCGTGGAGCGGCCGCTCCCTCGGTGGTCGTAGCAGATCAGGCACAGGTGCTGGGCCAGGGGCTCAACGTGCGGCGCGATGACGCTATGGTCGAGGCCCGGCCCGCCGTGGTGGACGAGAAGGGGCAGACCTTGCCCCTCCTCCATGCAGTGGAGGTCCGTATCCACCAGCAGAAGAGTGCGGGAGGAGGACATCGCCGCTACCGGAGGGGGCGCTCTACCCGCCCTCGCTTGATCCAGAACGGGCACCGGCTGCCAGCGAGCAGCTCGCCCAGCTCGGCTTCGGAGAGCGGTTGCTCCAAGATGTTACGTTCATGCACCGTCAGCTCCATCCGCGATAGGAACCTCCTTCCCCCTGCCACCGCTCATTCAGGACCGCCTCTCACAAACATAGACGCCCAAAGTGCACTTAGTGCTACGTGTGTGGCGCGCCCATCTTCCGAGAAACACGATGCCGGGGCGCGGGTAAGAAGGCTAGGCGGCTGGCGACGTTAGGGGCCCCTAGGCCACGGGCAGGCTAAGGGCGTACATCTCGGCCAGGGTGTCGATAAACCCCTGGACGGTGCGGGGACGTTTCCGGCGCCGCTTGTAGATAAGGGAGACGGGACGCTTGAGGGGCGGCGCGTCCGCCATCTCTATCTTGACCAGCCTTCCTGCCTGCAGCTCACGCTCGATGGTCACGAGTGGCACCAGGGCGATTCCCAACCCCTCCTCCACCATCCGTTTCGTCGCCTCTAGGGAGTCCAGCTCCATGGCTATGTTCGGAGCGAACCCCGCCTGGCGAAAGAACCCGTGCGTGAGGCCGAAGTAAGACGAGCCGCGGTCGAACAGGACGATGGGCTCGCTGGCAACCTGCTCCACCGCAGCGGCGCCCTCGGTAGCGAAGGGGTGGTCCGGGCTAGCGATGAGCACTATCTCGTCGTCGTACAAGTGTACGGTCTCTATGTCCTGGTGCGACAGGGAGCGGACTAGGCCCACCTGGACCTCGTCGGCCTGGAGCATGGCCAGCACCTGTTCGGACCGGCCTGTGTGGATAGACACATCGACGCCGCTGTAGCGGCTGCGAAAAGTGCGCAGGATGTGGGGGAGAGTGTAGGTGGAGATCGTGAGAGCGGAGCCCAGGTAGAGGGACCCGATCTCGACGTTCCGCACCTCGTCGATGATGTCCCGCCCTTCAGCCACCGTCTGCAGGATGCGCTCCGCGTAGGGAAGGAAGGCGTGGCCGGAGTCCGTGAGCCGCACGCCCCGCCCGCCGCGTTCGAACAACTCCTCGCCCAGCTCACGCTCCAGGGTCTGGATGCGAGCGGTGATGGAAGGCTGCGTCAACTGGAGAACTTCGGCCGCGCGGCTAAAGCTGTTGTGGGCTGACACCTGGACGAAGGCTTCTACTTGACCGAGGTCCATTAGCGTGCGCTCCCCGCTGACCAGCTATCGACAGCGCCTATACTTGGACATGAAAAACTCTAAGGGATTATATCATGGGATGCAAGATGAAGGGCCGACGGCCCTCAATCGCGCTCGACGCAGCGGTGCAGACCTGGCCCCGCCCGTAACACCCAACTGCGCTCGCAAAGGGCGTCGCTCCATCAAACACCCCATGGACAAACCGACTTGACAGTCGGAACGTCCTTCGATAAGATAGACTCGCGAGTCGGTTTCACACACAGCCATGGCCAAGCACGCGCCGCAAGAAACGAGGAGAGCCCAGATACTGGAGGCCGCTATCAAGTGCTTCGCGGACAGGGGCTACTCCGGGACCTCCGTGGACGACATCGCGGCCCTTACACACCTCTCAAAGGGCGCGATTTACCATCACTTTCGGAGCAAGCGCGACATTCTTCTCGCTCTGTTCGAAGGCTGGTCGGCCGATCTCTTAACCCGCTGGCGCAGCATCGCCGAGCAGTCTGATCCCCTGGAAGCGCTCGGTCGAGACGCCCAGGAGGTGCTGAACCTGGTCGAGGACGTCGTGCCCCTGTCTCGCGCCGGTCTTGAGTTCTGCTCCCTCGCGGCACGCGACGATGATCTGCGCCAACGGATGGCCGCAGGGTATGCGGACAGCCGTCGCTACCTCACAGGCCTGATCGAAGAGGCGCGCCAGCAGGGACTGGTGCGAGACGTCAAGGCTCAACCCATGGCCACCGTCCTCATAGCGCTTTTCGAAGGTCTTTTCCTGCTCAAGGCGATCGATCCGGAGGCGGTCGACATTGAAGCAGCCTGGCGACAGGGTACCTCAGCCCTTCTCCGAGGCCTCACGTCTCCAGCCCCCGTGGAGGTGCCAAGATCATGACCCAAAAACCTTCCACCGTAACCCAAACCGAAACCGCAACCCTCGCGAGCCTGCGCGGCATCTCCAAGCGCTACCAGATGGGCGCCGGCGAGGTCCGCGCCCTGGACGAAGTCACGCTGGACATATTCCGCGGGGAGTTCCTGGTAGTGCTCGGTCCCAGCGGCTCCGGCAAGACGACGCTGTTGAACCTGCTGGGCGGCATCGACACGCCCAGCTCCGGCCAGCTGCAGGTGGACGGCCACGACATTGCAGCACTGCCCGATGCCCAGCTCACGCGCTACCGGCGCCGTGTGGGCTTCATCTTCCAGTTCTTCAACCTGATCCCCACTCTCACGGCCGTAGAGAACGTGGAGTTCGCTGCGGAGCTGGTGGAGTCTCCACGAGGCCCCATGGAGGTGCTGGCCTCGGTGGGGCTGGAGGGCCGCGCTGACCACTTCCCCAGCGAGCTCTCCGGCGGCGAGCAGCAGCGCGTGGCCGTTGCCAGGGCGCTGGTCACGGACCCGCCGCTGGTGCTCTGCGATGAGCCCACGGGCAACCTGGACGAGGAAACCGGCAAGCGCGTCCTCGGGCTGATGAGGCGCCTGGGACAGGAGCGGAACAAGACATTCGTGCTCGTCACACACAACTCGGTCATCGGCGAGATGGCGGACCGCGTGGTGCGCCTGCGGGACGGTCGCATCGCCGCGGTGCAGGTCAACCAGACGCCGGCGGCCCCGGAGGAGCTCCACTGGTGAGGCTGTCCCGCGGCTGGTTGAAGCTGAGACGCGACATCCTGGCCTCCCGCTGGCAGTTCCTGGCCGTAGGCGTGGTGATCGCCCTGGGGGTGGCGATCTTCATCGGCTCCTACGGCTCCTACCAGAACCTCAGGTTCTCTTACGACGACACCTACGACCAACTGAGGATGGCCGACCTCTGGTTCGAGGTCGGCGACGCGCCCTCGGAGGTAGTTGAAGACGTCGCGGCGGTGGACGGCGTGGCCGCCGCCGAGGGCCGACTGGTGGAAGAGATGCCCATCGTGCTGCCGGCGGCGGGCCCGGAGCGGATGCTGGGCCGCTTCGTCACCCTGCCCTCGGAGCGGCGCGCCGCCGTCAACGATGTCAAGGTCACCAGCGGCACCTACTTCTCCCCCGGCAGCAACGAGCCCCAGGTGCTGCTGGAGAAGGGATTCGCCAAGTTTCACGACGCTCAGCCTGGCGACACGCTCCAGCTCATCGTGTCGGAGGACGAGACTATCGATCTCCGGGTTGCGGGCGTGGCCGCCAGCCCCGAGTACCTGTGGGTGGCCAAGAGCGAGCGTGAGCTGTTCACCCTGCCCTCCAGCTTCGGTATCATCTTCGTCCCCTACGATCAGCTCTCGGCACTGCTCGGACGCACTGGCCAAATCAACGAAGTGACTCTGCGCCTGGAGAGCGACGCAGATCAGGACTCCGTCCGCGCTGAGGTGGAATCGCTGTTGGAGCCCCACGGCCTCGGTCGGGTCATTGATCGGGAGCAGCAGCTCGGCAACCGCCTGCTTCAACTGGACCTGGACGGCTTCGAGGCGCTGGCGTTGGTGTTCCCCATCCTCTTTCTTGCGGTCTCGGCGCTCGCGATCTATACGCTGCTCAACCGGCTGGTGCAGACGCAGAGGCCCCACATCGGGCTTATGCGCGCCATCGGCTACAGCAGAGGCCAGGTGCTGCTCCACTACCTCGTCTACGGCCTGGTCATCGGCGTCGTCGCCGCAGCGGTGGGTGTGGGCTTTGGGTACCTCCTCGCCGCCCTGATCACGGAGGTGTACGGTGCCTTCCTGAACGTTCCCTTCATCAGCCAACGCTTCCAGCCCGGCATCATGGCGATAGGCTTTGGGGCCGGAGTGCTGACGGCACTCATCGCGGGGGCGATCCCGGCCTGGGGCAGCGCCAGGACCCGCCCGGCGGAGGCCATGCACCCGCCCCCACCCACGACGGGACGGCGCACCATCCTAGAGATCATCGTGCCGCCCCTGGCCCGCGTGTCGTACCTGCTGCGTCTGCCTCTGAGGAACCTGTTCCGGGCACAGCGTCGCACTCTCTACACAGCGCTGGGTGTCGGCTCCGGCGTGGCCCTCGTGCTCGTCGCCGCCAGCTTCCTGGACTCTTACGACAGCATGATCAAGCTTCAGTTCGATGACATCCAGAAGTACGATGCCTGGGTCAACTTCACCCAGCCCGTCCCCGAGTCGCTGGCCGGTGACGTGGCCGACTACGAGGGCGTGACTGCGGCCGAAGCACTCCTGGAGGTGCCCGTGGCCCTTTCCACGGGCGACAAGGCGCACACCACCGTCCTCCGCGGTCTCGAAGCGGACTCACGCCTGTACGGCACACCGGCAGCCGGCGGAGGGTCGGCATCGACGGGTGATGGCCTCCTCCTCACGTCACCCGTAAGCGAGTTGATCGGTGTGGCCCAAGGAGACACCGTGACCGTACGGCCGCTGCTGCCGGGCGGGCAGACCGCGGAGCTGACAGTGGACGCCCTCGTGGAGCACCCGCTGGGCGACGTCGCCTTCGCCCGGCTGGACACTGCGCAGGGACTGGTCGGCGGCGAAGGGCTGGCCACCGCCCTGCTCGTCTCTTTCGCCGGCACGCCGGACGAGACCCTCCAGCAGCGCCTGATGGCCCTGCCCGGCGCCCCCACGGTGGAGTACACCGAGGACGTGGAGGAGTACATCAACGAGCTGAACCAGCTCTTCTTCGTGTTCGTGGGGATCATGCTGGCGTTCGGGGTGGCGCTGGGGTTCGCCATCATCTTCAACACCATCACCATCAACACCCTGGAGAGGCGGCGGGAGCTGGCCACTATGCGCACGATCGGCTCCGCGGTGGGTCGTCTCGGCGCCATGCTTACGGTGGAGAACGTCCTTATGGGGCTCCTGGGAGTGGTGGTGGGCCTCCCCCTCGGCTACGCGATCAGCCTCTACTTCGCCTCGCTCTATCAGAACGAGCTGTTCGACATGCCCATGGTGATCTACACCCGCACCTACGGCATCGCCGCCCTGGGGGCACTACTGGTGCTGCTGCTGGCGGAGATACCGTCGATCCGCTTCGTGCGGCGGCTAGACCTGCCGGCCGTGGTGCGGGAGATGTCCGCCTAGTCGCCAGCCAGAGGCGACCTACGTCGCACCAGCCCTATTCGTAACCGATCTCGGGCGTAAGCGGTATGCTGCTAGGCATGAAGGTCCCGCTTCCGCGCGCGACCTCCTGACCATCCGAGTTAACCGCCACCGACTCCGCCACGAAGAAGCGTCGAGACCCGTACACTACTCGGCCGGTCGCTTTGACCTCCCCCTCCGAGACCGGCCGAATCATGTACAAGGTGAACGAGGCGGTCAGCACGAATACGTCGTCCACCAGTGAACTCACCGCGAAAAAGGCGGAGTCGTCGAGCGCCTTGAAATACACCAGTCCGTGCACCGCTCCCGCTGCGTGAAACAGATCGGGGCGTATCGGGATGATCACCTCTGCCTGCCCCTCCCTGATCTGCATCGTCGGCGAGTAGTAATCGTTGACCGTCGCGGAAGCGTACATCCGCTCCAGCTTTCGGTAGTGCTCCTCTTTGGCCAATCCGTTCCTCCTCCCTACAGCCATCGGGTGCGGCCATGACGCTCGTGGCGCATTATAACGCAGCCGCGCCGCCTCCCTTGCTGCAGGGGTGGGGCCAAGCCCGAACGGAGTCGGCGGCGGGCCGGGCGGGGCCATCAACACCGGGGCAAGTCGCCCCTCCCCTCGCTTGCAGACCGCACTCCCGTTTCGCGTATACTGAACCCGGCCTGCCCGCCGCAGGCACGCTCGGAGCCACTGCCAGGAGGCGACACCATAGCATGAAAGACCTACCCATCGGTGCCAGCGACGAGATGACCATCACCACCACCCCGGACATGGGCGTTCAGCACCTTCCCGTACCCATGTACTCCACCCCCGCCATGGTGCAGCACTTCGAGGGCCTCTGCCTCAAGCTCCTTCAGCAGCACCTGGATTCCGGCGAGACCTCCGTCGGCTACCGTGTGGACGTCCGCCACATGGCCCCCACGCCCATCGGCATGCAGGTGACGATCAAGGGAAAGGTGAGGGAGGTCGACGGACGCAAGGTCGTCTTCGACGTGGAGGCGCGTAACCAGGGCGGCACCAAGATCGGCGAAGGCCTCCACGAGCGACGCGTCATCGACATGAGCCGCTTCGCCGGGCAGGGCGGCTAGGCCACATGCCGCCCCGCCTGGACGAGCTGTCCAAAGGCCACGAGGTCCCACCTTTCGCGTTCGAGCTGTCGCCCCAGTGGGTGCGGCAGTACGTGGCCGCGGTCGAGGACGAGGCCATCGGCACCCTGGACGGGGATCTTCTTCCCCCCATGGCCGTAGCTGCCCTGGCCGTCCGATGCCTGCTGGAAGGCGCCCGCCTCCCGCCCGGCGCGATTCACCTGGGGCAGGAGATAGCCTTTCTCCGACCCCTGCGCGTGGGGCAACGCCTCACCGTCCAGGCCCGAATCGCCAGCCGCGGAGAGCGCCAGGGCTGGATCGTCATGGGCATCGACCTCAACGTCGAGACCGAGGGCGCCGACCCTGTGATGCATGGCCGGGCCCTGCTCACGATGCCAGCGGACGCGGAGGGAAACGCCTGACATGAGCCCCGACGTGGGCGCTGAACTGGCGCCGGTGACGAAGCGGATCACCCAGGAGAAGATCAACCGTTACGCTGAGGCCGGCGGCGACGGCAACCCTCTGCACACCGACCCCGAGTTCGCAGCCCAGACTATGTTCGGGGGCACCATCGCCCACGGCATGCTCCTCCTGGCCTACCTGTCGGAGATGATGACCACCGCCTTCGGGCAGGCCTGGCTCGCGCGCGGTCGCCTGAAAGTCCGCTTCAAGGGTCCGGCCCGACCGGGCGACACGGTGTCGGCCGTGGGTCACGTAGTCCGCGCCGAGGACGGTCGCACGGTCTGCGCCGTGGAGTGCCGCAATCAGCAGGACGAGGTGCTGGTGAGCGGGGAAGCGGAGGTCGCCACGTGACGCGCGCTGTCGTTACCGGCCTCGGCTGCGTGACGCCCATCGGCGAGGCCGTCGGCCATTTCTGGCAGAACCTCACGTCCGGACGCTCCGGCATCCGCCGCATCAGCCTGTTCGACCCCAGCGGCCTGGACTGCCAGATCGCCGCCGAGGTGAAGGACTGGGACCCGACCCGCCACATGGACGCCAAGGCGGCGCGCCGGGCGGCCCGCTTCTCCCAGTTCGCCATCGCCGCTGCCCGCCAGGCCGTGGACGACTCCGGCCTCCCCATCGACGACGGCAACCGGGACGACATCGCCATCGTCATGAACACGGGAGGCGGCGGCGTGGATGTCATCGCCGACGGCCAGATGGTGTTCGTGGAAAAGGGGCCGAGCCGCGTAGGACCGATGCTCGTACCGGCGATGGCTCCCAACATGGCGTCCTGCCAGGTGGCGATGCAGCTTGGCACCCGCGGCCCCACCATCACCTCCGTGGCGGCCTGCGCCGCCGGCATCTTCGCCTTCGTCGAGGCCAAGCGGCTCATCGACCTGGGCGAGGCCGATGTCGTGATCACCGGCGGCGCCGAGGCCAACATCATTCCCGTCGCCTTGGCCGCCATGTCCAACATGCGCGCCCTCTCCACCCGCAACGACGAGCCCGAAAGGGCGTGCCGACCCTTTGACCTGCACCGCGACGGCTTCGTATACGGCGAGGGAGCAGCAGCCACCGTGGTGGAGAGCCTGGAGCACGCCCGGCGCCGCGGCGCCCGCGTCTACGCCGAGCTGGCCGGGGGCGCCGTCACTGGCGACGCCTACCATGTCACGGCGCCCGAGCCCAGCGGCCACGGCGCGGCGCTGGCCATCACCCGCGCCCTGCAGCGCTGCGGCGTCGAGCCCGAGGAAATCGACCTGATCGTCGCCCACGGCACCGGCACGCCCCTCAACGACGCGGCGGAGACTGTGGCCGTCAAGAAGGCCCTCGGTGAGCACGCCTACAAGGTGGCCATCACCGCGCCCAAGTCCATGGTGGGACACCAGTTGGGGGCCGCCGGCGCCCTGTCGGCGCTGACGGCGGTCCTGGCCATTCAGGAAGGAGTGGCGCCACCGACCATAAACCTGGAGACGCCTGACCCTGAGTGCGACCTGGACTACGTGCCCTTGACCGCTCGGCGAATGCCCGTGCGGACGGCGCTCGCCAACGGCTTCGGCTTCGGCGGGCAAAACGGCGTCATCGTGTTCAAGGGGTTCGACGGCGGTGCAGGAGGCGCCTGACAGCCCCCGCCGCTGGTGCTTCGGCTGCGGCGAGGCCAACCCGGAAGGGCTCGGCATCCAGTTCCGCATCGAGGGTCGGCGCGTCACCGGCGAGTTTCGGACGCGGCGCGCCCACGAGGGGTTCCCCGGCCTGGCCCACGGCGGTATCGCCGCCGCCGCCATCGACGAGGCGATGGGCTGGGCCATGTACGCCGCCGGCGCCTGGGCGATGACCGCCCGCTTGCAGGTGAGGTACCGCCGGCCGCTCCCCCTGGGCGAGCCCCTGGAGGTGAGCGCGGAGGTGGTGCGCGACCGCGGCCGCTGGCTGGAGGCGGAGGGCCGCCTGCGGGTCGCCGGCGGGCCCTTGTTGGCCGACGCCAAAGCGGTCTTCATGCGCTTGCCCCCGGACAAGGCCAAACAGATGCAGGAGTTCTACCTCTCGGGCAGGGCCTAGCCGACCGATGACCGACGCCCAGGCCAAGGACAAGCGCACTGACCCGTGGGTCTACACCCTCAACCGGGGGCTGGCCCAGCTCGTCCCCCTCTCCTTCGGCTATGTGTGTTCGACCCCCTTCTCCGATATCTTCCATCGCCTCTGGCGCAGCAAGCGAGAGGCGGCCAAGCGCAACTACGCCCTCATGCTCGGCCGGCGGCCCGATGATCCCTTGGCGGAGCGTATGGCCCGCCGCACATTCCGTCACTTCGGCCGCTACATCATCGAGTTGTGCAGCGTCCAGGGCTGGAGCCTCGACATAATGCGAGAGCACATCGACATCGAAGGCGACGAACACTTCGACGAGGCCCGCCAGTACGGCAAAGGGGTAATCTTCACCAGCGCCCACATGGGCTCCATCGAGGTGGCCGGCGCGCTCGCTCTCGTCAAGGGCTTCAAGATCACCTCGGTGACTCAGCGTCTCGAGCCGAAGATGCTTCGTGACTGGGTGACAACTTGCCGCGCCAAGATGGGCATCGAGCTCTTGCCCGCCACCGGCTCCGGGATTAAGCTCGTGCGGCGGCTGCGCCGCGGCGGGATGGTGGCGCTCGTAGTGGACATCGGCGTCACCGGTGGCGATGGCCTCAGAGTCCCCTTCTTTGGCCACGAGACGGTGTTTCCCGCCGGCCCCGCCCGCCTGGCCCGGCTCAGCGGCGCCCCCATCGTCTTCGGCTGGGCGGCCCGAAAGCCCCGCGGCCGCTACCTGGCCCACGTCAGCCCCCCCATCCTCTCCAACCGCGAGCTGGATGCCGACGAAGACGCCCGCGAGATCACACGCCGCATCGTGCGCGAGTTCGAGTCGGCGGTGCGGCGCTTCCCCACTCAGTGGTACGTCTTCCGCGACATGTGGCCGAGCGCTGGACGGCCGCTCCTCAACCCCTAGCCCTCCCGGTTCCCCTTCCCGCAAGCGCAGCCGTAGACTGTGACGCGGCCATGCTGACCTACGTCGAAGCGCGGGTCGTCCGCCCGCTCATCGAGAACCAGACCCTGCTCATCCTCTGCGTCACCACCGTCCTGGTGATGATGAATCACGGGATCATCAGCCCGGTCCTGCCCCTATACGCTCAGGATTTCGGTGTGGGAACCGCGATGATCGGCCTCACCATCACCGTATTCGGAGCGGCAAGGCTCTTGGTGAACCTGCCCGCGGGGTTCCTCTCCGAACGGTACGGCCGGCGACTCCTGCTCTTCGGTGGGCCAGCGGTGATGGCCATAGGCTCGTTAGGGAGTGGATTGGCGCCCACCTTTGGCTGGCTCATCGCTTCCCGCTTCGTCAGCGGCGCCGGCTCGGCCATGTACATGACGGGGGCCCTCATCATCCTCGCCGACATCACCACCGAAGAGAACCGCGGCCGCCTCATGAGCATCTATCAGGGGAGCCTGCTGGCCGGGGTCTCCATCGGCCCAGCGGTGGGGGGATTCGTGGCGCAGGCCTTCGGCCTGTCCGCGCCCTTTTTCCTTGTGGCCGCCCTCGCTGGCCTGACGATGCTCTGGTCCTTCGGCCGCATGCCGGAGACGGCGCAGCGGCGAGAGGCGACGACGTCGTTCGAGAAAGAGAAGGACGAAGCGCCGGCCCGCCAGGCCGTGCGCCAGAGCATGATGTCCGTGCTGGCGCGGCCGGGATTCCTTCTCGTGTGCCTGCTCACCTTGAGCATCTTCCTCACCCGCACCGGCAGCCGCCTCACCCTCCTGCCCCTGGTCGGCGAGAACCGGCTGGACATGAGCCCGGGCGCTCTCGGCCTCGTGTTCGCCATGATGACGGTGCTCAACCTGGTGACCCTGGCGCCCGCCGGCACCATGATCGACAAGCTGGGGCGCAAGATCGTGATCGTTCCCAGCGCCCTCCTGACGGGGGCCGCCCTGGCGCTGTTCGCGGTCTCCGGGCACGTCTGGGTGTTCATTCTGGCGGGGGTGGTGCACGGCTTCGGCACCGGCATCGTCGGCCCCGCGCCGGCGGCCTACGCCGCCGACCTGGCGCCGCCGGGAACACGAGGGATGACCATGAGCCTGTACCGTACCTTCGGCGACGCCGGATTCGTCATCGGACCCGTGCTGCTCGGCTGGCTGGCCGACCTGGCCGGCTTCGGCTGGGCGCTGGCCTTCAACGCCCTGGTGCTGGTGAGCATCGCCCTCCTCTTCGCCCTCTTCGCCCGCGAAACACTGCGGCGCCCGGCGGTGCCCCGACCACAGGAGATTGTGTGACGCGCTACGCCGAGATCCACCGGTTGCACATCCCCTGGTGGCTGCAGGGGGATGACCCAACGGGGCTGAAGGGTTATCTTCTATCGCGGCACGCGTTCTAATGGAATGATGAACACACACGTCGGGTACAAGGAGGTTGCCGTGTTCAAGAACGATCGATTGGCGGCCCTTAGGGGTTTCGCCCTTCTGCTGGCGGTTGCCCTGTTGTTGGGGCTGCTGGCCGCTGCCTGCGATGGAGATGACGAAGGCGAGGCTCCGGCAGGCGGCGAGACACCGGCAGCGGGCGAGACGCCGGCAGCTGATGGCGGTGACGGGGACGGCGACGATGGTGACGGCGCCGGACTCCAGGAATTGGAGGCTCTGGCCGCAGAAGCATCCGAGGGCGTCACCGCCAAGGTGACCTACCGAATCACCAGCGAAGCGGCTGGCGAGACGCTCGAAGCGGAGTGGGTGTTGGTGCAGCGGCCGCCCGATTCTCGCATCGAGATCGTCAGCGAAGAGGGTGGAGAGGAGACCCGCGCCATCTTCATTAGCACCGGAGGCAAGTACTACGTGTGCACCTCCGGCGGCGGCGAGGAGTCCTGTCTGGCAACCGAGGCTGAGGCGGCCGAGGCGGGAACGGCAGCTCTTGACCCGCTGTTCCAGATACCGCAGGAGCTGGCGCAGGATGGAGAGGGTGTCGACGTCGTCGGGACGTCGGAGCGCTCCATAGCGGGCGTTGACGCCACCTGCTTCACCGTCAGTGGTGCGCTGGCCGACGTCGGTGAGGGTGAGGGCGAGGTCTGCTTCTCCGACGACGGCCTGCTCCTGTACCTGAGTGGCGAGACGGCAGGCGAGACCTTCACCTTCGAGGCGACATCCGTGTCCACGGACGTGACGGACGCGGACTTCGAGCCCCCTTACGAAATCCTGGAGCTGCCGGGTCTCTAGATCCCTGACTGGTAGAGCGCAGCCCCGGGAGGTCTACCCTCCGCCGGCAGCCATCTGCTGGCGGACCTCATCTATCGTCACCACCTGACCCGTGTAAGAGGGATCGCGCGTGGCCAGCCACAGCGTGGCCTCGGAAGCCGCCTCCGGCTTCTCCCAGTTGGAGTAGTCGATGTTCGGGTTGAGGTACTGCCATCCCTCCGTGACGATGTTCATCTCGATGCGCAGGGCGTTGACGGCGATGCCCTTGGGCTCGAGTTCCGCCGCCAGGGCCCGCGTAAACGTCTCCAGCGCTATCTTGGAGACGGAGTAGGACATCATCCCTGGCATCAGCACCTCGGACAGGTAGGAGGAGATGTTGATGATGCGGCCGCCTCCCTGCTCCAACAGCCGCGGCAGGAAGGCCTGGGTGCACATCACCGGCCCTCGCAGGTTGACGTTCATCACCAGGTCCCAGCGCTTCAGGGACGTCTGCGTGAACGGGGCCGGAAAGCTGATGCCGGCGTTGTTCACCAGGATGTCCACCCGGCCGAACTCCTTCAGCGTGCGCTCGGCCATCGCCTGCACCTGCGCCTCATCGGTGACGTCCATGGGGACAGCGAGGGCGCGCCGGCCAGCGGCCTCGACCTCTCGCGCCGTCTCCTCGATGGTGCCGGGCAGCTTGGTGGGCGCCTTCTCGCTGCTGCGCGCGGCGACCACCACGTCCGCTCCGGCGCGGGCGAAGTCCACGGCAATCGCGCGGCCGATGCCACGGCTGGCGCCGGTAACAACGGCGACCTGGCCGGAAAGAGGCTGCTCTTGGTCGGTCATGAGTCATCGGGATGATACAGCATGTGCTCCCATGGGTCTAGGCCGGT
>JABAOH010002504.1_pt1 | contig 13551 bp, 14 predicted proteins | sample 7062181 | NCBI WGS metagenome assembly JABAOH01 (sample SAMN14538630, study PRJNA623070) | marine sediment metagenome | biome: marine biome [ENVO:00000428]; feature: marine pelagic biome [ENVO:01000023]; material: deep marine sediment [ENVO:00002113]; isolation source: pool of 5 deep marine... | reverse complement strand
TGGATTTGATTCTCTTCTCGAAGCAGGGATAGGCTAAGCCGCGCCTCTCTGGCTTCAAAATAACGCCAACTCAAAAAGATCAGGGCAGAGAAAAAGACGCATATGCACAGACACAGAAGGCCGAGCCAGACTCCTGAAATCTTAAATCGTCTCACCTTTGAGGATTTCTTTGTGAAGATGAGAAAGTTGAGTTGACGCTCTTTCGGCAAGGAACCCCTCGCTTTCGTTGATCGTAGAAGTGCTTCAGTAGGCTATCCCATATCAAGAATTTTTTGTCAACCACCATTGGGTTGGAGTTTCCTTAGTTTCGTGGACGCTCATGTCCCTGAGGGACGTTTGCGGAAGCGTTGGGGACCCATATAGGTTAAAGGATAAAGGCTAAAGGCCAAAGGTTTGTTAAGAGTGGTTCTCCTTGAACCTTTTACCTTTTTCCTTTGTCCTGCGACAGCAAAATCTGTCAGCCCCGAGAGGGTCAACGCGAGAGCAAGGGAGCGAAGGGACATGAAGGTCCAATCAAAGGATTCAAATTTGCCGTAAAACCTCAGAAGGTTACAAACTTCTTGCTTTGAAAACTGAGGAAACTCCACCGATAAGGAGATCATTTTTTCCAATTAACGGTTCTTGATCCATCTTGGATGGGTGATTCCGTACTTCTTGATTTTGTAATGGATCACCCGTTTGCTGACACCCAGTAGCTTTGCTGCATCCTGCTGTATCCAGTGTGTCTTCTCGAGTGCTTCGGTAATTGTATTCTTTTCCATATCAGAGAGTTTGATCATACCATCCAGAGACTGGTTACTCTTGGGTATCGAGGGAATCTCCGCGAGTTCTCCGTCGAGCAGGAGGTCTTCATCTTCGAGAACCTCTCCCTGGGCCATCAGGACTGCCCTTTCGATAACGTTTCGCACCTCTCTGATATTGCCTGGCCAGGGATACTCTCGTATTACTTTGAGCGCTGAGGGACTAAAGCCTTTGATATTCCGATTAATGGAGCGTCGGAATTTCTCGAGAAAGAAATTCGCGAGAAGCTCGATATCACCTCCTCGTTCCCGTAGTGGCGGGAGTTCGATGTGAATCACGTTAAGTCGGAAGTAGAGCTCTTCCCTGAATGATCCTCGCTCGATCNNCCCAGTCTTTCAAATTGCCGCTCTTGAAGAACCCGGAGGATCTTGGCCTGTATTCTGAGACTCATGTCTCCAATTTCGTCGAGGAATATCGTCCCCGTGTTCGCCTGTTCCAACCTTCCGGTTCTCTGTTTGATCGCTCCGGTAAATGCGCCTCTCTCGTGCCCGAAAAGCTCGCTTTCAAGCAGAGTTTCCTGTAGGGCCGCGCAGTTGACACTCACGAACGGGCTGGTTCTTCTTTCACTGTTGTAGTGGATCGCTCCAGCTATGAGTTCTTTTCCTGTCCCGGTTTCTCCAGTGATCAAAACCGTGGCATTGCTTCGGGTGATTCTCCTGAGAACATTGAAGATTTTCTCCATCTGAGGGCACTTGCCGATGATGTCGGTGAACTGATGAATCAAACCCGATCCATGACGGAGAAAATCGACCTCATTGGAGAGGCTTCGGTTGTCAAGGGCCTGTCGGACCTTGATCTCCAGCATGTCCATGCTCAGAGGCTTCTGGAGGTAATCGTCTGCCCCGATTTTCATCAAGTCTACAGCCGTGGAAACATTGGCTGCGTCGGACACGAGGATAACCCGGGTGGGAGGGTTTTTTTCCTTGATGGCATAATAGATCTTGTGCGTTTCGGGCCTTGTCGAACCGAGGTTCTCGATAACAACATCAAATATCGATTCATGAATACAATTCAGAGCCGCCTGGGTATCTCTTGCGCCGGTGACTTCATAGCCTCTGCCGGCAAATGTTGCCATCATACGGTTGTGTTCCGCTTTGTCCTCCTCGATAACCAGAACTCTTGGCATCTTTGGCTCCCAGTTTGATCTGACTGGCTGTGTCACCTGATTTTCAGATCTGACCTAGCTGATTCTCTCATCAGGTCTACGGAGTATCGAACTAGGACCTCTTCGATCTGCAGACAAGGAAGTAGAGAGACTGATTCAACTGCCGTGGCAGCAATTTTGATGCCATTCATAAACTGCTTCGTCTAAATCTTTAGACCCATGAATCCCTAAATCATCTGATACAGGAATCGAGCGGAATGAACCATCAGCGGAGCTCGTGGCTGGATGCGCGAATCCAAGAGTATTGAGCCCGTGGAAAGGGAAAACCCTGGGCAGATGCTACCTTAACCCTCGATCCTCTAGTCTCATGGGGCAAGGAACATTTTTTCAATAGGGGCAGACAGAATGTCAGATTGGCCGGTTCGGGAGGATTATTTGATTTTCTTCAAGGTTTTGAGACGGGTGATTTGAGATTCAAGCGCTTCGATTTTCTGTTTGAGCTCGACCATTCTCAGTTCGCGATCAACGGTCAACTTGTGCCACTTCTCGAGTTCTTCCATCCTTTCCCGGAGTTCTTTTTCAGCCTGTTTTCTCTCGGTGATATCCCTGGCAATCGCTTGAATTCCTATGATTTTCCCTTCCTTCTTGACAGCGTTGGCATTAAAATCGACAAATATGACTTCTCCTGTCTTTCGGATGATTCTGAACTGGTAGTTGCTAGGCACATCTTCTCCTGCCAGCCTTCTGCGGTGGCGATCGGTGACCAAAGGGAGATCCTCTGGATGGACAAGCTTGGAGAAATGGAGACTCTTCGTTTCCTCCTCAGAATACCCAGAAATCTCACAGAACCTGGGGTTGACCAAGGAGAAGGTTCCCTGGGGATTAATAACGGTGATCGCGTCATTGGCATTCAGGATGAGGTTTTCATAGAGGCTCTGAGTTTCCTCTAAAGCAGTTTCCAGGTGTTTTGTGGCGGTAATATCCTTGAAGAAAGCGGTAACAACCTTCTTCCCTTGGAACGTGTCGTTGCCAATCCGTGCTTCGAGAATGTATCTGGTGCCGTCACGGTGAACCGCTTCCATCTCGCAGGTATGCCAGGTTCCATCGCCTTCTTTTGCCCGCCTCCGGAAGGTGTCAGGTCCTTCCTTCGGGAAAAGCTTGGATACCTCCATGTCGATCATTGCTTCCCGTGCATAGCCGAGAAGGTCCCCGAAAAAGCGATTTCCATAGACGACTTTTGCCCCATCGATAGCTAGGTAGCCCTCAGAAATGTCTTCAATCATCTGCATCTCTCGCCAGATGGAGGCTTTTTCGATCGACTGGACAAGATCCTGGAATCTGAAGGGTTTTCTCAGGTAATCACAGGAACCGGCCTTCATCACATTGACGGCCCGATGTTCATCCCCGTACCCTGTAATGGTAATAACCGCCACATTCCGGTCGACCTGGCGGATCTTTTTGAGAACGTCTATCCCCTCGGCATCGGGGAGCATCAGGTCCAGAAGCACAATTCGTGGCTTCTCAGAAGAGACTTTCTCAACGGCTTTACTGCCCGTGTTGGCCTTCATGGTCTCGTACCCCTCATTTTCCAAGAAGGCTGCTGTCACAGTCGTAAAATTCTCGTCATCATCGACGATGAGGATTTTTTCCTTCTCGGTCTCCCTGTTCATAAAGAAATCGCCTCTCAAGCCGAAGGAGTTGTTGAGATTAGGTGGGTCTTCGCGATTGTCTTGCAATAATTGTTCCTTCGAATCGCCCTTTTGGAGTGAGTTTTTACTCGACCGATTACTTATAGGATCGAACGACCTCCGAGGGAAAAGAGAGATTGACCACATATTCTCTGTGGATGTCTCTGAAATTGAATTTTTCAAGAAAAGGCTCTGCTAAGACTCCTCGGCACTTGCTGAAAGTCTGGGGATAGACACAGAAGATCCACGCGAGCATTCGGTCTTTGGGTTTTTCGGGAGGCGTGGTATTGACCAAGACGAGGCGTCCGTCGGGTTTCAGTACCCTTCTGAACTCGGCCGTAATCCTGCCAAAGTCTGTCACGGGGAGGATGTCGAACATATATTGATTGATCAAAAGATCGAAAGTGTTGTCAGCAAATGGAAGGCTCCGGCAATCTCCCAGTTGGAGACTATAGTTACGGACCCCGGTTTTTATTGCTCTTTTCTTGGCCCTCCTCAGCATCTTATGACAGATGTCGATCCCATCGCTCCAGCCGTCAGGATTGCGCCTGAGGATCTCCTGGAAATTGAGCCCCGTGCCCACAGCAACTTCCAAGATCCGTTCGCCATTCGTGATTTCTGAGACCTCCAGGGCACGGGCACGCGCTTTTGACTCCATGATGATCCCGAAAATGTCATAAACCGGTGAAATGAGATTGTACTTCTGAACCACTCTTTTCTTGGAGACCGAAACGCTGGCCAGGCTCATCTGTGACATCTCCGCTTCTCCTGCAAAACACCTTACACCCGGGAAATACCTCTCTTCGCCAAAAGCATCATCGCAAAGGACGACGGTTCTATATCACGGATTTCCATATTAATCAATCCTCTGCGGACCATGATCTCCCTGCTTCAGAGGGTCGAAAAGATCGATTTCCATGCGTTAGCGTCCACTTGTAGATACGCTGCGGCCAGGACGGGTCTGAACGAAAGGAGGCTCAGGCCGGATGGGTGAAGCTGAAGGCCCTTTTTCTCAAATCGGAACCTACCGTTCCTCCGCTCCCAAGCTCACGCGGTGACCCCATTCCCGCCCTTGGCGAGACAATGTCGCTCAGAGACATCAGACCCCCTCGAAAATGGGAGACCTCCTCGAAAAGGCGTACAAGAGTTTCCTCAGTTTTGTGGACGCTCATGTCCCTGAGGGACGTTTGCAGAACCGTCGGGGGACCCATCGAGGGCGAACAGGCTTCGACGTGAGCCTGCGACGAGCTCAGCCGAGCGTAAGGGGAAAACCCCGCCTTTAGAGCGGGGAGGCCTGCCTCAGGCGGGGCGAGGGTCAACGCGAGAGCAAGGTGAGCGAAGGGATATGAGGGCCTCATCTAGAGATTCAAAATTGCCGTGAAACATTAGAAGGTTAGAAATTCTTTGTTTTGAAAACTCAGGAAACTCCTGAAAGGCGTATTGTTGACCAGGGTTCTTCCGTATATAATGATTGGAGGACTTTTTTTCGGGTAAATCGGATCTTGACATCATTGATAAAAGAGCTTCTCATCAAGCCCGAGGGGCTACATTCTAAGCAAGGATAAGGAGAAACCATGCTCATCGAAGAGATCACGATGCGCGGCTTCGAGCAGGGGGTGAAGAAAACACAAACCGTACTCGTTCCGGTTGGGTCCGTGGAGGAACACGGCAATCACCTCCCATTGGCGACAGACACGCTGCAAGTCTACGAACTGGCCAAAAGAGTCGCTGAGACGGCCAAGGTACTTGTGGCTCCTCCAATATACTACGGTGTTCTTCGTAGCACCCGTGACCATCCTGGATCCGTCGGGATTTCTGCAGAAACCCTCAGAGTCCTGATCCGGGATATTGTCCATTCCCTGTACAGGCAAGGTCTTCGTCGGTTCATTATCATTTCAGGGCACGGTGGGTCCATGCATGTCGCTGCTCTTCGAGAGGTCGGTGAACTTCTGCTCAAGGAACTCGACGGGATTGCCCTCGCCGTCCTTTCCATCTTAGACTTGGTGACCGAAGAGGTATTTCAATGGATCGAAACACGAAATGACGCCCATGCAGGTGAGGTAGAGACCTCTGTGATGAAGTTTATCAAACCCGACCTGGTCCAGGGAACCTCGAAGGCTGAATTTCCCAGTTTCCCAGAGCCAATCTTGGTTGGAAACCCCAAAAAATACTGGCCCGGAGGCGTGTGGGGGGATCCTAGTAAGGGAAATGAGGAGAAGGGCAGAAGACTGATCGAACACGGCGTGGCGAAGGTGTGTGATTTGATACGGGAGATTGAGGCTTATCCAGATTCAATCTCATGATTCCCTGTTGGCGACTGAGAGTTGGAACTTGTTGAAATTCTATAGACTTTGTTTCTTTCCTGGTTTCTTAACGATAAAGTTCTAGAATGACGCCAGGGCTTAAGACGGAGGCGCCATGAAAGGATCAACACTCTTAACAGACCTTTACCAGCTGACCATGGTGGCAGGCTATTTCCAGGAGGGCAAGTCCAAACAGAGAGCCAATTTCGATTGGTTTTTCCGGACCCTGCCCTTTGGTGGTGGATTTTGTGTACTCGCCGGTCTGGATCAGCTGATTGAATACATCGTCAACCTAAGATTTGAGGACGTCCACATCAGGGCACTGGAGCGTCTGGGGATATTCTCGAAAGAGACTCTCAAGAAATTCGAGGGATTTAAGTTTACAGGAGATTTGTATGCCATTCCTGAGGGAACGGTCGTCTTTCCTCACGAGACGCTTATCCGGGTTACGGCCCCCCTTCCGGAGGCACAGATGCTTGAGACGACCCTCCTCAATATCATGAACTATCAGACTCTTATCGCCACAAAGGCTGCAAGGGTTTGCCTGGCTGCCGAAGGCGACCCGGTTATCGAATTTGGAATGAGACGGGCCCAGGGTCCTGACGGGGCCATCAGCGCAGCCCGGGCGGCATTTGTTGGGGGATGCGAATCCACCTCCAACGTACAGGCTGGCCTTCTGTACGACATTCCCGTTAGGGGAACACATGCACACAGCTGGATTGAGAGTTTTCCGAATGAGTTGGAGGCCTTTCGGGCCTACGCCAGGGCATTTCCGGATTCATGCATTCTGTTGGTTGATACCTACGATACGTTGAAGAGCGGCGTGCCCAATGCCATTCGGGTAGGAAAAGAACTGGAAAAGGCCGGGCACCGGTTTTTAGGCATTCGTCTCGACAGCGGTGATCTGGCCTACCTCAGTAAAAAAGCGAGAGAGATGCTTGATCAAGCGGGGCTGAAGAACGCCAGGATCGTTGCGTCGAGTGAACTTGATGAGTGGATCATTGAGAGTTTGAAAAAGCAGGATGCCAAGATTGATATCTGGGGCGTTGGAACTAGGCTGGTTACCTGTTGGGATCACCCTGCTCTCGGCGGTGTCTATAAGCTCAGCGCAGTTGAAGAGAATGGGCAGATGACACCAAAAATCAAGGTGTCTGGTGACCCGGAAAAAATCACCAATCCCGGCCGTAACAAGGTCGTGCGAATTTTCAATCATAACACGCTGATGCAGGGCGACGTCCTTTTGCGTGAGGATGAAGAGGTTGATGGTTCCAAACCGCTAACCGCCTGCCATCCGATGTATCCTCATGTCTGTAAAACCTACAAGGCCCCTTTTGAGGGGGAGGAGTTGCTCGTTCCCATCTTTTCAAATGGCGAGTTGGTTTATGAAAGGCCCAGTCTGATGGAGATTCAGGCAAATACTTTTAGGAATATGGAGAGATTGGAACCGGAATACAAACGTCTGACCAATCCCCATATTTATAAAGTCAGCCTCAGTGAAAAGCTAAACCGGGTCAAAGACCGGCTCTTGGTGATGCATCGATGAGTCGAGGGTTCAGGGGTCAGGAGTCAACGGGTTGTGGCCCAAATCGTTTTTTTCGACTTTTGTCTGATGAAGGCGGAAAGGGACGCTCTTCCCTTGCAAGGCCATCATCACATGGTTCCACAGGGATTCGGGGAACAACCCGTCAACCATCACTGGAGTGGAGTTTCCTGAGTTTTCAAGGCAAAGGATTTCTAACCTTCTGATGTTCCACGACAATTTTGAATGCTTTGATTGGACCCTCATATCCCTTCGCTCCCTTGCTCTCGCGTTGACCCTTGCGGGCCTGACAGATTTTGCTGTCGCAGGACAAAGGAAAAAGGTAAAAGGTTCAAGGAGAACCACTCTTAACAAACCTTTGGCCTTTAGCCTTTATCCTTTAACCTATCTGGGTCCCCCAACGCTTCCGCAAACGTCCCTCAGGGACATGAGCGCCCACAAAAGTGAGGAAACTCCACTCGCTGGACGAAGGAGAGGTATCTGCTAATCAAAGTCACCGTGAACGCCGACGCGTTGTCGTCATTTTTCAAGAAACTGAACCCCGGATCAAGATATCCATCCTGTATGTGGGCGGAATGTGGGGGAGGATGAATGAACCGATGTGGAGAGAGAGACAGGACTCTTACCAGTTCCTCGACACTGTGACCGCCATTTTTGTCACGGTTTTACTCGTCAGTAATATCGCGTCTGCAGCAAAGATTGTCGATTTGAAGATATCGATCGGTGGATTTCCCCTCGCCTTCGACGGAGGGACGTTCCTTTTTCCTCTGAGCTACATTTTCGGCGACGTGTTGACAGAGGTCTATGGCTACCGAAAAAGCCGTAAGGTCATATGGACGGGCTTTGGATGTGCGGGGCTCATGAGCCTCACTTTTTGGCTCCTTGGCAAGCTTCCTGGTGAGGTGTCCTGGGAAAGCATCGCGGGACAGGCGGCTTACGACAAAATTCTCGGGTCTGTTGGAAACGGGGCCATTATCGTAGCCAGCCTTTCTGCCTATTGGGCGGGAGAATTCTCAAATAGTTATGTCCTTGCAAAGATGAAGATTGCTACCGAGGGTCGCTGGCTTTGGTCCCGAACCATTGGGAGTACTCTGGTTGGGCAGGGTGTAGACACATTCCTGTTTATTGGAGTTGCGACAATGCTCGGTGTGTTTCCTGTGGAGGCGATGTTGAGTTTATTGGTAGCGAACTATCTTTTCAAAGTGGGTGTTGAGGCAGTAATGACGCCGGTGACCTATCGCATATGCAACCTCCTCAAGCGAATCGAGGGGGTAGACACCTACGACCATAACACCTCTTTCAACCCATTCAATCTCGAGCTATTTCACCAAGAAGTCGTAAGAGAATGAGCAAATCACCGAAACCTCGGCAATTTACAGGTCCTTGATATTCTAAAAGGCCTGAGGATCGTCTCGTTTGAGGCTTGAGGCGAAGGCCTCATAACCTCCGACCTCTAAATTAGCCTGTGTTCTCCCCTTTCCATCGCCTCGAGGCGTCGGACTCTCTCTTCGATAGGCGGGTGGGTACTGAAAAGGTTGGTCAATCCTTTTCCCCGAAGAGGATTGACGATAAAAATGTGAGCTGTTGAGGGATTTGCCCTCATTGGAATTCTCTTGACGGAAGCGTCCAGTTTTTTCAGCGCATTGGCGAGATACTTTGGGTGCTGAGTTATTTCGGCCCCGCCGTGATCGGCCAGATACTCTCTTGATCGAGAGATCGCCATCTGAATCAGCATCGCGGCCACACCAGCGAGAATCGATACAATGAGGACGACCAAAAAATTACCTCCGCGATCGTCGTCGTCACCGCCAAATCCGCCGAACAAAGCCCCCCACCGAGCCATCATACTCAGGTAACTGATGGCTCCGGCCAGCGTGGCAGCGATTGTCCCAACGAGGATATCTCTGCGCCGAATATGGGAGAGTTCGTGGGAGATCACACCCATAAGTTCCTCCCGAGCGAGAATCTTCAATAGGCCAGTTGTCGCCGCTACAGCAGCATGTTCAGGATTCCGTCCCGTCGCAAATGCGTTGGGGCTGTCGCTTTCGATGACATAGGTTTTCGGCATGGGCAATCCCGCTATTTGAGCGAGTTCCGCAACAGCTGAATGGAACTCCGGGGCCTCATCAGGTCCGGCAGGCCTAGCGCGGTACATTTTTAGGACGATCTTATCGCTGAACCAGTACGAGACGACATTCATCGCTCCGGCAAAAATCAGGGCGATGATCATCCCGTTTCTGCCTCCGAGTAGGTCACCGACCCAGAGAAAAAGCAGTGTCAAAACTCCCATTAATAGGTAGGTGCGGATCGTGTTCACGGTTTCTTACTCCTTAGCTATTATCGTGAAAGGCCTAAGAATCTCCTAAATCTGAAAATAATCATGACTGTGCGAAAATCAAGAGACCACATCGAGGGGTTTTCCCAGTTTTGTGGACCCCCATGTCCCTGAGAGACGTTTGTCCTCAAATGCCAAAGAACACCTTTACTAATCATAAGGTTACGTGACTCATCGGAAAGATCAGGGACTTCAGAGGCGCTTGCGGGCTTAACCTCCGTCCAGGGTGTGGTGCTCTGCTTTACGATACCAGGAGGCAGGGTCCTCGAGATATTCTTCCGTATCTCTAAGGGAGAGGTAGTGCTCGTGTTCAATCTTCGCTAGGAGCTCGAAGAACTGCCTTTCTTTCTCACCGGAGACACTGTCTCGGAGTTTGGCATAGTGTTTTGCGCCGGCAGCCTCAAAATCGATGGCTTTTCGGACGGCTTTCAGGTCGTCGTCGTCTCCTTCTGGCATTTCATCGACCCTCTTTAGAAGGTCGACGAGGATGTTTTTCACAATGGTATCTTTGACCCTGAGAGGCACGGTCTCAGGCCATTTTTCTTGTTTTTCCCATTTCTGGTGCAGATCTTTCAGCCGCTCGAAGTGTTCGAGTTCCTCGTCCCCGATTTGCTTGAACATGGCCTCCCCGAGGGGGTTTCTGGTTCTCTCGGCGTTTTTGAGGTAAAATTTGCGCTCTCTCAGCTCATTGTTAAGAGCTACTTCCAAGGCATTGAGACGTTCCTTTTCATTCATGATCATTCCCCTTGTTTTTCAGTCCCTTGATCCTCTGGACCGTCCGCGACCAGACTATAAACGCTGACATGAGAGGGAACGTTCTTAAATCTCTTCTCCCCCAGATGTTTTAGGTTGACCTGACCGTTCAGGCGTCTTGCCGTCTCAGGACCGATGAGGATCTGACCATTTTCGGCAGCGTTGGCGATTCGGGCAGCAAGATTGGTCACGGGGCCACTCGCGGTGTAAGTCATTCTCGAACCAGCAGAGCCCACAAACCGCGTCATGCCGACGAGTGCGGGACCGGAGTTGATCCCCATGTTGACGGTGACCGGATTAAAACGACCCTTCAACTCGGTGTTGATCTCTAAGGTTCTTTCGCGAATGGCCATCGCCGTATTGACTGCCTGGTGGGCATTTTTTGTGCGATCAGGGTCTTGAAATATAATCATCAGGCCGTCACCGGCCGTCTCGTTGATATCTCCATCGAATCGATAGACGGCGTCGAGATAGCTGGAAAAATACTTCTCAATGATGAAATTGACCTTGACTTTGTCGAGGACCTGGCTCATTCGCGTATAGCCGGCGATATCCAAGAAAAGGACGGTGACATCCTTCTCCTTTTTTTCAAATTCCGGAGCGTCAGGGTCTTTCTTCACGATTTTCTTGACAGAATCCGGAACAAATTTCTCCAGATGGCCGAGGATCTTGTCGGCCGTCATCTTCTCCTGAGACACTGTCCAGTGTCGCCTAGCATTTTTGATCACATTGGTGGCCAAATCGGAGAGATCCTTGAGGAGCGCAATATCTTTTTCGTCGAACCGGGTAGTTTTATCGGTAATGAGGCTCAAAACGGCCATGATTTTCTCGTCTTCGTAAATGGGAAATGCGATCTCACGACCAATCTCCGGAAAGCTCTTGGTCCCTGGCTGATCCGTCCCTTCAACCCAGGATTTCTTGGAAATCGCCTCCTGGATAATCTTGCGGTTTGCCTTGCAGAGACGGCAATTGATTCTGTCTTTGAAGACAGCGCAGTGGAGGGGTCGCATATAATCCTGGGATTTCTTATCAAACATGACAAGACAGGCTTCCTTGGCCTTGGGGAAGATCACCCGAGCCTCGTCCCGGATCTCCTCCAAGACTTCTCCAATGTCAAGGGAGGAGGTGATCTTTTGCGTGATCCTTTTCATATTTTCGAATCTTTCTTTGTAGGAGGCTTTCATCAGACCTGAATCACCTGACTGGTCTATATCCACTTCATTCTACTTTGGCTGATTGCACGATTTCAAGGAAATTCGCTCTGGTCTATACCCTTCGGTCCTGAGGGGGAAGACTCGGCAGGAATGGCAGACCTGTGGGTGACTCCACTGACTTTCATGGCCTTTGCTTCCCTGAAAAGGGGACGATAGAGAAGGATGCTCGTTACAAATGGGAAAACGTAATAGACAATGCGGTAGAGGAGCACTGCAACGATTGAAACCTCTAGGGGTACAGCGAGGCTGTAGTAAATGGCTGCCATGGATCCCTCCATGATCCCAATGGCACCCGGAATGAACGAAATTATGGAGACAAAAATACCGACAGCAAAGCCGACCAGCAGGATTCCCGGAGAGATGCGATAACCGATTGTGATGAACGATAGGTAGAGGGTGAGAAGGCAGCACAGCCAATCGAGAAAGACGTAGAACAGGGGAAGAATCATTTCTCTTTTTCGCTCGAGCATCAGAGATATTCCTTGGTGGAATTCTTCCTTAAATTCTTCGAGCGAACCCTTCTTGAAGATGACCCTTCCTGTGAATCTGAACGAAATCCGGTTGATGAGCTTGTAGAAAAAATCAATAAAACGTTCTCGGAATGCCTTGTTGATGACAGATCCAGCAGCCAGGAAGGAAAGGGTCAGCGTGATGGCGAGAACGGCACCGGAGGTCAGATGATGGTATAGGCGGAGTCCGTTATTGGTGAGGAGATGTCCAAACCCGAAGATGACGAATCCGATGAGCACACCATTGAGCAACAGGTTGTGGATAAAGGAGACCAGAAACGTCTCTGAGAAGGAGATCTTCTTTTTTCTCAGAAGGAATATTCGCATCGTCAATCCGCCAACCCCACCCGTGGAGACAAGGTAATTGACTGAGGTCGAAACCCAGGAAATGACAAACATCTCCTTGAAGGAGAGGCACTCACCGACGAGATCGAGTAGTCGCTTTAATGCGAGACCGATAAAGAGATAACTCAAGATAGCGGCTACGAAGGCAAGAAACATGAAAGCAGGCTCTATCTTCTGGGCTAGGGTTAAGATCTTCTGGATATCGGAAATGCTGAATATCAGGCCGACGCCGATGATGATCGCGAGAATGATCTTAGTGATCGGCTTGGCGAGAAGTCTTTGTTTCCCAACAGTCGTATCTGTCGAATGCATGCCGACTCTATCTCCTGCGAATTAGCCTGCATTCTATTGTTTTTTGCGAGACCTGACAAGCATTTCCAGGCAGGAGTTTCCTCTTCTGGGTTCGTAATATCTTCTTGGAGATGAGACGGGGGATTGAATAGACCGAGAGGGGGGGCCACCCCCCCTCCCGGTTTTGGTTTATTGGGGGGAGACAGTCACGAAGAGGCTGTTTTCGCCCCTTCGAATAAGGAAGAGAATGCTCTCTTGGCCTTTGGCCTCTTCGATGGCCTGGCCAAAATCCTCAACGTTTGCAACGGGAGTTCGATTCACTTCTTGAATAACATCGTCCCCGCGGATGCCAGCCTGGGCGGCAGGACTACCCGGTGTAACGCTCTTTACCACAACGCCCGAGACGCCTTCCAGCCCTAGCCTCCGGGCGATTTCGGGGGTAATATTCTGGACTGTCAGGCCGAGAGGCTTTTCGGANNTTTTCGGACGGCGCGATCGCCACCTCTTCCTTTTCCTCCATTTCAGCCAATGTGGTCTCAAGGGTGAGAACCTTTCCCTCCCTGAAGACCTTGATCTCGATCTTTTTGCCGGGCGGAGTCGATGCCACCGTTCGTGAGAGGTCCCCGAACTCCACGATCTCATGCTTGTCGAATTCGAGGATGATATC
>JABAOH010021287.1_pt2 | contig 13554 bp, 14 predicted proteins | sample 7062181 | NCBI WGS metagenome assembly JABAOH01 (sample SAMN14538630, study PRJNA623070) | marine sediment metagenome | biome: marine biome [ENVO:00000428]; feature: marine pelagic biome [ENVO:01000023]; material: deep marine sediment [ENVO:00002113]; isolation source: pool of 5 deep marine... | reverse complement strand
CGTCCATCGCTTGTGATTGTGACGTCGCCAAAGCTGTCTACGAGCATTTTGTCCATGCCTTTTGGTCCAAGAGAGCTTTTCACAGCTTCTGCCACGATTCGCGCTGCCATGATATTGGCGTGTTGTGCTTCTTTGCCTCTAGAACGAGACGCGCCTTCTTTCAAAATAAGGACAGGTACTCCCGTAACTTCTGAAGCCAATTTCAATCAATCCTCTTAATGCACTTTCGAACAGTAGAAAACGCTTTAGAATATAAATTTTTCTAGTTTTTTATGAATTTTAGGATGTGAGATACATGCGTTCACGTGTGCTCACGAAGCTGAAGGAGCAGTCTTCTGCAAGCTTAGCGATAGGGTAGATACTTTGTCCCTAAGAGTTCCCTTGCGATTATTATTTTTTGTATGTTGAGGGAGCCTTCAGCGCCTATTATATATGACATTATGCCTCTTAGTCCCATCTCAAGGGGGCACTCTTTTGTGTAGCCGTAGGCTCCAAACCATAACATGACTCGCTTGAAAACGTCGAAGGCGAAGGGTGGAACTTTTAATTTGCAGGCTGAGACGTACTTGCTGACTTCTCTGGCTGAAAACTTTCCTTCCTTGTATTTCTTGTTCATCATCCATGCAGTATTGTAGGTAAGGGATCTTAATGCTTCAAGTTCAGCCCACATGTCAGCTAACTCGAACTGTATCCCTTCAAACTTGGCTATTGGACGGCCAAAGGCTACTCGCTCCTTAATGTATTCCATCCCGAGTTCCAAGGCTCGTTTCGACGCGCCTAGGCATGTTGCCCCTATCATAAGTCTGGCAGTGTCGAAACCCTCCATTGTTAGATAGAAGCCTTTTCCTTCTTCACCTATCATGTGATCGTCTAGAAGGAGAACGTTATCCATTACAAAGCCGCCTGTTGAGATTCCCATTCTTCCCATGTCTTCGTACCGCTTCACAATTTCCACTCCTTTCGCGTTGATTGGTAGGAAGAAAGCTGTCATCCCCAAGTGATGTTTTTCAGGAATAGGTGGAGGTGACGTTCTGACCAGAACCAAGTAGCCGCCTCCCCATTTTTTTGCTTCTTCTGTTCCACTTGTGTAAAGTTTCTCTCCTTTCAAAACCCATCTGTCACCTTTTTTCTTGGCTGTTGAGAGGACATTCGCCACGTCGCTTCCACCCCCAGCTTCGGTGGTTGCTATTCCTATGAAGCCATCTCCTTTGATGGCATTCTTGATGAAATCTTCTCTAACTTGTTCTGAGCAGTATTTGTCGACAACGAATCCCCATGAATTTTCGACAAGGAAGAAGACAGGTATAGCTATGCTGATGTCTGCGTAACCTAGCTCTTCGGCCGCGATGCAGGTGGTTATCCAGTCGGCACCGACTCCACCGTGTTCTTCGGGAACAGTCATCAGAAGCAAATCTAAATCTGCCATTCCCTTAACAATCTCCTTTGGAAGTTCATGTTTCCCGTCGATCTCCCTGATTTTCTCCAATGGAAGGTTCTTTCGACACCATTCGCGGATAGCCTTTCTGATGAGTTCTTGTTCTTCAGTGAAGCTGAAATCAACCATGCGTCTCACCGTTAAGGGATAGGCTTTCTATACACAAAAACATATAACGGTTGTTGCACTCGCGTCTTCAGGACAGTCAAAGTAGTTTGGCTTGCTTGGTTTTCACGTTTTTCTTTATTCTTTTTGCTGGTTTCCAGGACTTGCGAACAAATTCAGGGTAAGTTCCAAACTTTTTGATCCATTGTTCGAGGAACACTACGGTTTTTGGGTCGGTTATGTATCCTGAGCCTAGGTCGCCGTGTTTCTCTCTGAGCTCTCGTACGGCTTTGTCGCGTTCAACTTTGGCTATGATGGAGGCTGCTGAGACTATGAGGTATTTTGCATCGGCTTTGTGCTCGGAAACTATCTGAACTTCGAAGGGAAGGTTTTCTAGAATGTGTTGTTTGAATCTTTCTTCTAAAACGTCTGAGGCATCCACATAGGCGATGTCAGGCTTTAAGGCGGCTATAACCTCTGCCATTGTTCGGGCTTCTAAATGGTTAAGCTTACGTAGTCTTCTTCCGGTTTCTACAACCTTGTCGATTTCAAAAGTTGACAATGCAATGAAGTGACTCCGAAGGGCTGTTCTGTTTATTTCCTTAGCCAGCCGCTCCCGTGTGCGAGATGAAAGAAGCTTTGAGTCTTTTACCCCTAAATTCACAAGCTTTTGCAGATTTTCTTCTTCCACCAGGACCCCTGCAATAACCAGGGGACCTATAACTGAACCTCGTCCTGCATCGTCAACTCCTGCTATTCGCATGTTAACTCACCTAACTATTACTATAGAGGTCTCTGTCAGAGACTGCGTAACCTTTTTGCGCGAGAACATTTATAGAGTTCTCTACATATACTACTTTCCGAGACTCATAGGGTATAGAACATTATGACCGAGGAAGAGAAGTCAAAATCCAACGAAGAAGTAACAAAACTTGCGATTGACAAACTATCCGACTTCAAATTTCACGCAGCCTATATGGCCTATTCTAAGATTTGGGACCATGCCACTTCAGAACAGATTAGAGCGGAACTGAACGAGATCATATCATCGCTTTCCAAGGAAGAGATGAGCTATTCAAGCTTTTACCAGAGGCTGGATCAATTTGGACAACGGGGTTCCGAACATCATGCCTATCCTAGGAGAAGAATAGAAACTCAGAGGAAGAGGGACTGGAGAAAAAAGCAAACAAGAGCGCAAAGGAACGCGAGACATAAAGGAAGACGCTGAGACAAGCGCCTCTTCTACCATAAGCTTAAATAAGGCAACTCGTCAACTGATTGAACACGCAAGAATTAGAATTCCAAAGAATGCTAGTTCTTAGTTGATATAATAGGGAGGTGCAATTTGCGTGTCGTATAGAGAACCTCGAGAGATGCATAAGGCAGTCTGCGCCGACTGTGGTCAAGAATGCGAAGTTCCATTCAAACCCGATCCTAACAGACCAGTGTATTGTCGAGATTGTTGGTCGAAGAGAAGAGGACGATCGAGAAGACCTAGATATTAGGTTTCATTGCTAAGCCTTTTGCGTCAATTTTCTTAACAATCTTTTTATTTTTCCTAGCAATTTCGCCTTAACTTTTCTGTCTGTCTTCAGGGCAGTTGTAGTTATTGTTTTGAATCATTGGATATAAGTAGTGCTTTTGCAGTTTTCTCGATGAGAATGTTGTGGAGATATGCTCTGTTCTCACTTGTTACTTCGATTATTTCTGCGTCATCTCTTTTCTTAATCAGGTTGATGAGGGGGTCATGCGCTTTGAAATGGATTGTTCCTAACACGGGCTTGCCGCTTTCCATGGCTTTTATTACTGCCTCTCTAAAGGCTTGCGAGAACAGCTCCATGGGTCCTATTTCGTCTATTATGATTATCTGAGCGTTTTCGGCTGCGTCTCGAATGGAACCAGCGCCTATAATCTCGAGGTCGTTTAAATTAACTCTGTACTTGCCTACTTTGGGTCCGACAGCTTGATTGACATGAGCTAGTCTTCCTCTCTGTCCAGAGTGGAAGTCGATGATTTCGAAACCTACCCGCGCTCCTCTTTCGCGAACTTCACGGCTTAACATCCCGCCAATCTTGTAGCCTTTTGATTTTAGCCCTTCAACTGCACGGAGAAGAACCGAAGTTTTGCCAATGCCTGGACGCCCTGTTACAAACAAAAGACGACTCAACTAATCCACCTTACACTATCCTATGAACACCACATTGAGCTTTTAAATGTAAGAAATGGGAAAGGCAACAACAGGTTTATGCTTCAGAAGTTCTTCTGTTCTAACCAATCTGATTCATAGGTGGTTCTCTTCTTTGTTTATTTGATTCATATTTTAGGCTGGGCTGTCCGCAACTTATATTAGAGGTTAATGATTTTTTGTTGATTTCCAGTTTAACAGAGGTGAAACACATATGGTTAATGAGGCTAGAGGAAGACTCTTCAAAAGAAAAGACAACAAATATCTAATCTACGTTCCACTAGATTTAGCTGAGGACAGCATGTTTCCATTCAAAACTGAATCCTCCAAAAAGCTGAAGATATCCTTCAAGATTGGAGATAACAAACTAATCGTTGAAGAGTGGAACGAATCTTAGACCTTGAATAGCCTATTTGCAACAGGCTAAACATCCAATGAGAGGACCTTTAAACGAATACATTTGAGTTAGAGATTTCTCACTCTCTTCCGTCTGAACGAGGAAGTTAATCCGATGATTATGAATAGACTAATTATCCTTGGAGACCATGTGATGAGCGCGTTTGGGAAGATTTCATCTTCAAAGAAGATGTCTATCGCTAAAAATCCTATAGCCAGAATAAAAATCAAGATGAGCCCCAAATCCACACTCATTTTATATCTCCCTATAAGTCAGAAAGAACTTTTCTCCTTAAATTATCAATGCAACTTGAAATGAAGAAAGCAAAAAGAAAAGTCAAGAATTCGTTAGTGAGACTCATACTTCTTTTGACTTCCATGTATACCACACAATCAACACTGGAGCCACAAATAATGCAATCGCAATCAGTCTCTGATGACCAGTGTGCATCGCAGGATCAGCAAAATTCAAAAGTCCAAGTCCAGCAAAGACTATGCCCACGATGATGTTTGCCCAGCGATTCATCGAATCCTTCAAAGTCAGAGTCAGGAAAGCCATCACCAAAGGAACCAGCAACATGACCGCCAACACAAACAAAACCTCAGGTCCCAACACTCCTAAAGCCAAAATTTTTCGGTAGTTACCTTTTATTAGGGTCGATATTTAACGAATCACATGGCAACCAGCTTCTGAGGTGTACGGTTGAGCATTGATTTTCCAACCGAAGTGGTTCAGGAAGGAAAAGTGAGCGTTGTTGTGCCTAAGCTTGAGGCTTTTGTTAAAGAACCCTGGGAGTATGCTCCTTCTAAGGCGCCAGTGTTCTACAACCCCCTCATGGAGTTCAACAGAGACATAGCTGTCTTGGCATTCCAAGCCTACCAAAAGATGGTTAAGCGAGAAATTACGGTTTGCGAACCCCTAGCGGGCTGTGGAATTCGAGGGATACGATTCGCAAAAGAGGTTAAAGGCGTCAAGAAAGTCATCGTAAATGATATCAATTCAGAAGCAGCCAAACTCGCCCAATTTAACGTTGACCACAACAAGCTAACCAAGCATGTTCAAGTTGTCAACGGAGACGCAAATCTTCTTTTAGCGCGTCATGCTGCGCCCCGTCGAAGATTCGATTTTATCGATGTTGACCCTTTTGGCTCTCCTGTTCTCTACATGGATTCTGCTGTAAGGGCTTTACGCAACGGTGGTTTATTGGCTTTGACTGCCACGGATTTGGCTCCTCTCTGTGGAGTTCATTCGAAAGCTTGTGTTCGGAAGTACGGGGGCAAACCCTTACGAACAGAGTACTGCCACGAACTTGCAGTTCGACTTTTGGCTGGTTGTCTAGTAATGACGGCGGCTAAACATGACATTGGAGTTCAAGTAGTGTTTGGTCATAGCACATACAACTACGCCCGAGTCTACGCTCTTGTTAGCTTTGGGGCAAGACGAGCAGACAGTAGTGTTAGGAAGATGGGGCACATTCTTCACTGTTTCAGCTGTCTTCATCGAGAACCATCAGAGGGATTGATTTCAACCTTGAAGCGAAAATGCCCTGCATGCGGTTCAAACATAAGCATTGCGGGACCTTTATGGCTTGGCAAATTATGGAATAAAGAGTTTTACATCTCAATGCGGAGGTTTGCTGAAGGAAGGAAGCTGAGAAATCAAAGGATGATTCTTAAGTTTTTATCTTTGATTGAGAGTGAGATAGAGGCACCCGCCACTTACTATGTCATCGACAAGATTTGCGACAGACTTAACCTGTCTGTTCCACCCTTAGCTGAAACAATTGAAGCCTTGAGAGAGGCGGGTTTCCAGGCGACACGAACCCACTTCAACAGCAAAGCATTTAGAACCAATGCTCCAGCTAAAGTTGTGAAGGAAACGGTTATCAGATTGTCTTCCTCTCATAGGTCAAACTTGAGGCAAGGCAAATAAGTCGTCATAGCTTTAACAAAAAAAGGGTGGAAAAAACGTGAGGCAAAGTTTGATCTATAGAAAAGCTAAGAAAACCCTGGACAGAACACTGCAACTCCTTCTATTGTTTATTGCTGCGACTTCGGTAATTGGTAATCTTCCAATAGCCACGGGACAGTCTTCAAACTCTTACGCCTATGAATTCACGGTGAACGAAGAGGGATTTACACGAGTAGACATAACTTTCCAAAGTACCACCAGCCCAGGGTCATCTTGGATTATTGTGCCAAAATTTTCACCCTGGAAATACGATGTCACCCCGCCAGGACAAATCACAGGATCTAATGTAGTTAATGAAACCCAAAATTATGTTGGCGATGACTACTATTTCTACCAAGTTTTCGAGTTTTCTTTTTCTTCAACCAGTTCTTTCCAGATGAAAATCCAGTTTAACATGACAGAGGGAGCCTTGATAATTGAGCCTCGAGGAGTCTTTTTCTCACCTCTAGTAGGTTTTGATCCAGCTAGTATTGGCAGATCTAAGGCTGAAATTCTCTTTCCCAGCAACTTCAAGGTTAAAGAGGACCTTATAGCATCCTCTTCAGAAATAAGCACCCACACTGTTCCAGATTCAAACCGCGTCCTCTTTAACCTTCAAAACAACCTTGAAAGACTACAGGTTGAATTTGAGACGGCTGCTGCCGAACCATCATGGAAACTGCTCAACCAGAGCGTGTTTACCTTCCAAACCGTAAAACGATACGAAAATTACGCTTCCGAGATTTTAACTCTTTTCGACGCGGTCTATGATGATTTCACAGATTTGTTCAACGTAACTTTGGAGGATATAGATGTACAGTTTTTTATTCCAGAATTTGAAACTTTACTTGCTGTTGGCGGATTTGTCCCCTTCGTTGGACGGACACTGGGAGAGATAAACATTAACATTTTCTTTGTAAGGGCTGTGAATGGAACCATTGAAACCATCGCTTTGCATGAGTTGGTTCACCACTTCTTGTGGAAAACTGGGTTATCCCCAGACATTTTCCTCTGGGTTCACGAAGGAGCCGCTCAATATGTAAGCATTGAAACAGTGGATGACCTAGGTTACGAAGGAGCAGCCCTAGAAAGGGACAGACTAGAGCAAAGTGCATCCCAACTTATATCGCAAACTGGAGAGGATTTTGGCTTTCTTCAAGACTGGACTCCAGAGAATCAAGGAGATGTTGGGCGAAACTACGTGGCTTCTTATTACGTTACAAGTAGATTAGCCGAAAAGTATGGAGGACTCGACTTCTACAAACAGTTTTTTGAATTAATACAAGGATTAGACATCAAAACCAACGACATGCTTGCCTTCTATATGAGTCTGGCAGCAAACGCCACAGTTGACTTAACCCTAAAACAATGGGGATTCAACATTCGCCTCTTATACACAGAGTCAAAGATTTCCCCAGAACTAATACATGCAACTGAAAAGGCTATAGACGGAGTAAACCCAGTGTTTCAACCTTACAAGTTTATAGCAGAGACTCTTTTCCAACAAGCTTTACTTCGCCTCGAAAACGGAGATGTCGAAGGAGCAAACCAGCTACTCAACACAGCCACCTCTTTGGCGAATCTAGCTCCATTACTAACGTTATTAACCCTAGCTGCCCTCTTAGCAATCACTGTCTACATTCTCCATAAACACACGTCAAAACCAACCATTGAGCCTCCGCCATTACCACCCACCTTTGAAGAACCAACTACCTAGTTTTCTTCATTTTCCAATGAAAAACTTGTCTTCAGCTAAAAACTTAAGAGAACGATTCCATCCGCATAACTACAAGTGCAAACATGCGGTCGTGGTCTAGCCTGGTCAAGGACTTCGGCCTCCCATAGGCACGCTCTGAAGAAAGCCGGCGACCCGGGTTCAAATCCCGGCGGCCGCATCACAATTGCTTTGCGTACGAATGTTTCAGAAACTTTTCAAGGGCAATCATGAGCCAAGGTGTGTATGTTCTCGTTTCTCTCGATACCCTTTCTCTTAGCTCTGGGAGACTTGTGTGGCTGAAGTTGGAGACTTCTTGCGGGTTTGGTTGAACTTTGCCTTCGTATTTTCCCACCAACAGAGCGCAATACTCGTTTTCTGCATGGTCGTCAAAAGGTGTAAAGTATGTGAAGGCAAACAGTTTTTTCACTGTTGCTGAGATGTCTAACTCATGTTTTAAGGCTCTTTGTGCGGCGCTTTCATAGGTTTCATGGGGATAAACGTGGGTGGCAGCAGTACAGTCCCAGTATCCAGGCCACAACTGCTTGTATTGGCTTCTCTGCTGAAGTAGCAGCATCTTTCTTTCGTTGAATAGGAAAACAGCTAGGGCTCGGTGCATTTTTCCTTTTCCAGCATGGCATTTTTCTCTTGTTTCTTGTCCTATTTCGTTGTCGTTTTCATCTACAAGTATTAAGATTTCTTCCATGGCTTAGCTTTCCCTTCGTTCTCTTAGACTTAGCGGAGAATTAAATCTCTTATTTAGTCACTGATATATTAAAGGTGATTCGCATGAAAGCCACTGCTGTAGCGCATCCTATACAGGGTTTGATAAAGTATCACGGGTTGAAAAAGCCTAAGCTGAGAATCCCCTATCACGACAGCATCTCAGCTTGTATCCAAGCCTTAAGCACCACAACAACGGTTGAAGCTTCCAGTTCTTTAAGGCAAAATTTAATCATAATTAACGGAGAAAAACAGAGGGGACGAGACAAGGAAAGAGTGGAAGAAGTTCTCAAAAAACTGAAAAAATTGGCAGGATTTTCTGGCAATTTCAAGATGGCTTCTGAAAACAGTCTCAAAGTAGGCAAAGGCTTAGGCTTCTCAGCATCAGGTTTCGCCGCTCTAGGCGCAGCTGCCTCTCAAGCACTAGGCCTTAACCTGGACACGGTTACGCTTTCAGAGACTGTACGGTTGGGAGCTGGTTCTGCCACGAGAAGCCTCGCTGGACGGTTCGCCGTATGGTACGCTAATAGAAACGGAAGATCCTACGCCGAACAATTGGATGTGCCCCATATCAAAGAGTTTTCCATGATTATCGTGCCGGTTCATTCTGATGTGAAAACCGATGAAGCCCATGCCGAGGTGCTTAGCTCTCCTCTTTTCAAAGCGAGATTGAGAAACGTTAGCAACCTGTCAAGAACGATGAAGGAAGCTTTGAGAAGTGGAGATATCGTCACGATAGGAAGGCTTGCTGAGGAAGACACGTTGAATCTTCACGCGATTACGATGACAGGCAAATCTCGTATGGTGCTTTGGGAACCCGATACCCTGCGTATTATAAAAGAGGTTGTTAAGATGAGAGGAGAGGGAATCTTGGCATGGTACTCGATTGACACTGGACCTTCGGTTTTCATTAATACTTACAGAGAAAACGCTGAGGTTATAGTTAAACGACTTCGCGAAATGGGGTTCAAGAACACTATTACCAGCGGAGTAGGCGAAAAACCCTTCTTAACCAGTAAGCATCTTTTCTAACGAATTCTCAAGTTCACAAGGAATCTTGTTTATTAGGCTCAATCGGCAGTCTGTGAAAGACGAGTAAACAGTTTAAGGTAGTCTTCAAGGTGTCTCGTTATCAGAAAGTTCTTTCTCACATGTTCTCTGCCTTTCTCACCCATTCTTTTGGCTGTTTCTGGATGTTTCAACAGGTAAATAGTTTTCTCCGCAGCTTCCTTTACATTGTTCACTAAGAATCCAGTTACATCATGAAGGACTTGAAGAGGAATTCCCCCAACGTCTGCACCCACAACTGGAACTCCTTTCCAAAAGGCTTCTGAGATGGTGAGCCCGAAACCTTCTCGTAGAGACTTCTGCAAAACCACATCTGAGGCTCTTTGGAAGGCATTCACCTCAACATCATGAACGCCCACTAAATTCGTAAGTAAATGTATGTCATAGTCTTCTCCCGCATAACGAGCAGTCTTTTCAAAGTAAATCCATCCTTCAGGGTCGTCTGAAGCCATGCTTCCAATCAAGAGAAGCTGAACGTTAGGGATCTTCTTTTTGATGAGTCTGTACACGTCGATGACTCCAAGGGGGTCTTTCCAAGGGTCAAATCGTGAAACCTGCGTTATGATAGGCTTTTCAGGGTCTACATCATACTTGTCTAGAATTGAGAGAATCACAGTATCTGATAGAGACTTGTTCTTGTCGCTCAGCGGGTCTATAGAAGGCGGAATTATCGCAGTCTCATTGATTTTGAGAGAGTTGCTGACGAATTGTTTCATGGTGAAAATCGAAGCATCGTAGAGACTTACGAAAGGAGCCAAGAACTTTAAAAACTCTTGATTTGGCTGGGATAAGTCTATGTGACAGCGCCAAATCCACTTTCCATGCTTCTTTCGGTAGTAGCTTATGAGAGGGAGAGGCTGCGGGTCATGGATAACCACATGGTCATAATCTAATTTCATCTGACTCGCATTGGCTGCGTTCTGTTGAAGATAGATGTTCTTTAATTCTTCGGTTAACGGTGTCTTCATTCCTTGAAGGGCGTTATGGATGGTTTTCGTGGCATCAAAGAACTCTGTGGTGCCTTCGATCACCTTCCATTGGGCGTCTAGTCCAACATCTCGCATTAATGAGACGAGTCGGTGCAAGATTTCAGCTACGCCGCCTCCGAAGGATGTGGAATTTACATGCACCGCGGAGCTTCCAGAGAGCTTCTCAGCTAAGCCTTGTATATGCTCAACCTGTCTTTCTCCAATAATGCTTTTGTATTGGTTGAGGGAAAGTTTTCTCACAGAAACTGTGTTCTTATCCATTGAGGTTCACGTTTGTTCAGAACGTTCTTTCTCGGAATTAAACTTTGTCTCAAGATGTTCACAAAATAACCTGCGGAGAGCATGTCTCAAAACTCTTTTAGGTGTGAAACAAAACTCTACTAATCCAGACAACTCGATGTGTTGGTCGCCTTGGCAAAAGTTCTGCTCAAAAACGTGACAAAGAGCTTCGGCGAGGTCGTAGCTGTCAACAGTCTAAGCCTGGAAGCCAGAGACAAGGACTTTCTCATCTTGTTGGGGCCGTCGGGCTGTGGGAAAACCACTGCACTTCGGTGCATAGCTGGACTGGAAACCCCTGAAGAAGGGGAAATCTACATTGGAAACCAACTTGTGAACGACCTGAGCCCTAAAGAAAGAAACATTGCTATGGTTTTCCAAAGCTACGCGCTCTACCCCCATATGACGGTCTTCAAGAATTTAGCCTTCCCCTTGGAAAACGCGAAGGTTTCAAAAGATGAGATAGAAAGAAGAGTTAAGCAAACGGCAAAACTGCTCAAGATTGAAGCGCTTCTTCACAGAAAGCCAAAACAGCTTAGCGGAGGCCAACAGCAGAGAGTAGCCCTAGGCAGAGCTATAATCAGAGAACCCCATGCCTTTCTTATGGACGAACCCCTTAGCAACTTGGATGCGAAGCTGAGAGTCTACATGAGGGCTGAGCTCAAGAAACTTCAAAAAGAACTAGGGGTTACAACCATCTATGTTACTCACGACCAAGTTGAAGCCATGACCATGGGCGACAAGATCGCCATACTCAACGAGGGCGTTCTTCAACAGTTTGACCCTCCTAGTAGCATCTATTCCCACCCATCCAACATGTTTGTGGCAGGATTCATAGGCAGCCCACCCACAAACTTCTTCGATTGCAGCCTGATAGAAGGAGTTCCTTGCACTCTCGACACAGGAGAGTTCAAGTACCCTCTGCCTGACCATGTGGCGGAGGCAGCAAAGAAGTGCACTTCTAACATGTGCATACTGGGTGTTAGGCCTCAAGATGTCCTCGTCTACAAGGATGCGAAGAAGAAAGAGTTGATCAAGGTTGTGCTCGACGTGATAGAGCCCCTTGGAGATGTAATAATACTTGACCTGAAAGTTGGAGATTATCTGGTTAAAGCAGTAGTAAGTCCTGACTTTAAAGCAGAGTTGGGAGAGGAGCTCTGGATAGAATTTCCCAAAAACAAGGTACATATCTTCGACAAGAAGACTGGTACCACTCTGGTGTAACTCTCTAGCCCTTGACTGCCCCTGCGACGATTCCTCTAACATAGTATCGCTGCAGGGCTACGTAAATTGCGATAGGTATGATCATCACTATAATCGAGGCAGCAGACAAGACTGTCCAGTCTTTGAAGAGTCTTCCCCTTATAACCGGTATAGCTTGGGTTGCCAGCTTCAAGTCAGGGGAGCTAATGAGAACCAAGGCGAAGAAGAAGTCGTTCCACACCCAAACGAACTGCAGCGCTGTAAGAGAAGCGAGGGCTGGCAAAGTCAACGGCAAGACTATCTTATAGAAAATTTCGAAGTATGAGGCGCCATCTATCAGCGCAGCTTCCTCTACCTCCACTGGAAGCACGGAAAAAAAGTTTCTAAGGAAGAGGATTTGCCATGGTAGAGCGAAGGCTGTATGTACAAGGATTAAGCCTATGTAGTTGTTCCACAGTCCTGTTCTTATCGTTATGTTGAAGATGGGAATGATGACCATCTGCTGAGGAATTGTTTGGAGAAGAACAATCACGAGGAACAGCAAATCTCTTGTGGGAAACCTGAACCTTGCAAAAGAGTATGCTCCTAAGGCTGCGACAAGTATAGGTATGAAAGTTGAAGGTATGGTCACTATGAGGGAGTTCAAGAGAGCTCTGCTTAGGGGGGCACTCGAGTGATTCCAAGCTCCGACGTAGCCGCTAAGTGTGGGGTTGAAGACCTCGAAGTTCCACCAGCCTCTCAGAGTTTCCTGTAACGGTCTTATCGACGCCATAAAGACTCCAAGAAATGGTATTATCCAAATCAACGAGACAGACCAAGCGATTATATGGGTTAATATCGTGAATTTACTTACCCTTTTCAGTCTTGCAAAAACGTCTAGTCTGCTCAACTTTTCACCATCTTGTTAACCATGTAGGCTGCGAACCCAAACGTCATAATAGTCAACATAGTCGCTATAGCCGAAGCCGTACCAAATTTGGAGGGAATTTCAAAAAAGGCTTCGAGATACATGGCTAAGGCCATTACCATGCTTGCACCGCCCGGACCCCCACGCTGTATGACCCAGACTATGTCGAAGATCTTGAGCTCCCAAAGGAGGGTCATAGTAACGACCACTATTGTAGCTGGTCTCAGCATAGGAACAGTGAGGCGCCAGAAAATTCGCCAACGGGACGCCCCATCTATTTTAGCGGCTTCAAAGAGCTCCACAGGGATGCCCTCTAAGCCGGCTGAGTAGACTATCATACAGAAGCCGGTCCAAATCCAGACGCTTCCAAATATTAGAGCTAAGAGAACGGTGTCTGGAAAGGCAGTCCATATTCTGGTCAGGTGTCCTAGCCCCATGACTCTAAGAAAAGCGTTCACTATTCCAGCTTCCGCATCATAGACAAACCGTAGCAGGATGCCGCCAACTATCATCGGAATAACCATCCCCAGAAAAACTGCTGATTTGATTATTGCGCCTCCTTTTACATCTCTTAGAAGCACGGCCAGAAGTAGACCGAAGAA
>JABAOH010004897.1_pt3 | contig 13557 bp, 17 predicted proteins | sample 7062181 | NCBI WGS metagenome assembly JABAOH01 (sample SAMN14538630, study PRJNA623070) | marine sediment metagenome | biome: marine biome [ENVO:00000428]; feature: marine pelagic biome [ENVO:01000023]; material: deep marine sediment [ENVO:00002113]; isolation source: pool of 5 deep marine... | reverse complement strand
GATGGGCTTACACTAGGGCTGGCAGAAGGGCTCACCGACGGAGATACTGAGGCCGATGGTGATACTGATGGGCTAACTGAAGGTGAGACACTCGGTGACGCACTCGGAGAGACTGAGGGAGAAACACTAGCACTAGGTGAAACTGATGGACTGACTGAGGGGCTCACTGACGGGCTGGCAGAAGGTGAAACGCTTGGCGAAACTGACGGGCTGGCAGAAGGTGAAACGCTTGGCGAAACAGACGGGCTGGCAGAAGGTGAAACCGAGGGTGAAACTGAAGGACTTTCGCTTGGACCGGCTTCGGCAGTATAGTCGACTAAAAGGTAAGCCGCATCAACGTCCGTCTGATCGGTGCTGTTATCGTGTGCTATATAGAACTGAGCCCCATCAACTTTAGTCCAAGTGTCTAAAATACTAGAAACGTCTATACTTGCCCAACCCCAGCTAGACGGTGCCGTAAGTCCAGCGTCTTGCCAGCCCGTCCCGTTCCAGAGATACCATGTATCTCTGTCAACTCCAGTAGTAGTTTGACAATAAACATATAAAGTAACGCTGTTTAAGGTGTCGGTATATGGTCTGGCAGTATTAGCAAAGTCCCAGTCTCCAATTTCCGCTTTCTTGGTAGCTGTCCAAACATAATTAGTCGGTTGGTCTTGTGATGATAACCAGGGAGATGTCCCTACCCTTGTCCAGCCCGTTTTATTATTGGTAAAGCCAGTAGCATAAAGGGACTCAGTCGGGTCATCGCCAAATTCCTCAATTTCGTTTAAAAGGTCAGCTACTTTTCTAACGCTTGCCAATATCTTTAGGAGGCGTTCTTTTCTGTCCTCAGCAATGGTAAAGTCCATTTGCTGATCTTTCTTCAACTCAAAGACTTCTTTTTCGTCTATTTTACAAACTTTTCTGGCCGGACAGCCTTCACACTCAGAGGGTTTATGAGCTAAAGGAAAGTCCTTACAGGACCTTGGTCGTGTTTCGTAAATTGAACATTTACCGTCTTTTAGAAAGGGACAAGGTTTTTTGGGAGCAGTAACGGTGGCAGTAATGTAAAAACCCTTTTTCTTCGAGTCTTCATCGTCAATGTAGCTAATCTGGTTGAGAATATCGAAACGTTTCTCTTTCGCCCAACGGAGAATATCATGGTAGGAAACATTGATATTGATATTCCGGCAACACCAACCGCACTTCTGGCACTTAAAGTCCTTCACACAACCTCCTGGCAAGATCGACAACTAGGGGTAAGCCTGTCTTGGTGTTCTCGTTAGTCAGCCAACTTGATGGTTTGGCACCATCTTTCTGAAACCATTTCCAATTTCCTTGTTTGAGTGTAAACGCCATATTTTATTTTTTATTTTTTATCCACTAAACAATTGCCGTGCCTATCAACGACTAAAAATACTGTAACAATAAATGACCTCTAAAAAAACCGCTAACCCTAGCAGTTTTAGTTAAATTGTCACGGTGCCGGATGTCGCTGATGGGCAAGGTCAATTTCTAGATGTTGGCTAGTGGATTGGGCCGAATAAATTACTCCGGAGGAAGGCAATGACGATTTTTTCCTAGCCGGTTTGGCAACGGGGTGTTTTGAACTGAGCCTGGCTTCTTTGGCTTTGAGTTTTTTTAAATCGTCATCGGTCCAGCCTTTGACTGGCCAGAACTTTTCTACCAGCCAAGAGACGGGATGTTTCTGGCCTGGCATGCCCTTCAAGATCTGTTCCCACGCTTTCACTTTGACCTCGCGCTGATCCCTGCCTGAAGCGGGCCAGGGAAAACTAAAAGTTTCGGATTTAGTTCGAAACATGTGGGCATACCAGGTTTTGTGATTAGTCAGTACTTGTCCACCTCTCAACCAGGTTTTACAAGCGACTTCAATGCCTTGATGCCCCCAGTTTCCAAGCGATTCATCACACAAATTCCAATCCCAATACAGTTGACGAAGACACATAAAACATGATCCTTGGATTGACATTGTTTCTGTTAATCCCCTCCCCTCTTTATCTTTTTGATATTCTGGCCGGCTGTGGTATTCACCAAAGTAAGCAAATGTGGGTGTGGCGTCAAAACAATAGGAATCGCTCTGGGGCCGCTCTTTGCCGATCCAAAGCATTTTTTTCTTCATTTTGTTTCCACAAACAGGGCACTCCGGTTTTCTATCCTGATAAATTCTTTTGCCACACTTGTAGCACTTCCAGTCATAAGCCCACAGATTCCTCATCACCGGGAGCATCACCACCTTTTCGTCCACTTTTCGGAAAGCCTCAATCATTTTTCGGTCGAAGCCCTTATCAAATGAGCAATGAGCGTCCAGCTTCATCACATATTTGGCCCGGCTCAAGCGGCAGGCCAGATTCTGGGCCGCCCTTTGGCCAATAGCGGGATTAACATAAATTAAATTCACCCGATCGTGCTGTTCCACGGGTGGGTTAGCCCATTGGCCGTCTAGGGTGACAGTCACTTCCGTATCGGCCTCAATGTTTTTTAAAATATCTTCTATCGTATTTATCAGGAATTCTTCATTCCTGGCTGGTATTAAAATTGACAAATCACGCATAACCGACAGCAATAACCGCTATTGGCCGTAAATTAGTGCCAAGAGTCCTTGCCACCCTCCTTTCTCTAAAAGCCCCAATCCAAACTGAGGCCAAGCCCATCTCAACTAATAGCAACTGCAAATAAGCACCACAAATAGTGGCATCTTGTATCGAATACAAATTTCTGCCTCTGTCTCCATACTTTTTGGCATAAGCCTCCGGGTTGGCGCAGATCACGAGATACAGCGGCGCGTCTAAGTAAATAATCTTTTCTTTGGTTACAACCACTTCAAAGCCCCTAATTCCTCCAGCTGACGGTCCAGTTTTGGCTAAAGCAATCAGTTTTGTCAAATCTGGCACTTCTTTTTTTTGAAATACCCTGATTGATTTTCTTTTTTTAATTACTTCTTTAAGTTCCATCCAGTTTAAAAACTTTTTTAAAGATTTAATATTTGATAGTCACATAATCCTGTGTTTTTTAAACAGTTTTTTCAATTTTTTAGTAACTAACGGCCTTCCCAACCTATTTTTGCCGTAAACGCAAACTTCTAGATTAGCGTTCCCTGATTCCCGGTCGACCGGTCTCCTATCGAAGGGGTGAAAGTGAATCACCTTCAGCGGCTTGTTGGCAATCTCATAAGTTTTGACAATATCCCTTCTTCTGGTCGCAAAATTATAGGTAATGTTGATTCGGTTGATCCTCTTTTTCCAATACTGAAATCTTTTTTTCTTGAGAATATCTAGCAAGACGACTTCCTCATTAGCCCGATAAGAGTCGGTTGTCCGCTTCCAAATATCGAAAATATATTCCGCTCTCTTATCGAGGAACATCGTTCCCGTACTCCACCTCCTATCTAGCGTAAAATGAATAACCGTCTTGCCGTAATCAGTCAAAGCCAAATCGTAACCATCAAGCATTTTTTTTGCCTCGTCTTCAGTTATCTTTTGCAGTTGGAAAGCGTCGTTATCGTGATACCAATAAATATCATCGCCGATAATACCCATGTCATACAGGGTAACAATGGCATTAATTTTAGTCGCTGTTGGTTTGATGTCGTTAAAATTATCATCCCCAATAACCAATGCTTTAACTCCCTCATACTCGTAATCAAAGTTGGTCACCAATAAAATGTCTTCCCGTTTCCATCCCAACTCCAAACTATTATCAATCTGAATTTTAATCAAAGACTCGACCTCACTACTCCAGTTGTACTGGACGCTTACAAAACTCCTATTTGGGCTGATGTAAATTAGTAAATTTTTCATTTTGAGCTCGTATTGGTAATTTATTTAATCCAAAACCAACTTGGGAAACGATCCTTGTTTTGTCCGATAAGATACCAATTCTTTATTCGATTGGCTTGGGTGTAAGCGTCAACCGCAAACTTCACTTGCATATTTTCCCACACCCAACTTTGTTTTCTTTCCTTGAAATCATTGGGATGAATATAGTCGTGGCCAGCAACTATCCCGCCTTTTCTAACCTTCTTTGACCAGCCATCAATATCTTCAACAACGTATTTCAAAATATGATTACCATCAATATAAACAAAATCCAGGCTTTCATCTTCAAAATCCGCCAAAGCTTCCATTGAGGTTTTTCTGATAACAGTGGCGTTTTTGTAGCGGGACAAAAGCTTCCGAGCCTGATGATAAAGATATTCCTGTCTTTCTATTCGCGCGGGTTCTATCCGGTCAAAATCAGGGTAAGGAGTCCAGTAGTCAATGGCATACATTTTTAAACCAACCTCACAGAACCCGCGGATGAAACGACCCTTATAAACTCCGATTTCCGCCCCGGCTTTGTAACCCATTTCTTTAAAAAATGCAGGCAAATCGTTTCGGCTAGATTCAGGGATAAAAAAAGGCCCGCCTTCGTATTTAATCCCTTTACTTATTTTCATATCTTACTCTAACAATAATTCCTCAATTTTTTTATCGTTTAATCCAAAACCAACTCCTGCATTTGTCTCTTTTTTCGCCAGGTTTAGGCCTCGTTCTCCCTAATAAATACCAGTTTTTTATTCTATTTGCTCGTGTGTAAGCATCAACAGCATACATCACTTGTGTTTCTTTCCAGCCCCATTCTCGCATATGAGGCCTTCTGAAATTATGCGGATTAACGTAATCATGCCCAGCAATCACACCACCTTTTCTGACTTTTTTTGACCAGCCGTGAATATCCTCGATCACATACTTTAAAATATGATTACCATCAATATAAACAAAATCTATACTTTCATCTTTAAAATCGTTTAGCGCATCCATTGATTTCTTCCTAATCACGACCGCGTTTTTATAGCGAGAAAGAATTTTTTTGGCTTTCTGATAAAGTTTTTCTTGCCTTTCAACTTGACCATATATCCCTCTGTTAAAATCAGGATAAGGCTCCCAACAATCAATGGCATACATTTTTATACCCGCCTCACAAAACCTGCGGGTGAAATAACCTTTAAGAACCCCAATCTCTACCCCGACTCTGTAACCCATTTCTTTAAAAAATGCAGGCAAATCATGCCGAGAACAGTCAGGAATCTCATAAGGGCTGCCTTTGTGTTTAATTCCTTCACTTATTTTCATATCTTTTTTTTTGACAATTAATAATTTATATTTAGGTGATGGATCTGGCAATGAACAATCGTATTGATTCAGAGCGAGCTTTAGCCTTCTCGAAAAGGCTACATCCTCGATAATATAGACGACATCTTCCTTTAGTAAAGGTAATAAAGTTTTTGCCATAAAGATTTGATTTTTTGGCCTATGAGAAGCATCATCAATAAAAATGTCAATATCGCTACCAGTATTTTCTATTAACTTTTTTAAATCTTCTTTATTTCTTTCGTCACAAAGAAAAGTTTTGATTCTCTCGTCTTCAAATAGCGATTCTTGTACAATATCCGCCCCATAAATCTGAGCGTTCGGAAAGAAATCACGCCACATTTTTAAACTAGCTCCTTTGTGATACTGGACTTTAAGGCTTTTGTTATGAGGATTAGGTCTAGTATAGACCACATCCTTGTTTTTAAATTCTTTATTCTGTCCAATTCCTACCTCCAAGACCTTTTTTATAGATTTGACTCTGTCCTTAAATAAATCATAGTAAATAGGTGTATATGAATGCCTAATTTGGGGGCACTTATCAGTCCCATACTTATAGGATAATTTACAGAGGGGTGTTGGCTTCATTCTATTTTTTTGTAAATTTCTTTCACTCCTTTCATTAATCTCACCCTTACTTCCTTGCCATTACCCCAATAAGGCAAGTCGTGAATCGGCACTCTTTCGGAATGGGTATAGTACCTCATACTCCGATGGGTTTTGACTTGAAACACAGGGTTTTTTGTTTTCCAATAATAAATCTTGTTAAAAATGTCGTCTTTCTTTGTTCTCTCTTTGGGAAAGTTCTTTTCTTCCACCGACCACTGAGGCGCTCCTTTAAACTGTTCATCTAATACCTTTAGATAATATTTTCTGCCGATAACTTGGGCGTGGGTTGCCCCTTCTTTTTTGTGAAACCAGTAATTCCGGTGATCACCCATGACATAGACATTCGAGTTCCGGTAACACTGATCCAATTCTCTTGGTCTGAAGGTAAAATAATCGGGAGGATACATACAATCTGCTTCAGCCGAAATGACAAAATCTGCCTCTGTGTTCAAGCAACCTATCTGAATTTGCCTGAACATATTAAAATTAGAAGCTCCCACATCCCCGATGCAAATGTTTTTTCCAAAGTTAATCGGTTTTTGAGAAACGCTAATAATCGGCAAATCAGTCACTTTCAAAATATTCGCTTGTATTCTTTTCTCAAACTTAGGATGTTCCTGATTGCTAGTGTAATATATAATAGTTACCTTCATGTTAGCTTATGATATAGTTTGGCTATATTTTCGATGTGATAAGCTTCGGCCATTTTGATTAATTTATTAGGCCATAGCTCATATTCTGCTTTTAACTTTTTAACTCCAGAAAGCAGCTCCTTCATATTATTAGCCCGCAGATAAAAACCCTCAATCTCTTTATAACCCCTGAGCGGATAAGCAACGGTGGGAACCCCAAAGGAAGCGGCATTGATAATCTTGGTGGGAGTTTTGTGAATATTGGGGTCACCAAATTCCCAAGCTCCGATTACTAAAATATCAATGTTTTTGTAGAAATCAGCCGCCTTTTCCCTTGGGCCAGAATTCTTAAAAAAAGTCACAAAATTAAACCCCAGTTTCCCAACGGCCTTTCCTATTCGCCCATACATTTCTCTGGCAATTGGCGAAACGCCGCTGGTATAACCACAGGTATTAACTTCCTGCCGTACTCTTTTCTGTCTTTCCCAATTGAGGTGTTGATGAGGGATAAGAACGACCTTGTTCGACAAATGATTTTTCAGCCAATCGTAACTTCTTTTTGAGGCGGCAATTAAATTAATCCCCGGTCTCTTTTTCAGTTTTTTAATAAACTTGCCTCCATCCAAAATATCGACCCAGTCACCATCCTCAATGCCATCTAAATTACCTGGCTTAAGATAGATACAAACATCGTTTTTGGATTTTTTCTTTGGATTAAGCTTGGCGCCCAAAAAATGACCCATTTGATGCCCCCTTATTTTTGTGGAAAGATAGCGCCGATGCTTTGGAGGCCAAAAAATGCTGATTATTTTCTTTTCGGGATTTCTTCTTTCCCCGAAAGACTCGTTAATAGCATTGACTAACTTTGACCTCAATCTATCTAAATTCTGAAACCTCTCGGCCTCTTCGCTATATAATTCGGCCTCCTCGATATAAAATATTTCACTATTGACTCTTATTAGTTTGTCTATCAGCTCGCCGATTGATTTTTGGACCATTGTTAAACCTTTCTAACAATTAATAATTTTTCTTTACCACTCCTGCTTGGTAGATGAGGCAGATAACAGTTATACTGACTTAGGGCTTTTGTTAGTTTCCCACTAAAAATCACATCTTCAATGACATAAATTACATCCTTCTTAAACAATGGCAATAGTGTTTCAGCCATGAAAATTTGATCTCTAAGCCTATGGGAACCATCATCAATAAAAATATCAATGTCATTTCCCGTATTCTCAATCAATCTTTCAAGGTCTTCTTGTTTTCTCTCATCACATAAAAAGGTTTTAATTCTTTTATCTTCAAATATTGACTCGGGAATAATATCTGCACCATATATTTGGGCATTAGGAAAAAAATCTCGCCACATCTTTAGACTAGCCCCCTTGTGAAAGTATCTTTTAAGCCTTTTATCATAGCGCACATTTTTATTTTTAAATCTCTTGCTGCGCCCAATTCCCATCTCCAAGACTTTTTTTACAAACTTGGCTTTGTCTTTAAACAAATCATAATAAACGACTGTATATGAATGCCTAATCTGAGGACACTTATCAGTTCCGTATTTATATGCTAGTTTACAAAGAGGTGTTACCATTTATACCATTCTGATAATCGTCGTCTTATAACCTAAAAACTCAAGGATTCTCTTTCGGTGGTTACCATCCAAAATGCGATAGTGCTTATTAACAATAATTGGCTCCTTGATACCGTGCTTCTTAACATCTTCATACATCGCTACCTTTGCATACATCCACTCAATTAAACCTTCCCTTGGGCTTCTTTTTTTCAACCTACAGAGCTTTTTGAAGTACTGAGTTTCAAGAGGAAGAATTCCCTGTTCAATCTGTTCATAAAAAGCCTCTCTCATATGGCTGCCTCGTTCTAGACGTTCTAAGGACACTCTCTCTAGGTCTGGATTTTCAAAACAATAACTAGCTAAACTTCTTGGGCGTAGGTTACCTTCCATGGGTGGTTGCGGAACATAGCCCACTTGTTTCCAATCCTTAAAGTACTTTCGGACATTACGCCCGTAACTCGAAGCCATGCAGTAATACTCTTTTTTCTTGGTGGTGGTAATAATGACATATCTTACTTTCCTTCGAAGATTCGCCAATAATTCAAGCCAATCCCGAATTAACAAATAATAATGAGAGTTAATAAAAGACATATAATCACACATTGGTAGATCGTTAATAATTTCCTGCATTTTGCCATATGATATTTCATATTTGCCCCCAACCTGACTACGATAAGCAATACCTTTTTCTACTGCCTCTGGATTGCTGTCCACCCCGATTGATCGCCTAAAACCCATTTCTTCTGCAAATTTCAGAAGCAAACCAGTATTACAGCCCATATCAATATAAGTTAGGTTTTTTACGTTTTTAGGGAGATGAGGCAGGACATAGTTATTCCATTTAAATTTATCCCAAAATTCGCTTATTCTTTCTCCTTCTCCATCATTGGGGTCCAATTTTATGTTAGTTTTTAAATATTGATAATCTGTAAATTTCATTTGAGCCACCTCAATTCAATTTCTTCTTCATATTTTCCTCACAATCGTTGTTTTATAACCTAGATATTCCAAAATTTCCTTTCGGTGATTGCCGTCTAGAATCTTGTAATGCTTATTGACGATGATCGGTTCCTTGATACCAAACTTTTTAACATCCCAATACATTCTTACTTTGTCATACATCCATTTTTCCAAATCCTCTCGCGGCTTGCGTCGGTGTTTTTTACAAAGCATCTTAAAAAATCTGGTTTGCAAAGGATGAACCCCTTGGTCCAGTTCCGAATAATACATTCCCTGAACGTGATTGCCTTTTATCAGCTTGCTTACTTCCACTCTTTCCAAACACGGGTTTTTAAAACAAAAGCTTTCTAAAGTCCTTGGGCAGGGGTCGTCCTCCATCGACAGTTGGGGTACATGGCTCACCAATTCCCAATTCTTAAAGTACCTTATTAGATTTTTTTTGCGTGCCGAGGCCATACAATGATACTCCCTTTTCTTGGTGGTGGTGATGATGCAGTACTTTGCTTTTTTTTGCAAAACAGCCAACAAATCTAGCCATTCCTGAATCTCTAAGTAATAATGTGAATTGATAAAAGTCATGTAGTCGGCCGCTGGCATCGCGTGAATAAGGTCTTGCATCTTTCCACACCGAAGGCTATATTTACCGCCAACTTTTGCCTGATAAGCCAAACCTCTTTCAACCGCTTTAGGGTTAATTTCAGTCCCCACCACTCTTCCAAACCCTATGTCTTCAGCAAACTTTAAAAACAAGCCGCCGTTGGCGCCCATATCCACATAAGTTTGCCCTTCAACATCCCCGTTAAAGTGGGGAACGACATAATTATCCCACTTGCCCTTGTCCCAAAACTTGCTGTTTTTTTGCTTATCAGACAAACGGTTTTTAACCCCGTCTTCTAAATACTGGTAGACAGTAAATTTCATTTGAACCACTTAGGCACTATTTCTTTTTCATAGTAATCCCGCCAAATTTTTAAAGCGTAAGCAAACCCATCTCTCGCTTTTTGTCCCCCATAACCATGCGTTCTTGGAAACTTACGATGTTTATGGGCGTGCCAAGTATTTTTATTAACCATCAATTTACCCCCAGCTTTCCAGGTTTTAAAAACCATCTCGTGGGAATCCTGATAATGGGTATCATAACCTTCACTTTGGAGCTCTCCAATGACCTCATCCCACCATTTTTTCTTCATCACCCAACAAGACCCCTGCATCGCCATTGTTTCGTCGATCATAATATCCCTCCTTTCCTTTGCCCTCCTTGGCCAATCAATCCCTGCAAACTTTTCTGCTTTGCCCCCTTTGCCGTCGCTGACTTTACCAATAATTAACTTCATGTAATCAACTGGTGGAATATCCATTACCTCCCATTTTTTAACATCCAAAAAGTAGCGCCTCGGGGTCACAATCCAGCTGTGTCTAATTTGGGAAGTTAATATCTTGTCATAGCCTTTGGCGAAAGTAGCGTGTTCATCAGTTCGCATGAGGTATCTTCCCCTAGCAATTCTCACACCGCAATTAATGGCGTTCCTCATACCTTGATTTTTGCCAAGATGAATCACTTTTAGGCGGGGATCATCTTTTAATTGGGGGTTGGGCCAATAGCCGTCCAAAACAGCGATTACCTCAAGTCTTTCTCCCAAAACAGAGTTTGCCAATAAGGAGTCAATCGTCTTTTGGAGCAGAGGATCTTTGTAACTCGGAATGACCACTGATAGATTCATCATTATCAACTTCTTTCCACCTTTTTAATAAGATAAGTCCCGACCTTAAGAAGATTGCCGGGGCAGGAAATTCGGCTCTCATCTTTTTACGGGAAAACTCGATCATAATAATCGTATTTAAGTTGTTCTCGAATACTCCAGTTGTTAGGAAAGTCCACTCTGCCTTTGGTATAACGAAAAGAGCCCGCCTCATCTTCTTTCATGATGAACCAATTGCCCTCTAAATCAACGAATCCGAAATAAGAAACTTCACCTTCGTTTATCTCGGCAATTTGATAGCCATCGGTGGGTTGAGTCTCGGCAGGATGGATCGTTCTGCCATCAGGCTTCTGGAGAGATACTGAATCTGGCGCTCTTCCTGTTAACAAATTATCAGCCCTTCTGAAAAGAATGGAAAAAATGAAGTAAGAAATGCCAACACTGGCAGCTAATTTGAGAAAGGCACGTTTGTTGAGATCGACAACTATAGTCTCCTCTTTTTTTTCATCTACCGGTCGAGGAGAGTTTGATATTTTTGGCGAATGAGTAACGGTGGTTTTACGCGGAAAGAGGATTAAGCCACAATAGACCAACAAGGGGTAGAAGGCAGCGGCAATGATCAATTGTTTGTAAGAAGCGGCAGTGATGAAAGCGATTATCACTGCCAAGACAACAATGATAAAAATGGGATAGAACATAAAATATCTTTTATTCAGGACAGTATTTGTATGTTTTTGTTTCATTAGTTAACCTTTTTATATATTTATTCTATTAATAGTTCTCCAACGCTTGTTGATATAAAAGCAATTGACCCATCATCGAGCTTAATTTCGTACCAACCTGAACTTTCGGAAACAAATTCAAAAGTGTCACCGTTTTTCGCTTTACCAATCACTTCTGAATCAGTTGTTGGGCTTTGGCGAATGTTAGCACTGGCTGATTCATCAATTTTAACTACCACCATGGTTTTAGGCATTACGTCTTCTTTTAGTTCCGAAGTCTGTTCCAAGGTTTGGGTAGAGTTCTGTCCTAAAGTTTGTGTTGAGGTCTGCTCTGGGGTTTCTGTTAAGGCCTGCTCCGAGGTTTGTGTAGAGGTCAGTCCTGAAATTTGTGTTGAGACCTGTTCCGAGACCTGGCGGATGAAAGTAAGGATTTGGTTGCTTCTTTGGGGGGAGGAAAACCGAATGTCCAAAAAACTAAAAGTAAAAAGAACCGCGAACAAAAAAGAAGCGACTGCCAACTCAGGAATTCTTTGGTAGATTTTTAATGGAGCGTAAGCCACTGTTTTTGTGGTAACGTCTCTCTTTGCAAGAGTAGGTATACTCTTTTCAAGACCGCCTGTTTCTTTTTCAATAATAGTCCTTTCAAGTAATTCTTTTTCCTTTTGGTTGAGATTATATTTCTCAACAAAATCTTTATAGTTTTTAATACCTTTTAAAAACTCGTTTTTAAAATTTTCAAAAAATGATAAAACACTACTTGCATTAACCCAGGAAGTTTTTCTTTTGCCCAAATAGTCTGCATAAGATGAATAACTGTCAATTAAGTTATTGCCATTTTTTCCTTGGGGATGTCGGTGCAAGTAATGAGTCATAAATAGTAGACTGGTGTCATCGTTAATAGGGGCTGATTTATAAGGTCCGCTGAAAAGAGAACCTTGACGCTGATATTTTTTATTAAAATAAATAGAATATTTTGTCGACAAAGACCTCATAAAACCCTCGACAGAACCTTTGCTAATTGGACTTAAAAGCAAATGAAAATGATCAAGTGCCAGACAATAAGCTAATAGTTCAACTTTATTAAAGTAGTTTTTGGGTTGATGCGGGACACCCCGAAAAGTGCGCCCGTTGACAACGAAAGTTTTCTGGAGATCTTCAGATTTTTTAGGGGGGATCAAGTAGCTCTCTAAATGACTAAGAAAAGTTTCATAATCCTGTTTATCATTGAAAATAATTCCGTTTGCCACTCCCCGATTGTAGACATGGAAATAAATTTTGCCTTTATTTGTTTTTTTAAGACCTTGAGCAGTCATATTTCAAACGTACCATGTAAACAAAGGCGTTGCAAGTGCCAATTTGAGGCTAAAAACAACTGTCTTTAAAGGAGAAAGGCTGTAAGTTTTATCTTGCAAGCAGTATTAAAAAGAGCAAAAGTGGCGAGAAAGAAACCTTGCAGGAAACGAATTAGGGTTTATTGTTTTTTTCTTCTTTCTTATGCCCCACCACCAGAAGACTAATCGGCTTTAAGTCTAACCCCAACAATTCTTTCATTTTTCTTTCATTGAATGATTCGACCCAACAGGTACCAAGGCCGTGGCTGACAAAAAACAAATCAAGGTGTGCTCCAAAAAAAGTGGCATCCTGGATAGAGTATAGTTTTCTACCTCTATCGCCATATCTTTTAGCCGATCTTTCTGGATCAATACAAATAACAACAACCAACCCAGCATCTCTTATCCAATCTTGCCGGGCAATTCTAGCGATTTTTTTAATTTTATCCTTAACACTGACGGCTACAAATTTATAAGCCTTTAATCCTCCTGCTGACGGCGCTTTCAGACCGTAAGCAATTGCCTCGAAAATGATTTTCTGGTCAATTCTTGACCCCGAGAAGCTTCGAACAGGCTTTCTTGTTTTTAAAACTTCCTCTAGATCCATTCAGCCTTTCTAGCTAAAAATAAACTAATATAATCTAACACTTTATAAGATTATCTAATATTTTCTAATAATTTCTATCTCAATGCAAGTCACAAATCTTAATTCATTTCTTATGTATTAGCTTTTAGCATCTCACGCTGATAACCAATACCAATTTCTTGTATACTTTTAGTAATCTTTTTTATAGTATTACTTATCTTTAAGTAATTTTTTTCAAAATCATGAATGTTGGGGAAAAAACTTTATTTTTAATTTTCAGATCTGCCAATGAAATCAATGAACATATGCAAA
>JABAOH010029664.1_pt2 | contig 13558 bp, 11 predicted proteins | sample 7062181 | NCBI WGS metagenome assembly JABAOH01 (sample SAMN14538630, study PRJNA623070) | marine sediment metagenome | biome: marine biome [ENVO:00000428]; feature: marine pelagic biome [ENVO:01000023]; material: deep marine sediment [ENVO:00002113]; isolation source: pool of 5 deep marine... | reverse complement strand
GCTGAGCTTAGAGAGCTGTACCTCTGATTCAAGGAGTTGACCATAAAGGGTATCGATCAGGGGATTATTAAGGAGGGAGCGGAGATGGAGAACGTCTGCCCCTGAATGGGACATCCCCCCCAATTTTTCCAATTTGGCATCTAGCTCAAGTCGTCTATTCCTGGCCTTAATGTAGGCATCGTTAAATTCCTCTACCTTCTGGGCAATGACCTTTTGCCTTCCCTTTACTGAGAACAGCCTTTCCCGCTGTTTATAGGACAGGAACTCCTTTTCTGCATCTTCCAGTTTTTTCTTCATCTGGTACAGTTGATCTGTCATCCAGCTCAGGGTATTCTCCGAGGATTTAAGCCGGCTGGCGATATTGAACTCTATGTAGGTCTTGGCGAGGGAATTCGCTATATCAACGGCGGTACTCCTGTCATGATCGTCGACGCTTATCTTCAAGAGGCGGGTATCTCTGGGCTGTTCAATATCAATCTTTCTCTTGAGCTTTGCCGTAACCTCTCTCATCTTCTCCTCAGGGGACCGGGATTCCTCTTCCCATCCGAAAAGGAGCCTCACGTTTCCCTTCAATTGGCCTAAGAGCTCTTTCAAGGGATTGACCTCTATGCCCTTTTCCGTCTCGAGCTCAACGAGGTTGCGGTCTCTGATAACCTGCTCCAGGACCGGGCGTGAGGTGATAAGCTTGAAATGGGTATTGAAGGTCAGTGATTGAGAAAGGTAGCTTTCGTAGTCTAACCGCTCGCCCGTGAGGGGTGATGTGCTCCGTTCCTTTTCAATGACCAGGGTGGTGGTAGCCCGATACACAGGCCTCATCAGGAAGCTAAAGAGCATGGTCATGGTTACCACCACGATTAAACAGATAACTACGGTCCATTTATGCTTCGTAAGCACATAGAAGTAATCAGCAAGGTGTGGGGACTGTTCAGTATCCAGAGTATTCACGCTTTCTCCATTATTAAGCATGGGGCGAGCCATATGGTGGAAAGCCCAAGGGGGCATGGGACGGAGTGCATGGCGTAAAGCCCTTAGGGAATAGCCAATACCTCGCAGAAATACGCCGTGCCCTTCGGACTTTACCTTTACAGCCATGTCTCTGGCACATGGATCCTGTCTCCGGGTTGCAGTTCAATGTCAGGGGTTTTCCCCTCTTTCACATCATTGAGGTTTATCTTGATTACCTGTCGTGTCTTTCCATGTTTCCTGATAATTCTAGCCCTATTAGGGGCAGCGAACTTGTCAAATCCGCCTGCCATGATACAGGCACTCAGGGCGGTCAAGCCCACTTGATAATCGTAAATGCCCGGCTTTTTCACCTCCCCCTCCACATATATCTTTGATTCTGCTAAATCAAAGGCCTTTTCAAGGGGTATGTAAACCACATCACCTGGGTGCAAAATCACATTGCAGCTCATATCTCCGCTGTCCAGAAGTCCTTTCAGATCAACCCTGAGCGGGTCTTTGTGCGAAGGGGAGCCTTGAATCTCCTCTTCTCCAGGGGCTTGCTCCAACGAGGCCCGCAATATATAGGCTACGTTTCCCCGCTCGGGCAAGACGCCGCCGGCCTTTGCTATAAGCTCCATCAAGCTGGCCTTTGAGGACATCTCATACATACCCGGTGATTTAACCGCCCCGGAGATGTAATAATGAAGGCTGTGATACTCCTTGATGGTGATATTCACTTGAGGATCTACAAAATAGTCTCTGGCCAGGGGGTCCGTAACACGCGCTTCCAGTTGGTGAATTGTCAGGCCCTCGGCCTTCACAGGACCAATAAAGGGTGCATTAATAATGCCCTGGGCGGAGACGGTAAGATCAGCCTCATGCTGCTTTTCACCACCTGCATATATTGTCAGGGTAAGGATGTCGCGCGGGCCAATGTGATACGCCCTGTTCTGAGCAACCGACAGGAGAGGGAATGTCTGAAAAATAAAGAGAATCATAAGCCCGGTTCGTATGATTTTCAAAAGAGAATCTACCATCATCGAGCTCCGAACATAGTAGATTGCCCCATCCTGCTCACGCTCTAGCAGGTTTACTTGCTTCCCAGGCTATAATTAAGGTCAAGTTTGGCTATACCATATGTGTTATCATAACTAAGGCCAGCCAGATTGGAATCCCGTTGCTCATAGCCAGCAGTTATAGAGAAGGTCACCCAATGGGCGATTATATAGCCCAGGCTCCCAAAAATGGCAGAGGTCTCATCCTTCCTCAACTCAATAGTCCCTGCTGGAGTTAACCCGGTTGTTGTTTCGTAATCGCTTATCTGATGAAAGAGTTCAATGGTAGCTATTACTCTTTCTCGAAACACACGCCAAGCACTCAGGGAAAGGCGCCTGGCTACAAAATACTTTTCTGCGATACCTTGATCGTTAAAGTTCTGCTCAAAGGCAAAGACAATATAGCTCCTGGGCGTAGGCTCGGGGGCCGGCGGATTCTGTCCTATGGCGGCTACCCGATACGTAAATACATCTATGTCCTCTACGCTCTTCTCCTCGAAACTTCGGTTGTGGTATCCGCCACCTGCCTCAAGGGATAAGTATCTGAACTCCTTCCTGAATATAAGGTTTAGTTGGTCCGAGGAATAATCAGAGGTTGTCACACTGTAGTCCCGATTCCAGTGCTGGTATTCCAGATCGAGGGATGCTGTAGGTCCAAAACTGTATAGGAAATCGAACATGGCCCGATGTTCGGTGGAGTCTTCCCCGGTGGCAACATCATAGTCTGTATCTGTATAACGGTATTTCAGGCCCACCGAGAATTTAGAGCCAAATTCATAGAAGATCTGGGGTGTCACTCGGCTGATAGTGTATTTTTCCCTGGAAATGGAGTTACTAAAAACGTCTGACTGAGCCGGATCACGGGTTTTGAAATGAGAATCCTCGAGCCCCAAGAGTAGCCGAGGAAAAGGTCTATATATGCCCTTAAGTGTAACCGTATACCCAGTATAATCATCTTCGTCTGCTGGCTGCTGGCCAGGAGGGACGGGATCCCTATCATCGTAGCTGTAGTCATTCAGGGTCAAGTTCGCTGAAGCTAAGGCTTTGGCTGTCTCAACACCAACATCAACTCCGGGTTGGACGAGGAAAGTGGAAACTTCTCTATCGATGGCCTCCGCCTCGTAGAAATTATCGTCCACCTGCCAACCAACTGCGAGCCTTGGTGTTACAGTGAGCCTTTCAGCTGCCAGGCCTTTGCCCGAAGGAGTTAGAAAAAGTAGCGTAATAAAGAGTAGCCATCTGTGCTTTCTACTTGATGGCATCAGTCGTCCCTCCGATTTTCTCGCCTGAAAACTGCAGAAACAAAGCTTGTGAGCCTCGGCTTACCTCTAGTCTCTTATACAGGGCTAGCTGGTTCGGTGTCCTGAATGGGCGGTTCCTCTTGTATAGGAAACTCAAGCTTGGGTTCTATTACAGGTTTAATGGGTTCAAGGACTCTTAGTGCTTCCTTAGGGAGTTCTATAATCCCCATTGCGAAATACTTGGCGTCCTCCAAAGCCTTTTTTGCCTTATCTATAGCATCTCTCACCCCTCTTAAGTCAAACTCCTCAGTTGCTTTCCTGGCTTCTTCGGCTGCCTTCTCGGCTTCCTCCGCAGCCTCCTCCGTTAGCTCTACTGCCACATCAGCCTCTGCCATTGCTTCTTGAGCATTTCTGACACCCTCTTCATCTCCTGCAGCCTTGGCTCCCTTAGCAGCTTCCTCGGCTTTCTGCCTAAACTCCCTGAGCTTTTCGACAATTGCCTCGGTCTGCCTGGCGGCCATGAGCGCATCTGTAGCAACACCGACAACTTCAGCCTCCCTTGCTACTGCAGCATCCGGGTTCCTGAGAAGCGCAGCGGCAGCTATCTTAGTGGCTTGAAGGGCCTCCATTTTGGCTCTGACGAGATCAAAGGCGTTTCCCGTGGCCTTTGCCTGCTCAGCGCTCTCGTATGCCCTATCGAGTGATCTGTAGACCACGTTTTCCATAGCCGGACTAATTGACGGCTCTGCGAAAAACTCCCTGATAACCTTTCCGACACAGTCCGCCTTTCCCCTGTAAATACCCAGATAGGTATTGATATTATCATAGCCAAAATCCGCATCTGAACCACGCAACTCGCACACGGCAGTCGGAGACTGCAGGTAATTCCTCCTCTTCGATTTACCGCTTTCGAACCGCATTTTACCCACAAAGCAGGTAATTCTACGCACCGCCTTCTTGCTCTTAAGGACCAAGAATCCGCTTTCCTCTTCCCTTTCTAGGATCATTGTACTGGTAAAAGGCTTGACCGACAGCATGGCCCCGTCATTGAACGTGATCTTCACCCTACCGCGTTTGGTCTGAATGTGGTCACCATCATAGAGGATCTGTCCTACACTTGTCGCCATGGAAACTCTCTCGCCGCTTAGTATAATAACCTCACCTTCCAGGCTGGCTATGTTCGCTATAGTCTTTGCAGCACAGGTTTGAGGATTAGATAAAAGGACCGTCATAAATAATACCAAACACGAAGGTAAAATTCCGAATTTTGCATTCATGATGGTGTTGGCCTCCTCAAGAAAAGATAACAGGACATACCCTGTAGGTCTCTTAAAATAACCCATATTATGCCCTGCATCAACTATAAACCACAAAGGCCAATGAAGACCTCCTCATCCTCACGTGCGAGCACGAGAAGTCTGAAAAAATAGATATAAAAAGAACGTTAGCAAAAGTGTCTAGATAATATGCTTCGTACACGGTTACGCCTCTCCTGTATCTAGTGATCTCTAAGTGGTCCTCTGTCCCAAAGCAAAAAGGCCCTCCACGGACACAGCCACAGTGTCCATTGAAGGCCTTTTAAAAGCCTTCCGACTACCTGCCCTCTATTTCTTCCCCGTCGGTGCTGACGGGGTCACTAGAGCGGACTTAGGGCAATCAAAAAAGGTTAATGGTTGATGGTTCCCCCAGACCGGGTGGGTCAGTCATGGACCCGCGAGATCTCTGCCTCATGCATTCATGTGGTCTTGGTCTTAGGAGATCTCCATTTGCTATCGTCACTAATGGCTTGCTCAGAAATCAAGCAAGAACAACTATCTGGAGTTTCCGGAGTTTTATAGGGTGTATTTCCATAAGCTGTTCATTATATGGCAAATTGTATTTTTGAGTAGCGAAAACCCTTGTCCTTTCGNNGGGGAATACTTACCCCTTCCAGCCTCTAAAGGGCTGGCCTTCCCCTTCCTGCTCACCCTCGAAGGGTATACCCCACCTCTCCAGCACTTTACGCTCAAGGACAACGGTTTTCTCCAAAGATTAAGGAAACTCCAGAGAACAACTATCAATTCAGGATTAGCTCTGAGGAGATAACAGCCTGTGCTGTCTCTTTGATCTTTCTCCTCTGCCTTCGACTTTCTTTCTGCAACCGACTCATCGCCTCCTCTTCGCTGATTCCATGGCGATCCATGAGGAGCCTCTTGGCCTTATCTATGGCCAGCCTGGTTGTTATTTCCTCTGCGAGATTGAGAACCCCTCTCTCTTCGGTGGCATCCCTGAAGAGCCCCTGCATCACCTGTCTCCCGTGGATGGTCACTACACTGGCGCTTATGAAAACAGGGACGATCCCTCCATCCTTTCTGATAACCTCTGCCTGGAGATCAAGAACCCTGCCTTTCCGGACATACTTGCGGAGTTTCTCCTCATAGTACTGAGCATGGTCTGGAGGATGTAGCTTCGATTGAGGCATACCGATGAGCTCCTCTCGGGGGCGACCGATCAGTCGTTCTGCGTGTCGGTTGGCATCGAGGATGATATGGGTTTCTGCGTCAGCCAGAAAGATCCCATCACTGGCACCCTCAAAGAGCCCCCGGTATTTCTCCTCAGAGTCCCGTAGCGCCTCCTGGGCCTGCTTGCGCTCGGTCATGTCTATAACAATACCCCTCAACCCAACTGGTTTGTCGTCGCGGATAATGGGGCTGGAGTATACGAGCACGGGAAATGTGGTGCCATCTTTCCTCAACGCTGTATATTCATGCCCCTGGGATTTTTCCCCGCTCAGTATTTTTCGGATATTCCGCGCAACTCTTTCCCTGTCTTGTGGAATAAAGAGCTGAAGCGCGTTCAAGCCCCTGTCAATATCCTCTTGGCTGTATCCGGAAGATTCAAATCCATAGCGGTTAGCGAATGTGAAATTGCCTTTTTCATCAATCTCGAAAACAGTTTGCGGTAATAAATCAGCTAACTCCCTGTATTTGCTTTCGCTCTCTGTCAGCGCTTGCTCTGCGCCCTTGAGCTCAACAGATTTTCTTTCTAACTCCTTGAGCCTTTCCTCCAGTTCTTCGTAGCTTGGTTTTTTGGCCATAAGAGACACCTCGTATTGAACTAATAATAGAAAGCGCCCGCCAGGACAGGCTAACTCACCGTCATGAGGGCTCAATTCCCATCTTGAGTCAATTACCTTTCCTCAGTTTAAGGGCTTGAGGTGAAAAAGGTGCGAAAAATCGGCTGGTAATAATCATCAATTGATCTTTGAAAAAGAATAGGGAATTGTCAAGGTCTCCTTTCCTCAGAGCGGCACATTATATAGTGTGGTTTAGTGGTGCAGTGGGAAAGTTATGACTACTCGCCAAATGGAGAACTCAAGCTCAAATCAATTCTATTACAGAGTACTAATTATAATCAAAGGCGTCTGAGCTTTCTGAGATTAAAGGAGTGAAGAAGGCAGGCCATTTTCCTATTCAGAGGACTCCTTCTGCTTTGAGCTGTTTCACTTCGGCACCGCTGATCCCCAGGTATTTTCCCAGGATGAGTTCATTGTGCTCTCCGACCAATGGAGAAGGGCGGTCGACCTCGCCCGGCGTCTCTGAGAGTTTGAAGGGAATCCCGGGAATTTTGGCTTTACCCATGATGGGATGGTCAACCTCCACAAAATATCCCCTGGCATTCAGGTGAGGGTCATCGACCACCTGCTGAATGTTCAGGATCGGCGAGTTGGCAACCCGCTCGCGATCAAGAATCTCTCCCGCTTCCTCCACCGTATAATTTGCGGCCCACTTCTCGATTTCTTCTGCCAGAATGAACTTCTTCTCCCAGCGCTGTCGCTTAGTGCGAAATTGCGGGTCTGAAGCCCATTTGGGCCTTCCGATGGCTCGACAAAAACGATGCCAATGTTCGTCTCCCACGGTGGCAATTATGATGTATCCATCCTTACATTTGTATGCCCCCATGGGCGCATCGTGCGGATTGTGAGACCCGATGGGGGTCAAAAGCTCCTTTCCCATCGTCCAGCGCACAATCGCTCCTTCCAGGATCGATACCATCGCTTCCTGCATGGAAGCATCGATATACTGACCGACTCCACTCTTCTCTCGATACCACAGGGCCGCCATAATGGCGAAGGCAGCATGCACGGAGGCGTTTACGTCCCCCAGGGAAGTCCCGACCCTTGTGGGAGAGCCACCCGGATGGCCTGTGATAGACATCAAACCGCTCATCGCCTGGGAAATTACATCGAAGGCGATGCGTTCGGAATACGGACCCCACTGACCAAAACCACTGATGCTACAGGTGATGATGCGGGGATTAATCTCACGCAGAACTGAATAGTCTATTCCCAGGCGCTTCATCACTCCCGGGGCATAATTTTCCAGGACGATATCCCCGATCTTAACCAGTTCTTTAAAGATGCCCATGCCCTTGGGGTGCTTCAGGTTCAAAGTGATCCCGTACTTATTCCGGTTGAGGGTTAAGAAATATCCGCTCCGGCTCCGATCGTGGGGACCGCCTTCGCCCTCTTTGGCCAGAGGGGGATTGTCACGGATGAGCTCCCCTCCCGGGGGTTCAATTTTGATGACCTCCGCCCCCATGTCCGCGAAAAGCATCGAACAATAAGGTCCAGTATAAATCCGCGTAAGGTCCAGGATTCGAATTCCCTCTAAAGCTCTTGGTGCCATATCTCTTTCTCCGACAAAAACTCTCTAATTCTTGCCAAACCTAAGACACACAATCGCGTAATTCTTGTTGCGGATTTGAAAGAGCATTCTTTAGCTCCTTGCCACTCTGTCAACCAGTTCCCTCATTGTCAGGCTCAACAATTAGTGTGAGCCCGCGCGTTCCTCGAACGAGAACGCCTTTACCCTTTTCGATTGGCGGACTGCCTTCCGTCACCTCGGCTTGCCAAAGCTCTCCATGCACTAATATGTAGCCGGAAGGAGCTAGCCGATCCTTGGCACTGCCATGCGCACCAAGCAGCGGATTCTTATCCCTCGGCTGATCACGATCGTAAGCGCGCCAGACGAAGGGGAACAGTATCACATCCTTGAGCACCCATAATGCAAGGAAGCCCCAAACCAACCATGAAGGAATATCAAACCAGCGTCGAGCTAGCACTAGAAACAAACCCAGCAGAGCCAACCCGGGCAACTGAAGAAGCCCATATCTCACCACCACTCGAGCTGACCAACCATGCTGACTCGTATCCGAAGGTGACCTTGGGATAGACATCAGATAATTATGGATGAACTAAGATAACTAAACTGAACCGGAATTCAGCCATGCCAAAAATGGAGTAGGATCAGGGTGATCTAACCTGAGTTAAGATTATCCCATGAGGACCAAGAGCTAGTCAAGTCAAGAGAAATCGGGTTTTTGGAATCGTTTAAGAAAAAGTGCTTTTGACCTAATGGGAAGGAGGATGAGACCTCTGCCATTTTTAGAAGCCTGGGCTATATAATCGCCCATTATGATCCTATTCTCCAGACGCAGAGTATGCTTGTTTACAAACTCTATGATCACAGGTTCTACTGAGGAAGGGCGTTTTCTTGGCAGGCCGCTATATCATTCGATTTTTTTCAGAAGTCTTTTGGCCCAGTCTCTGAAGTATTTTTCATCAGACTGCGAGGCTTTTTCCAACAGGGCCTTCGCCTCTTCTTTATTTCCCTTGCCCTTTAATTCCAAGAGCAATTCAGCAAGGTATATTTCCCCTTCGGCCTTTGCATTGAAATACCTGGTTGTCTGGTACTCCCGGTAAAACTCAAGCGCCTTTTTCTTGTCCTTGTAGGGCCAGGGGACAACAGCCCAGAACCGGCCAATAGCCACCATGGGACCAGCCTCGTTATACATCTTATCCAAGTCATAGGCCTTCTCTAAACTACTCTGGGTTTTACCTTTAAGGCCCTCTGCTAAGGCAGTAAATACACTGACACCGTCTGAGTAAATCCCTACATTCAGGGCATAATAATAGTGACCATCAGGCTTATCAGGCTCCTGCTTAATCGCCCTTTGTGCATATTTCATACCTTCTTTGCCATAGCTTGCGCAGATTTTCTTCCACCCTTCAACGGCCTGTCTCTTTGCCTCTTCCCCATATTCCCTATATGCCCTTGCGCACTTCCAATTGGCTTCGTAGTCATCGGGGCTTTGCTCCAAGGCCTTTAGGCATAAATCAATGGACCCTTTGTAGTTCTCTATTCCTCCCTGCTCATAGAGCACATCGGCCTTAGACAGGTAATCTTCGGCCGTGAGATCCAGGGGGTGAATAAAGCCGAGGAGGAAAAATAGAGCGCACCATGATAAGAGCCTTTTCATGCTTAAACCTCTCATCGAGTAGCTTCGATCCAGAAGTAGTAAGTAACGAGAACCTGCTTTCTTAAGGGAAGGAGTATAGGAAAATGAGGTTTATGTGTCAATTATGATCACTCGGATGAGGGCGTAGCCAGGTCTCAAAAATCCAAACCCCTCCCTGCGAGGCGTACAGCCCGCTACACGAAGGATTAGTATCGGATAGTCGTCGTTCGGTGCTAAATCAGTTGAAATATACAGAAAAGACTAATATTAGTAATATCTCTGCACTCCAAATCCCAGTTTAGTCGAACATGAGGCGATGAACGGCAAGAGGCACATACCTGGAGAAACGCCCCCGCCTTATAAAAGGTACCGCCCTTTTCTTTTGGTAGTCCTGTTTTTCTCTCTCTATCTGGCCTCTTTAATCCTCCGGCCTTTTCTTCACACGATCATCCTCGCTATTATCCTCGCATCACTCTTCCATCCACTGCAAGTGTGGTTAGTTGGACTCTATCGGGGTAGAAGAAATGCTGCTGCACTGACGGTCGTTGTGGCGATTACTTTCCTGATCATCATTCCTGTGTTTTTTTTCATCTCGGCACTGGTGAGCCAAGGCCTCGAATCGATCAACCGGATTAGTGAATGGATCAGCGCTGGAAATGTTCAAAAGATTTTGGAGCATCCGAAAATCATGGCTTCCACAGCCTGGATCCGCGGGCAATTGAAGGTTTCTGAGGTTACTCAGGTAGATCTTCAAGCCCACCTCCTGCAATTGAGCACAACTATCGGACAGTTTCTATTGAGTCACGGTGCGGGCCTGATGCGAGATATAGTGAGCACGGTCTTCCATTTTTTTGTAATGATCTTTCTCGCGTTTTACCTAGTGAGGGATGGAGAGAATATGCTGAGGGGAATCAAGGATCTCTCGCCGCTCCGGGAGGATCAGGAAAACCGTATTCTCGATAAAATCAGGGTAGTCGCCCGCTCAGCCTTGCTGGGAAATTTTCTGACGGCCGTATGTCAGGGCGTGGCGGGGGGAATAGGTCTCGCTATTGTGGGTATTCCCGCAATCCTCTGGGGCACTCTCATGGGATTCTCTTCGCTCATTCCCATAGTGGGGACATCCATTGTCTGGATTCCCGCGGTTGGCTATTTGCTGCTCCTTGGAAGGTGGAAATCGGCCATTTTTCTAGCTCTATGGTCCATTGTCCTAGTGAGCACAATGGACAATTTTCTGCGGCCTTTCTTGATGAGGGGCCAAGCCAAAACGTCCCCTTTCTATATCTTCCTCGCGATCATCGGTGGGATAAGCTGTTTCGGGGTGGCAGGTATTCTCTATGGCCCGCTGATTCTAGGATTTGTGACAGTGATGCTTTACATCTACCAGGTGGAATACAGGGATCTGCTCGACAAAAAGGGAATTAATCATTGATTGAACTCGTACTCGATAGATTACAGCTTACCGAGGAGCGGCCAGAGCACGGAGTGAAGCCCAAATGCCTTAGCCCTTGAATCCCCATTCTGGCTCTATCTGTCAGATTAAATCGAGGCTCTCCAGGTTGTGGGGCTGATGGTCAAATCGGTGCTAAAAAGCCAGCCCTTGATACTTAGCAACAAAATGGGAAGAATTTGATGATGGCCCGGCGGAGAAGATCGGTACGCATGTCTAGACCCCTCAAGAGGGTACTTATTATAGGTTTGGTTTTAGCTGCTTGCGATTTCCTTCTGTATGCATGGTATTGTGGCGTAGTCGAACGCGAGTTTGAGGAAGTGTATCCGTCGGAAGCGGATTGTGCAATCGTCTTGTTCGGGGACTTTGCACAAGGTTGGGCTCTCAATGACGAAACTACCAGGCGCTGCCGTCACACGCTACAGCTCTACCTGAAGGCCCGGGTCTCGGCCATTATTTGTTCGGGTGGGAATCGACCCAAAGAAGGTAAATCGGGGGCAAAGGCTATGTTTCACTGGTTTTCAGAACATGGAGTGCCACGAGATGCCCTTCATCTTGAGAATGACTCCTGCGATACGCTGGGCAATATTCGGAATTCCACTAGAGTTGTCGCAGCTCTGGGATACAGCTCCGCACTCTTCGTGAGTTCCCCGCTGCATCTGTACCGCGTAGAGTTTTTGCTTCGGGGGAAAACAGCGTCAGAGGGGATAACGGTCCGCCTTGCGCCTTATTCATATCAAGGCATATCGCCCAAACCAGGAGGGCTGTCCCTGTTCAAACAGGCCCACTATGAATGGATTTCTTTGGGCCTTTATCTCCTCCTTCCAAAAAGTCTTTATAATAGAATTGTTTTACATACTCGAGGCTGCAAGGCAGACACAGAAGGAGGCTTAATTGTTGGAGGACATCAGAAGCCGGCGCAGTATCAGGCAATTTAAGCCCGATGATGTGGATGAGAGAATAATCAAGCAAATCATCGAAATGGGCACATGGGCCCCTTCTGGGCTCAACAATCAACCCTGGAGGTTTGTCATTGTTCGCGATGAGGATCTGAGAAAGGAGATTGCCCAGCAGACGAGGTATGGCCACATCATACGAAATGCACCGGTCTGTATCGCCGTCTTTCTGGACAATGGCGCGAGCTATGATCGGGTGAAAGACATTCAGGCCATCGGTGCCTGTATCCAGAATATGTTGCTTGCTATCCATCATCTGGGTTTGGGCGGGGTATGGCTTGGCGAGATCCTGAGGAACAGGGATAAGGTTGAAAAGATCCTCCAGGTACCGGAGGACTGCGAGCTGATGGCAGTGGTTGCCGTTGGACATCCAGCGGAGGCCAAGGGAGAGGGCACTAGAAAGCCCATCGGTGAGGTGATCCTCCACAGGAAGTAACTCTGCGGACCGAGCCAGGAATTGAGGACCAGGCCTTCTTGCCCTGAAGAACTGATTCTGGCAAACCAATGCGCCAAGGAATTCTGCACAACACAAAGTATACCGAACCACAGTAATTGATAGATGCCATCTCTGCAATCTTAACGATCTTGGAGTTTCCTTAATCTTTGGAGAAAACCGTTGTCCTTGAGCGTAAAGTGCTGGAGAGGTGGGGTATACCCATCGAGGGTGAGCAGGAAGGGGAAAGCCAGCCCTTTAGAGGCTGGAAGGGGTAAGTATTCCCCGCCTGCGAGCCCCGAAAGGGTCACCTCGAAAGCAGGGGAAGCGAAAGGACAAGGGTTTTCGCTAATCAAAAATACAATTTGCCATATAATGAACAGGTTATGGAAATACACCCTATAAAACTCCGGAAACTCCAGTGAGGATCGCATGGATTCAAAGCGCTGGAAATCCATATCTCTGACAGTGTCAGGATGGGTGGCGATCGTGTTGTTTATCGCCATCTACATCCTTGACCTTCTTCCACATCACCGTGCTCCGGTTACTGTCAGATGGATCGAGGAGCATTTTGGGACCTCGGGTCTGATTGCCCTGAACATAATCGTAGTTACGGCGTTTCTAGTCTTGCTGCCATTCCGCCGACCGACGAAGAACGTGTGGAAGTCACACGGTGCGTTTTTAGCGTTTGTGATAGCATTAATGACGGAAATGTTTGGCTGGCCGCTGTTTATCTTTCTTCTGTCACCGTTAGTGGAGATACCCACGATTGCTCGAGATTTCTTTGGTGTTGTTGGCCATTGGCCGACATCGGTCGGAACGGGATTAAGTATTTTGGGCGTCTCGCTCATCGGCTTGGGCTGGAGGCAGATTCACGGTGCGGAAGGTCTAGTGACGACTGGGCTATACAAGTATATTCGTCATCCTCAGTATACCGGTATATTCCTTTTTACGTTGGGTTGGATCATGCACTGGCCAACGGTCGTGACGTTATTCCTTTGGCCGATTCTGATTAGCGCTTACGTATGGTTAGCCAGTTATGAGGAGGGGCAGGCGTTAGAAGAATTTGGTGAAGCTTACCGAGCCTATGCCGATAGAACGAAGCGATTTATCCCGTATGTCATTTAAGAAAACAGATGGCGTCTAATCGCCATCCATTAGCTGAGATTTTGGATTTTAGGGGTCTAAGGAGTAGCAATGAA
>JABAOH010002348.1_pt1 | contig 13559 bp, 14 predicted proteins | sample 7062181 | NCBI WGS metagenome assembly JABAOH01 (sample SAMN14538630, study PRJNA623070) | marine sediment metagenome | biome: marine biome [ENVO:00000428]; feature: marine pelagic biome [ENVO:01000023]; material: deep marine sediment [ENVO:00002113]; isolation source: pool of 5 deep marine... | reverse complement strand
CTTCCCTTCTTCACTCGTGACATCTATTTTGCCCTTATGGCTCTGGATTATTTTGTAAGTAATTGAAAGGCCAAGACCTGTTCCTCTGTCCTTTTTCGTTGTAAAAAAGGGTTCGAAAATTTTCGAGAGGATGTTATTCGGAATACCTTGACCGTCATCAGATATTTCAACAACAATACCTGTTTCATTCTTAGAAGTACTAATGTTTATCTCTCCACCTTTCTGGGACATCGAATCAATAGAATTATTAATAACATTAATAAAAACCTGCTTTAATTGATTCGGATCTCCTGTAATTAAAGGAAGCTCAGAATATTTTTCTGATATCTTAATCCTGGCATCTTTAATCTGTACATGAAGAAGGGAGATAGATTCCTTTATCAGGTTATTTATTTCGACCTCCATTATCTCAAGGGGTCTCTTCCTTGAAAACTCAAGTAGTTGATGTACAATATCTCTTGCACGCATGGATTCTCTTTCGATTATATCTATGTCTCTCATAATATCGTCTACATCGGTTTCCTCTTTTACAAGCTCTGCATAGCCCATTATACTCGTTAATGGATTGTTTATTTCGTGGGCAACATTTGAGGCAAGCTCGCCAATAGCGGCAAGCTTTGCAGCCTGTATAAGCTGTTCCTGTGTTTCTTTAAGTTCCTGCATCTGCTTCAAAATTCTGTCGTTACTCTCTTTAAGAGAAATGCTCATCTCATTAAATGCGTTTATCAGTTCTCCGAATTCATCCTTTCCTTTATAGTCTGAGGTGTACCCTAATTCTCCTGATTTTACCTTTCTGGCTGCACTAACAAGTTCTGCTATGGGATTTGACACTGCTTGTGCCAGCGAGACAGCAATAGCAAGTGCAATAAAAAATGTAAGGATAAGAGTTACAAAAAGTATAATCTGTGAATTCTTAATATCACTCATCGCTTTTATTGTTCTGTCATTCAACCTCTGATTCGCAATAAATGCCATCTCCTGAGTCTTTGAAAGCAATGACTGCCCTATCTCTGCACCAATGTTCTGTAATTTCTTAAACCTTTCCGGGTTAGCAGTTGTAGTTATGAAATAACTCAAAGCCTCTTTATACTGTTCCACTAAGTTCCTGATATCTTCAATCTTTGCTGAAATCTCCTCATTATGATGACATCCCATACAGCTTTTTACTGAATTATCAAGACCTGTAACATTTTCAATTATAACGTCGAGTCCTTTGCCAAACTCGGTTCCTATAGTATAAAGGTGTATCTGAACAGTATGGACATTGATGACAAGGTCCTGACGTATTATCTCTATCCTGTGAAGCTTTACCAGTGATTCAAGATCCGAGGTTGTTCTATTGATATAAATTATGCTCATTCCAGCACCTATTGAGAACAGGAGAAATAAAAAAAACAATGATAGAATAAGCTTCTTCTTCATAAATTACCTGATATCATTTAATGTTAATCTCTGCCTTTTTTATTAAATCAAAGACTGGCTTGAAATCATCCTTATTAGAACTAATAAATCTCAATGCCCCAAACTTCTTCAAAACCTCTTTGCCTTCAGGATTTTTATCCATATCTAAAAGTGCTTTTTCTAACCCAAGCTTCAACTCAGGAGAAATGTCATTCCTCAGGCAAAGGGTAGTATCAGGTACTTCCTGAGACGTTGCTATAATCTTCAGTTCATCCTTAATCCCCGGATGCTTCTCAAGTACTCTCTGGTAAAACCTGCTTCCTGCGGTACCAACATCTGCCCTGTTATCAAGAACAGCATATACTGCAGAATCATAGCTCCCTGTAAAAAAATATCCGCTGAAATATTTATCAATATTACTGACTCCATTATCCTTAAAGAAGGCAATGGCGAATACATACCCACTTGCTGTTGCCCTATCAACAAATGCTATTCTTTTGTCTTTCATATCCTTTACTGACTCTATTCCACTGTCTCTTCTGACAAATATATAGCTTTTAATTGTAGATGTTCCATTAATGTTCAACTGTTTTGTTATGGGTTCTACTTTAAGTTTTGATATAGCAAGAGTAGCCGTGAATGCCTCAAAAAAGGCACCGTCCATCTTCATCGATACAAAACTATCAATAACATCACCATACTTGCTGAGGATGGTCAATCTTACCTTAATACCTAGTTTCTCAGATAGATATTCAGCCAAGGTTCTGTAACGGTCCATCTGTTTGAAGATATTCTCTTCAGGGATAAGTCCTAAAAGCACCTCTTTCTGTTCGGAAAACACTTTCAAGGGGGTCAGTGAAACAAGCATTAGAGTAACCGATGCAACTATCTTCAATTTTATATCTTTAAATTTATTTATAATCATTTTATTATTTTTGTAGCCTCTGCTATAAGATCCATCGAAAGACTGAGCCCGATAGCATTGGCTTCTTTCATGTTAAAGATAAGCTCGGTACTGCTTGATGATTCAGCATGAATCCTATCTACAGGTGTTCCTTTAAGAATTTCTATAACCTTTAATGCAGCCTTTTCACCCTGTTCATCAGGTTTTGCAGAAAGGGTAATAATTACCCCGCTTTCTTCCCTGTCTAAAAGTACTGAGACTGCTGGAATTTTGTTAGCCCTCGCAATCTTGATAATATCAACAGCTGCCATGTTAACCAGGGAACTACTAGTAATAAAAAAAGCATCAGATTTTTTACTAAATAACATTCTCTGGATATCATCAGGTCTTTTTAGCCTTATCCTCTCAACACTAAAATTGTACTGTTTTGAAATTTTCACCAATTCCAATAACTGGTAAACAGAATCTATCTCTGCATCATGATAAATAACTCCAAGGCTTGAAATAGTGGTCAGACCCTTAAGGTATCGAATGAGGCTCGAAACAGGAACTTTGAAACTAATACCTGTTATATTCCTGGATTTTATGCCCTTTGCAACAGGTTCATAGACACCTGAATAGACAACCGGAATTTTTACCCCTTCATCTTTAACTGCCACTGTTGCAGGGGCACCGTATGTTACAATTAGATCAACATCAACTGCCACAAGTTTCCTCACAGCATTACTCAGCGAGATATAGTCAGGATGAGGCTTCTGGATTATAAGCTTGATATTTCTGGAATATCTATTCTTCCTGAGTTTAGAGATGAAGGCATCATGCATTTCATTGTAATAGGGTATATCTCCCGTCATGATTATACCGATAGTCTTCTCATCAGCAAAGGCGGGAAAGCTTAAAAAGATTAAAAACACAAAAAGCAGGACCTGTAAATAAATTAGACTTTTTATCCTGAATCTTGTATCTTTAATCATCAAAAGAAGTACTCACTATCATTAATAGATACCGTTGTATCATATGATTAGCTATATAAACTAAACATCTATGTTGCTTAATCACCTACATCCTTGTTTAATTTATACTGGATAATAATGCAGTGTGTCAAGGATTAAGGTTTGGAGCATTATTTTACCCCCATTAGAAAGTACTGTTATTTTCTTAACTAAGAGTTATAAAGCCACATCCTTTCTAACGGTGTTTACAGTTGAATTATTACTGATTTCTTAAATAAAATATAAAATAATTATTCTAATCAATTTTAAATGTTAACATAATTTTGGGAGGAAAATATGGCTGAAACAATAATCGATATCGATGGGATGACTTGCCAGCACTGTGTTATGAGGGTTAAAAATGCTATAGAGGGTTTAGGTGATATTAAAGATTTGAAAGTCGAAATAGGAAAGGCCAAGGTAACCTACGATGAAACAAAAATCCAGAAGACAGATATCGAAAATGCGATTATAAAATCAGGCTATAGAATTAAAAATTAATTATATTTATCTTCTCAGTTCTCCACCTGTATTTTGAACGATATATTTAACTAATGAGTGGTGAATAGATTCAACTTCGCTGTCAGTTAATGTCCTTTCATCAGATCTGTATATTATTCTGAATGCAAGGCTCTTCTTGTTCTGTGGAATATTCTTGCCTTTATAATAATCGAATAGCTCGACATTTTCTATGAATTCTGATTTGAAACTATCTATAACATCTACAATTTCTGCTGAGCTTATATCTTCATCTACAATTATTGCAATATCTCTCTGAACAGAAGGATATTTGGGAATCTGGCAGTATGTCAACCTTTCAGGCAGAAAAGACAATATTTTATCTATGTTTAATTCAAAGACTATAATCTCTGGCTTATGAATTTTCAGGTTCAGGCTTTCAACGACACTTGGCCCCAGTTCTCCGATAAAGCCTATCTTTACGTTTTTCAATATTATGTCAGAGGATTTTCCTTTATGTAAGAAGCCCTCTTCAGAGGGAATAAATGAGCATCCATTGATTTTTATATCTTTAAAAAGGGATTGAATAGCTCCCTTCACAACAAAAAATGCAGGTGCATCATATTTCCAGACTGAAGAAATATTCTCTCTGTAAAAAATCCCCGCCAGTCTTAATTCTTCAGATGGAAGTTCTTTCCCTTGATCCAGGTATATCCTTGCAATCTCAAAAAATCTTATATCGTTTATATCTCTTGAAAGATTATAAACACAATTATTTATCAAAGAAGGGATGAGGGTAGTCCTCATCAGGGAATCCTCCTGCCTTAAAGGATTTTTGAGCTTTAAATACCTTCTCCTGATATTGTCTTTTGATAATAACAGCATATCGAGCTCATATTGGTTCATAAAACTGTAGTTAATAACCTCTGTAAATCCCGCTTTTCTTACTGCTTCCCTTATTTTGTTGATATTAATCTCTTTCCGGTTCAAGACCCCGTCAGACAAAACTGCCCTGGGAATCTCAGCAGGTATTCTGCCGTAACCAAAAATCCTTGCTATTTCTTCTATAACGTCAACATATCGTGTTATATCGCGCCTGTAAGAAGGAACAAATACTTGAAAATTTTTGCCTTTATCTTTTGCTTTAATCCCGATACTCTCAAGCATCCGAAGTATTTCACCCTGCTTTAAGTCAGTACCAATAAGTGAATTCACCCTGCTATAACTGACTTCTATTGTTTTAGGTATGTACCTTTCCGGATAGACATCCACAATTTCATGGACTATGCCCCCTCCTGTCTCCTTTATAAGCATGGCTGCCCTGTTTAGTGCATTTTCAAGGAATATAATATCGGTTCCTCTTTCGAATCTATAAGAAGATTCACTTTTTAATCCAAGTTCTTTCGATGTCTTTCTTATTGAGATAGGATCAAAGTATGCACTTTCAAGAAAAATATTTTTTGTTTCGAACGTCACTCCTGATTCCTCTCCCCCCATAATACCTGCGATAGCTACAGGATTCTTTTTATCCCAAATTAAGAGAGAATCCTTGGACAACTTTCTTTCGATTCCATCAAGCGTAGTAAAGCTTCTGTTTTTCCCGGCTTTTGCAACTATAATTTTCCCCCCGTAAAGCTTGTCTGCATCAAAAGCATGCAATGGGTGACCAAGTTCAAGAAGAACATAATTTGTTATGTCTACAATATTGTTATTCAGTGATCTGATCCCGCTTTTTTCAAGACGTTTTTTTATCCATTCTGGAGAATCGGAAATAGCAACACCTTTAATTAACCTGCCTGCATATCTATTGCATAATTCCGGGTTTAAAATCTCCACCTGAATATCGGAGCCCGGCAGGGTTCCTTTAATACTTGTATCATATATCTTTAGTGTCAACCCAAAAGCAGCAGCCACTTCTCTTGCAATGCCCAAAATACTCAGACAATCAGGCCTGTTTGGAGTTACATCGACTTCAAATACAGCATCACCATCAATAGTCTCTATTCCTTCCACCTCCAGGCCGACCATTGTCAATTTGACAGCGATCTCATCTGGAGAAGCTGAGATGTCTACAAATTCTTTTAACCATTCTAAAGGAACCTGCATTAATCCTTACCTTTATTCTCAGAACTGATTTAGAAATCTCAAATCATTCTCGAAGAAAAGCCTTATATCATCTATTGAATATTTCAGCATGGTAATTCTTTCTACACCCATACCAAAAGCAAATCCGGAATATTCTTCCGGATTATATCCTACTATTTCGAATACTCTTGGATTTACAAGGCCTGCTCCAAGTATCTCTATCCAGCCGGTTGTCTTGCATACCCTGCAGCCTTTGCCTGAACAAAATATACAGCCGATATCCACTTCAGCACTTGGTTCTGTAAAAGGAAAATAACTCGGTCGAAATCTCACAGGGGTATCTTTACCAAACAGGCTATGAATAAATGATTCAAGGACGCCTTTTAGATGACTGAAAGATATACCCGTGTCAACCATTAATCCTTCAACCTGATGGAACATTGCGGTATGAGAGACATCGGCATCACATCTGTAAACCTTTCCAGGTGCAATAATCTTGAGCGGGGGTTTCCTCTTTTCCATTACTCTTATCTGCACAGGGGAAGTATGTGTTCTTAGGACTACATCATCTGAAATATAAAATGTGTCCTGCATATCTCGTGCTGGATGATTCTTGGGTATATTCAATGCCTCAAAGTTATAATAATCAAGCTCTATTTCAGGGCCTTCTTCTATTGCAAATCCCATCGAAACAAATATATCCTTTATTTCTGAAAGAACCTGGTTTACAGGATGTTCTCTGCCAAAAGGCGTGAATCTTCCCGGCAGTGATACGTCTATCTTTTCTGTCTTTAGTCGCCTTTTTTTCTCACTATCTTTTAATATTAGCTCTTTGTTCTTCAGGTTATCTGTAATAAAATTTTTTATCTCATTGAGTACACTCCCGTACAATGGTCTCTGATCCGGAGGTATGGTGGAAAGAGTTTTTAACTTGGAAGTTACAAGACCTTTTTTACCTAAATACTTAGTTCTGATATGCTGGAGATCGGTCAGGCTTACAACCGATTCAATATCTTCCAGGAATGCTTTCTTTAAAGGGAGAAGTTCATCCACAGGGATAATTTTTATAAAGCTAATTGTTTTTTTACAGTCTCAGCTATCTGACTAAATGTCTTTGGGTCAGAATATGCTAAATCAGCCAAAGCTTTTCTATTTAATAAAATATTGGATTTCTTCAAACCATACATAAACTGGCTGTAATTCAAACCCATTGCACGAACAGCAGCGCTTATCCTAACAATCCAGAGAGATCTGAATTCACGCTTCTTAGCCTTCCTATCACGATATGAATACTGAAGAGCTTTGTCAACGGCTTCAGTTGCTACTTTATATAGACGGCTTCTGGCACCATAATAGCCTTTAGCCATGTGAAGGACTCTCTTTCTTCTTTTTGTTGTTTTATAACCGCCTTTTACCCTGGGCATCTTCTCCTCCTTATCAGTAACAAGTTGAATTTAAATTGCTTTTCTATCTTGTTACTCGTTACTTTTCACTGTTTTACAGATATGGTAAAAGTCTTTTTATTTTAACACGATCGCTATCTGAAACAATAACTGCCTTTCTTAAACTTCTTGTTCTTTTAGCAGGTTTTCCCGTTAAGAGATGGCTTTTATATGCCTTTCTTCTCTTAATCTTTCCTGTTGCAGTCAGTTTAAATCTTTTGGCCGCTCCTCTATGTGTCTTCAATTTAGGCATATTTTCCTCCAAAACAAACTATAAGATAGGAAATGAGAAGTTATAACTTCAGTCCTTATCCCTATTTTTATGTCAAGAATTATAGATTATAACTCAAAAAAAAATATTTGTCACTTAAATGAGGTTGAAATTAAAAAATGATAATTAGGACTTGGAACTCCTTACTCCTTACTCCTTACTCCTTACTCCTTACTCCTTACTCCTTACTCTTTACTCTTTACTCCTTACTGTTTACTCTTTGCGCTCTGCTCACTGCTCCTTGCTTTTTGCTCCTTTTATGATTTAGGGGCAACTACCATTATTATATGGTTGCCTTCAAGTTTAGGCTGCTGTTCTATTTGAAACTTACCTTTGAGCTCCTTGGCTATCTTTTCGAAAATCTTCATACCATACTCTGGACGAATTATTTCACGTCCCCTGAAATACATGACAACTTTTGCCTTATCACCTCCTTCAATAAAACGATTTATATTCTTTATTTTCAGGTCAAGGTCGTGTCCATCGATACGGGGTCTTATCTTGATTTCTTTTACATCTATTGTCTTCCTCTGGGAATGCCTCTTATTAAGCTGATATCTATACTTTCCAAAATCCATTATCTTACAAACAGGCGGGACTGAGTTAGGCGCTACCTCAACTAAATCAAGATCTCTTTCAGATGCAATGTTCAAGGCATCTTTAATCGGCATCATACCGATCTGCTTTCCATCAGTATCGATGAGTCTTACTTCTTTGGCTTTAATCTTTAAATTAACCCTTACATGTTTAGAATGGTCTTTCTCGGCTATGTTCTACCTCCTTGAGTTTATCTCATCTTTAAGAAAAGATATTAATTCTTCAGGACTATATGGGCCTAAGTTTTTCCCATTACGCATCCTGAGCGGGACCTTTTTTCCCGATACTTCCTTATCACCTATTATAACTGAATATGCTATTTTTCTAATAGTACTCTTTCTTATCTTATTCCCTATCTTTTCATTGTCAGTGTCAAGTTCAGCTCTTATATCACTTTTTTTAAGTTCTAATGCGAGTTCTTCAGCATATGATGAGTGTCTCTCAGCGATTGTCAGCAAAGATACCTGAATAGGTGCGAGCCAGAGTGGAAAAGCACCGGCATAATGCTCGATTAAAACACCAAAAAATCTCTCGAGAGAGCCCATTAATGCCCTGTGTATCATAATAGGCCTGTGATCCTTTCCATCAGCTCCCCTGTATTTCATATCAAACCTCTCAGGGTTATTAAAATCAACCTGAATGGTGCTGCACTGCCATTGTCTCCCCAATGAATCCTTCACCTTTATATCAATCTTTGGTCCATAAAATACACCTGCACCTGGATCAATTTCGTAATTTAGATGCCTTTCTTCAAGTGCCATTTTGAGTGCATTTGTCGATTTCTCCCAGATTTCAGGAGATCCTACATATTTTTCAGGCATTGTTGACAGATAGACATCATAATGTTCAAACCCGAATGTCTTCAGGATGAATAGTGTGAAATCGAGTACACGTAAAATCTCCTCTTCTATCTGATCATCTCTGCAGAAAATATGAGCATCATCCTGTGTAAAACCCCTTACTCTTAAAAGACCATGAAGTACTCCAGATTTTTCATACCGGTATACCGTCCCGAGTTCTGCGTATCTGACAGGAAATTCACGGTAACTCCTCAGGGAAGATTTATAAACTGCAATATGGAACGGACAGTTCATTGGCTTGATTTCGTATTTAATCTCGTCAATCTCCATAGGCGAGTACATATTTTCTCTGTAATAATCAAGATGTCCACTGCGGTTCCAAAGTTCAAGCTTTGCAATATGAGGTGAGTAAAGAATTTTATAGTCGGCTTTAAGGTGCTGATTTGTCCAGAACTCCTCGATTATCTTCCGTATTAAAGCACCATTTGGATGCCAGAGAATCAGACCTGATCCTATCTCATCGCTGATGCTGAAGAGATCCAGTTCCCTTCCCAGCCGCCTGTGGTCTCTTTTTTTGACCTCTTCCAGAAAATCAAGGTATTTTTTTAGATCCGTACTGTTATTAAATGAGGTGCCATAAATTCTCTGGAGCATTTTATTCTTCTCGTTGCCTCTCCAGTAGGCACCTGCAGTATTCAGAAGCTTGAATGCTTTGATTCTGCTTGTGGAGGGCAGATGCGGCCCTCTGCATAGATCTATAAATCCATCTTCCTCATATATGGATACATTATCTTCTTGTATCTCCTCAAGAAGCTCAACCTTGTACTTCTCACCCATTGAATTAAACATGCTAATAGCTTCAGACCTTGGTATCTCTCTCCTGATAAAAGGTGACCCCTTGCTTATTATCGATTCCATCTCCTTTTCTATAGAGATGATATCTGCAGGAGTAAATGCTTTTTCAATATCGAAATCATAATAAAACCCATCCTGTATTGCCGGGCCAATGGCTATTTTTGCCTCGGGAAAAACCCTTTTTACAGCATGGGCCATAACGTGTGCAGTGCTGTGTCTGTATATTTCTTTTCCGATATCGGAATTAAAGGTAATGATTTCGACTGAATCGTTCTCCTTGATTGAATGAATTAAATTGAGATCACATGGTTGGCCGTTTATCTTTAAAGCTATCGCTTCTGTTTTTTTGAGATGCCTTTCGATTTCAGAAATTTTGCTTATATCCAGTTCGCTTCCGTCTTCGGCTTTCAGCTTTATATTCAAGACCTCCATCTATGTTATATATGAAATTATCATACATGATATTATTTTCATATTTCAATAAAGTTTAGCGGGCAAAAAATTTAATGCCCTGCATTCCAGGAAAGTCCATAATAACAGTAATTTGATGATCTTTAATGGTAGGCCCGGCCCCGACTTTTCTGGACGACCTCTGATTTCAATGGTAGGCCCGGGCGGTTTCGAACCGCCGACCTCTACCGTGTCAAAGAACTCCAGTAGAAAAAATAACTTACCTGATTTTACTAATTTACTTAATTTACTGATACTTACAGCTATAGGGGTAGAAGGGATTTACTCTCTTTTACCCCCTTTTTTATTACTCATTAGCACAATTTTTAGCACAATTATAGAAAGGAAAAAGGAAATGGAAAAGATAATAGACATAAAAGAAGCAAAATCTAAAAAATACTCACAAGCAGTAAAGTGAAAAAATACAATCAAGAACACACTAAAAACTTAAACTATAAGCCCCTGGGGAAACCTGGGGGCTTATTTATTCTTTCACCTGCTACTGTTGAAAAAGCAGTAGTTCCCAAAAGTGAGTATTAACGGTTGTAATGTTTAATGTGAAGCTCTTTGAATTGAACCATGAAGTACATTAAATATAATAAAACCAATTTGCAAACAAAAAATCATGCACAGTCGAAAAAGGTACCGCTGTTTCAATTTAACAGCAGCGTTTTGTTAGAGATTCTTTTATTAAAATCCAAATAAGGTTTTTAAAATCGGATTAATTGCTTGCCAAATTGTTAATAATGTTCCAGCGGTAGACACTTTACTTTCTATAGATTCAATAGTTCTTTTTAACATGCCTTTCTTTTGAAGAGATTTTTCTGCAAGAAGCTGTTCTGATAAAAAGGAAACTTCCTCAAGCAGTTCATCTTTTATGTCTTTATTAATCTCTTGTGATTTCAGCATGGACTCTGTGAATAACGATAATAACTTTGCAATTTCGGGATTAACCTGATTATTAATATTATTCATCGATTGATTTAGGTTATTAATTTTTCCTGTATTTACCGAGCCTACTACACTTCTATCTATATTTATAAAATTATGAGTAACATTACCCTTATGTACTACAGGTTGTGGCATTTGAATACGTGAAGAAGTTGGTATGCCAACTATCTCATCCATTTCATCTTTTAAAAAATTGATCATTCTATTATGTTCAGCTATTTGTTGATGTTGAATTTTCATTAATTTTTCGTAGCAATGTAAACAAAGAGCATGTCCTTCTACGTTCCACATTGCTACATTTTGACATTGGCTACATGTTGGCATTTTTTCTCCTTTTGTATTTCTAACAATTATTATACCAATTTGGTATTTTCTATTCTCAAAAAGAGATTAACACATTTTTTTGAGTTTTTGGAATGGTTTATGAACTTCAAGAAAGAACCCAGAAAGCAGATGAATAATCCCGCTTTTAAGCAACAAAAGAGACAGGAGACCACTTCCCTGTAAGGGTAGTTACTGATATATTTTTACTATAAATAACAAGCTGTTATAAGATGCTGTGCTAAGGATTGTGCTATTGATATAGCTTGCTCTTTGACAACTCAATTTTTCTTTTTTTTATTGATGTGAAGTGAGGATAACACCTGCAAGTCTTTAAACAATGAGGGATATCAAGATTATCGATAACACCTACAAGTCAATAGAAATGATCAGAAGGGTTAGGTGAAGATTTCAGGAGTAATACGCATGTAACGCCTATATAACCTTCACGCCTTTTCAGTAAAGCCTAAGACATGACACGCATCACCCTCGTCAGGGTGATATGGTTGTTAGGTTGCTTTTCAATATGCATATCCTATATCTAAATATAAGTAATAACATACAAAAACTTATGAATTATTTTTTGAAAAAACAGTTATCCATAAATATATAAACCAAAAGATAGGTAGGGAAAGAATTACCCATCCTAAAAAAGTTAAAAAACATCCCTTTGATGGCCGATTTATACCAGCACTTAAGAAAGTTCCTGTGAAATTGCCCAAATCATCACCAAACCATATTAATGCCAATGGCCATATAAGAAATTGAATAGTACGTAGGAACAACGATTCTCCACCCAATAATACAGCAATAATTAAATAAATAAGCGAGATAATAATAGATATTAATCGGTCAGGACTAAGAAATGGAGTTTTTGGTAATATATAACTCATGTAACAGTGTTATATCGTTAGAACAAATAATCTAGCAACCTAACAATTAATATACTATATCTTTTTGCGATTATTTTGTTCTAAATCATATCACAGGAAAAATGTGCCTGCAATCATATTGAATTCTGATTGAAATCTTTAGTCTTTGGAAGGGCTTTGCTAGTGAGGACTTCAGGAAGAAAGATTTATAAATTTTCAATAGGACAGGATAATAGTTATAGGAAGGAAGAAAGTCTGCAAAGTTCACCTACTACTAAATGATTTTGACAGGTTTACACACTGATGATTTACAATTGAAATAAACAGAAGGGGCTCGAAATAACCAAGTCCTTTAAAAGAGAGTGGTGTTTTTTTATTTAATTGCAACTTCCCTTTTTTTTGGTTTTCTTGCCTCGTTTTCCGTTCTCTCTCTAAGTTTAGCAAGGACTGTGTCTGCTACATACCGGGCTACTTCATTCCGTTCAGCTTCCGGGACAGAGTCGATATCAAAGCGGTCTGTGTACTTCTTGTAAAAGGAGAGGGCATCGAACTGGACAAGATTCTCTTTATCGATTATGTTTTCCAGAATTCTACCATGACAACGCAGAAAACAGCCGTCAATCAGTAAAACTTTATCGGATTTTTTAACCCAGTTGGCCATTGCCGAATTGGGCACGGAAAACAGTTCGCCGTGACAACCACGCCGATATGGCTCTTCTTTTGCCACAAGGTTTGCAGCAACACGGGCAATTTCACCCCGGATACAGGGTCCTTCACATGAGAAAACGGGGATTTTCCCCTCTATCAGATTATGTCTCCCGACCTTCTCGCCTATGGGACAGGTTCTCTCTGTTTTTGTAACCTCAAGATTAATAACATTAACTGACTTATTCATTTTATTCTCCTTTCTTTATTGACCGTTCCCGAGAATAACAAATATTCCTTTTATATCCCATCTCCATTCAATTTTTATTCTTGACTGTATACTAATTCAAGTGTTTGAAGAAAAGATGAATAGAAAATGAATAATTTATGAAGACGTGGTAGCTATAAAAATATAGCTACCATTTGAAATGTTTCATTCTAAGGCAAGATTTAAAATCAAGAGTACAGGAAGAAAGATTTATAAATTTTCAATAGGACAGGATAATAGTTATAG
>JABAOH010021210.1_pt1 | contig 13561 bp, 13 predicted proteins | sample 7062181 | NCBI WGS metagenome assembly JABAOH01 (sample SAMN14538630, study PRJNA623070) | marine sediment metagenome | biome: marine biome [ENVO:00000428]; feature: marine pelagic biome [ENVO:01000023]; material: deep marine sediment [ENVO:00002113]; isolation source: pool of 5 deep marine... | reverse complement strand
CATTTAATATAAATTGGGCCCTTCGGATAGCATTTTTATCGACATCCAGGCCTACGATAACTCCCTCAGGGCCCAAGGTCTTACCGAACAGAAAACTATGACCTCCATGTCCTATGGTCGCATCGACCATTATGCCATCCGGTGGCAATTTTATCTGCTCGGCCAATATCTCAGCGAGAACCGGAATATGCTCTATTATCGAGCCATTCACTTTTATCGTATCGCATATATCATATCGCGCATATCGTATCGGTCTCAGATGCACGGGCCACGATACTCAACACGCATTACACATTACATGTCAGAGAACATTTATCGTGTTCTTCCGGCTTTGAAGTTTCTGTACATCCGGCGAAAATTCAATGCCGGAATAAGTCTCGTCGATTTTCTTCAACCGTTCCAGCCGTTCTCCGATAATTGCCAGGGAGGTGAAGGTCCGTTCGTCAACCTCCCTTTCACCGACGAGACTTCCGGCAACAATCCGACAATGATTTGAATCCGTTCCAATCATTTTGCCTCCACTTTACGATTCAACATCTTCGCTCTGCTCGTGCAGGACAACCTGCCGTGCCTGCGAGACCTGTTTCTGATATTGAGCCATATGGTCTGAAAGATATTGTTCCCAGCTTTCACTGTTCCACAGCTCGATATGGTCTCTAACGCCGATAAGTGTAATCTGGTCTTTCAAACCGGCCCTCTTTCGTAATCTTTCATTCAGGAGCAATCGGCCCTGGCCGTCCAGCTCCACCTTACTGGCCAAAGCAAAGCTAATTCGCTCGAACGCTACAGCCTCATCAGGGGCGGTGGTGCCGGGTGTAACCGCAAGGGCTATCTGCTCGAAATACTTTTCAGGGTACAAACAAAGTATGCCGTTGGCACCGAGGACAAGATAGAAATTGCTGCCGTGCTTATCGACATCAATCTGACTTCTCAGCTTGTTCGAGATGAGGACTCTGCTCTTGTTATCGACAACGTGAAGATATTCGCCTGTTAATAAAAGCATGGCATTAGTCCCACTTGATATATCCAATATGGGAAATCGTACCACTTCCTACCACTTTGTCAACAAACAAATACACTTTTTTCAAAATTTCTGAAAAATTTTATTATAGGACGGTCACCAAGAACCAGCTAATCCCCGCAGCTAAAAGTGCTTACGCAAATATTATACTTTTTACAGAGCCAAATATTTTTTCCACCTGGCCGACCATTTCCCACAAGGCCCTGTAAATTTCACAATAATTCATCCAAAACCAATAAGAAAATCCTGGCGATACCATAGAATCAGTTAAAGAGAAAAGACTCCATAACAAAAGCGGGTGATGGGAATCGAACCCACGTAGCCGGCTTGGAAGGCCGGTGCATTATCCACTATGCTACACCCGCAATATAATTGATTATTGATTATCAATTACTGTTTATTTACAATTCGGCAATTGAATATAAATATTTAATTACAAATAGTCAACGGTAAACTAAAAATGAAAATTTCCGAAACAGCCGCGGCAGCCGAGTCAGCCTCGCTCAAACTGACGGTGACCAGGACCGGTATAAAGAACAATGCTTTAGCCGAGATTGCCAAAGCCTTGAAGCAACGTAGCGCAGAGATAGTCTCAGCCAACAAAGAAGACCTGGTCACGGCTGAAAAGAACAACCTGGCTGGGCCTTTACTCAAACGTCTAAAGTTCGACGAAGGAAAAATAGCTGATGTTTGTGCCGGTATTGACAGCCTAATCAAACTCGACGACCCTGTGGGCAAAACAATAACCGCCACCGAACTCGATAAGGGTCTGGAGCTTTACAAAGTCAGTTGTCCGATTGGCGTTATCGGCGTTGTTTTTGAATCCCGGCCGGACGCCCTTGTGCAAATATCAACGCTGTGCTTAAAAAGCGGAAATGCCGTCCTGTTAAAAGGCGGAAGCGAAGCTGCAAAAACCAATAAAATCTTAGCTGAGACAATCTCCGAGGCGAGTGAAGATGCGAGACTACCTAAAGGATGGATTCAGCTATTGGAAACGCGCCAGGATGTGGCCCAGATGCTGGCCTTAGATGAATATATCGACCTTGTTATCCCCCGCGGCTCCAATGAATTCGTGCGATATATTATGGACAATACAAATATACCCGTCCTCGGGCACGCTGATGGTATATGCCATGTTTATATAGACGGCGATGCTGATTTGGATATGGCTGTAAATATCACGGTCGATTCCAAGTGCCAGTACGTTGCTGTTTGTAATGCCGCAGAAACTCTGTTAGTAGATAATAAAATTGCCGAAAAGTTTCTACCGAAAGTCAAAACCGCCTTAGAGGAAAAGGGCGTAGAGCTACGCGGCTGCGAAAAAACAGCATCAATAATTGAAGTAAAGCCTGCAACCGAGGAAGATTGGTCAACCGAATATCTGGATTATATCCTTTCGATAAAAATCGTCGAAGGTCTTGAGAATGCGATTGACCATATTAACCATTACGGGTCAGGGCATACCGACACAATCGTTACCGCTGACAAGGAAAAGACCGAGAGGTTTATGGACCTGGTAGATTCTGCAAATGTGCTCTGGAACTGCAGCACTCGCTTTGCCGATGGTTTTCGCTACGGACTCGGCGCTGAAGTGGGCATAAGCACCAATAAGATACATGCACGTGGGCCGGTAGGGCTGGAAGGGCTTGTTATTTATAAATGGAAATTGCTGGGCACCGGCCAGGTTGTTGCTGATTATGCCGGTAAGAACGCAAAAAAAAATTTCACGCATAAGAAAATAGAGAATTAGTGAATTGGTGAATTAGAGATTAGTGGTTAGTGAATCGAACGAGATACGAACGACGAGATTATGCGGGATTTTAGTAAAGCAAATCGAATAGTTGTAAAAATCGGGACTAATATTCTGACGAAAAACGAGGGGATAGACGCCGGCTATGTTCGCCGAATCGCCCGGCAGATAAATTCACTGCTCAAAACCGGCAGACAGGTCGTCATTATCAGCTCAGGCGCTATCGGTATGGGGAGAGGTCAGTTATCAGGATATCAGGGTATCAGGTCCTTCGGTCTGAGGGAGGACCTTTCAGGACTGCCAGGCAAGTTAAAAGATATAAAGATGCGGCAGGCCTGTGCGGCCATCGGACAGCCGCTGCTTATGGCTGAATATAGAAAGTCGTTTGCCCGCTTCGGCGTTACCGTCGCCCAGGTCCTGCTGACCGCCGAGGTGCTGAATAACAGAAGAACCTATCTGAACCTTCGCAATTCCATTGAGACACTGCTCAAACTAGCCGTGGTGCCAATCCTGAATGAGAACGACAGTGTAAGCACCGACGAAATCGGCTCAGCCTTCGGCGATAACGATAAACTAAGCGCCCTGGTCGCCAGTAAAATCGACGCGGACCTTTTGATTATGCTCAGTGACATCGACGCCCTTTACGATAAGGACCCGCAAAAATTTACCGACGCCAGGCCGATACACGCCGTCTTTGAGATAACCGGCGATATTATTCGAAACGCCGGGGGCAGAGGCAGCAGGCACGGCACCGGCGGAATGAAAACCAAAATTGAAGCTGCAAAGATTGCCTCCAACGCCGGCTATAGGATAGTTTTAGCGGATGGCAGAGTGAAAAACATAATCGGCCGGATTATGGCCGGCGAAGAAATCGGCACGATCTTTATGCCTAAGCGAAAGCTCAGCAATCGCGCCAGATGGATTCTCAATAGCAGCCCAGCCGGGACAATATTCATCGACGAGGGCGCTATGCAGGCAATCAAAAATCGCAAAAGTCTTCTGCCCAGCGGCGTAATCTCGGTAAAAGGCTCTTTCGAGGTCGGCTCGGTCGTTATGCTAAATAATAACGCCAAGGCCGTAACGAGTATCGGCAGCACTCAATTGAAGGCCTTAGCCGGCAAGCACAGCACCGAAATAAAAAAGCTCCTCGGCCCCGAACATCGAGATGTGGTAGCAATCCCCGAAGATATCGTCATAATTGACTATTGACGATTGATAATTTATTATTTGATACTTCAAAGAACCACGTAGGCTGAAGCCTGCTCTACCTGGTTCCCTGTGAGAGTTTTGTACAATGGCAGAAACCACAAAGATTTCCAGATACGACCGAGTTTTGAGCATAGCCTATATCATCCTAATAATTGTTCTTACAGTCCTGGCAATCGGCGGATCCATCCTCGTTCGACGATTTGAGTACGTGGCTGGCACAAGGAATGACGCTCACTATAGCGTTGTCTATGGTTTCGGTCTTTTTGTAATGTTGTTCCTTCTTACGGCTCCGCTCGCAGTGATTGCTTCCATTCTTGCGCTGATTAGTCTTGTGCTCTGGCACCGCAATGTCGGTCAGATTTTGCTCAAGCTCACATTGATACTTCTTGGCCCTATCATTTGCTACTGTGCTTTCGAATACACGGTTCCCCTCGCTCCTGTCTTCCTGGAAGGATTCGAGAAATGGGTTCTACAGGAGGCGGACATAGAGGCCATCCAACAATGGTTGACCAGCGAAGGAGCAAAGCACGCAGGGCAACACTATAGTGTTAAAGATGGCTCCCCTGAGGAATTACCAGAGTGCCTGATTAAGCTTGATGCGATGTCCATCTCATTTAGTGATTCCGTTTCTGATAACGGCCCCAGTGTGGAAATTATCTGGTTCCATCTCATGGATGACTATGGACTGATCGTTAGCCCTCCTACAATGGAAACGCCCGAAGAGGGACACATCAAATTGCGCAAAGATTACTACGAATTTAGACGTCCCATCAAGCCGGGTGCATATGTTTTCAGCCGAGGTTAGATATCCCACAGGGAACAACATAGGCCAAGCTTACCAGTTGCCAGATTTGGCGATGGCGCTTGAAATGACGGTACGTTCACTCCGGCAAGTTCAAGACGGCAAATTTCCACCTCTCGTGTGCGGCCGTGTTTGAAATGACCCCGACACAGGTGGATTTATGATACTAAGTCCCCGTTTAAGGCATGCGGTGATAGCCTATTTCTTTTTCTTCTTGGCTTTCTTTTTTGTAGTTTTTTTCTTGGCCTTCTTTTTTGAGCGACAGCCACAAGTATTGCACATTTTCGTATCCTCCCAATTATAATTCTCTAATCCAAAATTCGCCAACAAGGTGAACGCATATATTAAATATCTTAATCGGCCGCGGGGAAGCAAAAAATTCAAAAAAAGTAACAAAAAAAGGACAAATCCGTAACAAAATGGTAACATTTGGCCGGCATAATTGCTCCTGCCAAACCTATATTTCAAAGTCGTCGGAAAAATTATGATAGTTGTTGCGAGCACTGCGAGACATAGAAAATATTAATTGAAAGGGAAGAAAAATGAAAAATGGTATGTTCACAAGAATATTGCTGTATTGTTTGCTATGCTCGTTGATCGGCGTTGCAGGCTGCTATATCCAAATAAGAGGATATAGTTACCCTCAGGCAAGATATGAAAGGACTGTGCAGCTATCCAGGCCGATGTCGGCCGGCACTCTATTTGCGGCCAAGAGCAACGACGGCTGGATTAATGTAACCGGCGGCGAGGTTACGGATTGCAATGTTATCGCCACGATTATCGCCAGGGCCGATTCGGATGAAAAAGCCAGAGAAATCGCTGAAAAGACAAAGGTAAAACTTGAAAAATTCGGCTCTAAGCTAACGGTAAAACTTGAAAAGCCAATATTGATTATGAACCAGAGCGTAGATGTTCAGGTCGAGGCGATGGTAGCGAAGGATTGCGATGTGGAAGTTAGCACGGACGATGGGGATATTACGATAGAAAACATCAATGGGGATATTGATATAAAAACCGATGATGGCTCAGTGTCGCTTGCACGAATTGCTGGAGATATAAAAGTCAGAAGCAACGACGGCTCGGTCAATGTCCAGGAGCTTAATAGTGACGTAAATTTACAGAGAACCGGATGGATAGACATCCAGACCGACGACGGTTCGGTCACTATGTCGCGAGTAGTTGGGGACATAAAAGTCAGAATCAATGATGGCTCGACCAAGGTCCAGGAGGTTACCGGCGATGTAAATATAGAGAGCGATGATGGAAGAATCACAGTGGTTTATTCTGAAGATGCCGGCGGTGTTTGTAATATCTCGCTGGTTACAGATGATGCTACTGTTGACTTAACGGCCCCGCCGAACTTTTCCGCCTCCGTCGAAGTTATAACGGACGACGGCTCGATAAATACGGATTTGCCAATAAAGGTGACGGGGAAATTAGGCAAAAGCGGAATTAAAGGAACAATCGGAACTGGAGAAGGCAAGCTGTATATTAAGACAGACGATGGCTCAATAAGAATAAGATAATATTCTTGATATATCCCTGAATTTAACTCGGTTCTTTAATAAGCAGAAAACCAACGAGGGACTCGTACAAGAAAAAGTTATACAATTAAGGAGACAGGAAAATGAAGAAACATTATTCGATAGTATTGGCTTTCGGCCTTTGCCTTTGTTCACTGCTTGCTGTCAGCGGGTGTGTTATTCATATCGGCGATTGGGCCCGGGCCAAATACGAAAAAACAATAAGACTCCAGGCGCCTTTGGAATCCGGCTCAACCGTTGTGGCTAAAACAAACTATGGCTCTATAAAAGCAGTTGGTGCCGACACTACCGATTGCAATGTGGTCGCGACAATTCGTGTGCAGGCTCCTACTGAGGAGGAAGCCGCTGAAATTGCTGAAAAAGTGAATATACATCTTGAGCCGGCCGGAAATACACTTACGGTCAGGGCAGACAAGCCGCGCGTGAAAAATAACCGCTCAATAAGCATTAGCTACCAAATAACTGTCCCTGTACAAACTAACATCGAATGTGCCAGCTCATACGGCTCGATAGAACTGGCTGATACCAATGGCTATGTGAAAGCACACACCAGCTATGGCTCGATTGACTGCGACAGCATTAACGGCCAAATTCAGGCGGATACATCCTACGGCAGTGTCGATTGCAGGGAAATCATATCTGACGAGCTCACTGCCGGCTCAAACTACGGCAATATCGATATCGAATATTCAGATTCGTCGCCGGGCCAAATACAGGCACACGTAAGCACTTCGTACGGCAGCATTGACTTTACAGCACCGCCCGGATTCGCCGGACAAGTCGAACTTGCAACCAGCTACGGCTCGATAAAAACCGACCTGCCGATTGTAGTGAAGGGCAAGATAAGCAGCAAACGAATAGAAGGAACAATCGGTGAAGGAAATGGAATGCTGAATTTGAAGACCAGCTATGGTTCTATAAGAATTAGATAGTGTGCCTGGGATATTCCCGAATTTGCTCGTTTCTTTTATAAAACGCCTTCTGTAAGGTCATTGCGCTAGATATGATTCTGACGTATGGCTGATATTTTTTGTTACTATTAGGATTTCGCGTGCCTTTTATATGATGGAGGTAGTTAAAGGTAAATACTTACAGAAATACTTGACATTATGGGTAATTAAAAGGCGTGGGAGTATTCGGAGATTGTTCCATAGGACACTAACTGGCGGCAGATAATAAGCAGATGTAAATGGGAAATCTCGGTCTATATATCTATGTATAAAAAAAGCAATCTATCTGTAATGAAAAAAACCTTTGTATTATCGTTTGCAATTTTCCTGTTGGTGGAGATTACGGTACTGGGGCAGGAACAGAATACGCAAGAATCTCAAAATCTCACACCGGAACATTATGAAATCCACCTGAAGCTGCTCACTCCCAAGGTAGACCTTGAAGCCAGAACCAGGATGACAGTGCGAAATACTGGATTGACGACGCTCAAGACACTGATGTTGTACCTGCATGATGAGCTGCAGCTTGATTCTGTTGAGACCGAGGACGGAAAGAAAGTACTGAATATACAACAGCGGATCATAGAAAGCCCCTGCTCGATTACCAAAAAAATCCGGGAAATACGCATTGGCTATGACCTGTCGGCCGGAGGGTCCACGGCTTTCACACTCGTCTATAACGGGACTATCCAAGGCACAGATATAAGGTCCAAAAGCGATGCCTTTTTCAAGATCAAACCAAACTCCGTCTTTCTAAGAAGTGCTGGTTATACGAACTGGTTCCCTGTGACCCACAACGGCCTTGAAATATTAAACGATCAGGCCATGTTTGATCTTGTATATAATGTGCCGGCTCGTTTCGAGGGGAAGGCAATTGCATTTGGAACCCTGCTGTCTGAAAAAGTAGAAAATGGAAGGTACATAAGTCAATGGAAAACAGACACTCCTCAAGTCGTATTATTACCTGAACTGTGGGCATACACGGGCTGGATAAAAAGGCAATCGGGTAATTTTCTGCTTTATCACCTTGATAATGAACAAAGCCGAAAAGCTGCGGATGTCTATCAACTCGTGGGTTCGAAATTACTGGATTTCTACCATCGGCACTACGGCTCAGACAGGACAAAACCCACGACCTTTCATGTCGCCGAACTGGATGTCCCCTCGGGAGGGTATCCGAGCACGAATACCCTCGGTCTGTCACGAACGGCTTTCAGGGATGTACTAAATCCAAAAAGCCGATACTCCATTCTTGCCTGGCTCGGACACGAACTAGTTCATGAATATCTCTGGACGCAGATCGATGCCGATGCACCCGGCGGGGTGTTGATTTCGGACGGTTTTTGTCTTTTCTTTCATCTTCCTGCATTGGCGCATGTGTTAAACCAGCTGGGACTGGATCCGGAAGTGACCCTTTTTAAGTCGGGAGAAGGAGACCGGTTCATAACGTGGGACATTCGGTCCAAGTGGCAACAATATGAGGAAGGCCTAACAAAGGGGCGGGATCGACACGGGAAATTGCCGCCCCACAAGCCGCTTGCCGATATTACAATGGAGGAGTATCCGCATTATAAAGACCGATGGTTAACAGCAGACAAGGAACAAATTATTCTATATCGTCTTCAAGAGATGGTGGATGATGCCGCCGGGGAAGGCACCTTCTTAAAAGCCTATGGGCAGTATTTGTATGACCATCGCACACAACCGGCCACACTGGCAATCTTCAGGGAATATATGGAACGTGCTTCGGGACTTGACTTGCGAGGTTTTTTCCAGCGATGGTTTCATACTGAGCAGCAGCTTCCAGAAGAATGGAAAATCATTCTGACTTATTCAAAAACTATCAATTAATTTAGGAGAAGCGAGAAATGAAACTGAAAAAATGTGGTGAGATTGCTCTTTTTGTGTCACTGGCCGTGACGTTGGTTCTGCTTGTTGGCTGCGTTGCCACTCAAAGTGACGTGCACTACAGCGGCGTTGATAATTCACAGCTCAGGCAGATAAAATCAGGCAGGACGACAAAAGAGGAGCTTTTGGCGATAGTCGGTGAGCCGACTGAAGAAAGCATGACCGAAGACGGGAGCGAGATCCTCAGGTACAAATGCATAGAGAAAAAGGACAACAGATTTGCCATTTTTCCGCCACCCATCGCTATCGAAGATAAAAAGGAAATAGAACATACCGTTGTGTTTAAGCTCAAAGACGGTATTGTGCAGCGGCACTGGAAGGAAAGATAGCAATCCACTGCTCTTGACTCATGTCTCAGGATTCGTGGCCCATGAGCTATGAGTGGATGAATATTCGCAGAGATTAGGGAAATAAATACGAAATAAACGAAGTGGCAGGAGTTAAACGCGAACTGATATAGGAGAAGTGAGAATGAAACTGTATAAGCACAACGAAATTGCCCTTTTTGCATTCCTGGCCGTGACATCGGTTCTGCTTGCCGGATGTGTGATCTGCAAGACGGACGAACACTACACCGGCAGAGACAAGCCTATTGGAAACCATACGCTCAGGCAGATCGAATGCGGCGAGACGACAAGGGACTGGCTTGTGGCGGCACTTGGTGAACCAACCGAAGAATGTTTGACCGAAGACGGGACCGAGATACTCAAGTACAGATGCATAATGAAAAAGGACAATGCCTTTGTTCTGTTTCCAATCATCATTGTCGATAATAAGGAAACAGACCACAGCGTTTCCTTCGAGATAAAAGACGGTATTGTGCAGCGGTACTGGAAGGAAGGATAAGGACCTTCAGCCAAAAGCAGTAAAATCCGCCCACATAGATGTTGCCGCCACATCGGAAGATATTATAATTATTGGCTGTTGACTATTGACTATTTATTATTTAACATCGTAGCTTTAATAGTAAATTACGAATAGTAACTTAGAAGGGCCGGAGTGGCGGAATTGGCAGACGCGCGGGATTCAAAATCCCGTCCTGGCAACAGGGTGTGGGTTCGAGTCCCACCTCCGGCAGTTATACACCTTCCCTGATGCGGATATCGTCTTGCGAAATTACGCCGCGCGTTACTATTTCGCAACAAAGGGTGATAGCTCGCGGAGCTGGTTTACAATACCCGGCATTTTTTCGATTGTGTAATCCACTTCCTCTTCAGTATTGTATCTGCTCAGACTGAAGCGAATCGAGCCGTGAGCGGCGGTAAAGGGCACACCCATCGCCCGTAATACATGGCTTGGCTCTAATGAGCCGGAGGTGCAGGCTGAGCCGCTGCTGGCACAAATGCCGTATTTATCGAGCATAAGCAGAATCGCTTCACCTTCGATATACTCGAAGCTGATATTAGTCGTATTTGGTAGGCGATTTTCTTTGTCGCCGTTGAGCCGGGAATCGGGGCAAGCTTCCAGTATTGCTTTCTCAAGCTTATCACGGAGGAATTTAACTTTGTTATTTTCCTCTTCGATATTCTTTGCCGCCAATTCGCACGCTTTCCCCAGGCCGACGATACCTGGTACATTTTCGGTGCCGGCCCTTCTGCCTGCTTCCTGATGGCCGCCCAACATAAACGGTGACAGCCGTGTCCCCTTGCGGACGTATAGAACGCCTACACCCTTCGGGGCATGCAGTTTATGGCCGGAGAGACTGAGCAAATCGATATTGCTCTTCGAGAGGTTCAGCGGTATCTTGCCAATCGCCTGCACTGCATCGGTGTGAAATATCACCCCCTTATCGGCAACTAATTCGGCGATTTTCTCAATCGGGAACACCACGCCGGTCTCATTGTTCGCATACATTATCGTAACCAAAGCGGTATCATCATCGATTTGCTCTTCCAGCTCCGCAAGGTCAAGCCGACCCTGTTTGTCCACCGGCAGCTCTACAACGGTATAGCCGTGATTTTCAAGCTCTCGACAAACCGTCAGCACAGCAGGATGCTCGACCCTTGTAGTTATAATTTTACGTCTGTGCGGCAGCGCAGCCAAGGTGCCTTTGATAGCAGCGTTGTCACTTTCAGTGCCGCCGCTTGTAAATATAACCTCGCTCGGCTCACAACCAAGCAACTTGGCCACCTGCTCGCGGGCCTGACGGATTCTGCGTCCCATCTGTCCGCCAAACGTGTGCATACTCGAAGGATTGCCGTAAAGCTCACAAAACAACGGCCTCATTTCTTCGAGCACCTGTTCAGCTACTTTCGTCGTGGCGTTGTTGTCAAAATATATGGTCTTCATTGCTTATTCCCTGTGATTGTGGGGCTGCTGTGCAGATTCTTTGTCTTCTTCGACAAAAAGCTGCTCGGAGACGAATTCCTTTAGCTTGGCTTCGACGACATCCTTCATCGTAAAATCAGCCAGTCTGCACTGTGCACACATCCCCCTGAATGCGACGACCACTTTATTTCCTTCAACATCTATCAGTTCGATATTTCCACCGTGCGCCCGCAGGGCCGGCCTGATTTGCTCATTTATTGTCTGCTGGATTAACTGTATCTTCTGAATGTTAGTAAGTTTGCCTGCCCGTCGAGCGACTGTTACAGGGGCCTGTTTTATTTCATCCGGCTGTATTTTTTCTATAATTTTTTCGATTTCGCCCTGGCATCCTCCGCAGCCGCCGCCCGCCTTGCAGTAATTCGTAACCTCTTCGACCGTTGTCAGATTGTTCTCACGTATTACTCGTTCGATTTCCTTGTCGGTTACGCCGAAACAGGTACAGATAACATTACCTTCGAGCTCATGTTTTTTCTTTCCGCCGCTTTTGAAGTTTTCGATTGCCGCCTCAAGTGCTTCTCTGCCCATAACCGAGCAGTGCATCTTTTGTTCGGGCAGACCGCCCAGATATTCGGCAATATCTTTGTTGGTTACTTTTGCGGCTTCATCCAGAGTCAGACCTTTTATCATTTCGGTCAATACCGATGATGTTGCTATGGCGCTTGCACAGCCGAAGGTCTTGAACTTTGCATCAGTGATTCTGCCATTGGCATCGAGTTTGAACGTCAGCTTTAGGGCATCGCCACAGGCCAAGGAGCCGACTTCCCCGACGCCGTCCGGCTCATCTATTTCGCCGACGTTGCGTGGGTTGAAAAAATGGTCTTTTAATTTATCCGTGTACTCCCACATTGTCTCGTACTCCGTACAAATCCACCATCCACTATTCTTACATCTGACTGGCTTTCAGTGCCTGCTCGAAATCGGCTATTATATCATCAATGTGCTCAGTGCCGACAGATACTCGAATATAATCGGCTGTTACACCGGCCGCAAGCTGCTCGACTTCGCTAAGCTGCTGATGTGTTGTACTGGCCGGGTGTATCACCAAAGTTTTGCTGTCACCAATATTGGCAAGGTGGCTGGCTAATTTTACACTGTTAATAAACTTAATACCAGCTTCTTTGCCGCCCTTGATTCCGAAACCAAGTATTGCACCCTGACCGTTGGGCAGATATTTTTTGGCCAATTCATAATCCGGATGAGATTGTAATCCTGGATAATTTACCCAGATGACCGTATTCTGTTCTTCGAGCCACTGTGCCAGTGACAGTGCATTCTCAGAATGTCTGGGCATCCGCAGATGCAGCGTCTCCAATCCCTGCAGGAAGAGAAACGCATTAAACGGCGACATACAGGAGCCCATATCCCGCAGAAACTGAGTCCTGGCCTTAATGATGTATGCCAAACTACCGAAAGACTCTACGTATTTGACACCGTGATAACTTGGGTCCGGCTCAGTCAACTCAGGATATCTGCCGTTTGTCCAGTCGAATTTGCCGGAGTCAACAATCGCCCCGCCGATGCAGGTTCCGTGGCCGCCGATGAACTTGGTGCAGCTATGGACGATGATGTCGATACCATAGTCAATCGGCTTGAACAGTATAGGTGTAGTAACGGTGCTGTCACAAATCACGGGCATACCGTTCTTGTGGGCGATCTCGGCAATTTTCTCGTATTGGAGGATGTCGTTTTTGGGATTGCCGATGCTTTCTATATAGACCAGGCGAGTATTATCTTTGACGGCCTTGGCAAAATTTTCCGGGTCTTTCGGGTCAACAAAGGTAACTTCAATGCCCAGTTTTTTGAAGGTCTGGCTAAACAATGTCACCGTGCCGCCGTAGAGGGAATTCGAAGATACGATATGTCCTCCAACGCCACAGATATTGAAGATGCTGACATATATCGCGGACTGTCCGGAACTGAAGCCAAGGCCGCCGACACCTCCTTCCATCGCTGCGATGCGTTTTTCAAATACGTCGGTGGTCGGATTCATCAATCGCGTATAGATATTGCCAAACTCTTTGAGTGCGAACAGATTGGCCGCGTGGTCGG
>JABAOH010004297.1_pt1 | contig 13569 bp, 14 predicted proteins | sample 7062181 | NCBI WGS metagenome assembly JABAOH01 (sample SAMN14538630, study PRJNA623070) | marine sediment metagenome | biome: marine biome [ENVO:00000428]; feature: marine pelagic biome [ENVO:01000023]; material: deep marine sediment [ENVO:00002113]; isolation source: pool of 5 deep marine... | reverse complement strand
ATCTTATGGTGGTTTATAGGATTATTAAGATTATTAACGAGAAAGAATTGTTAGAGAATGCTGTTTTTGATGAGGATAGGAAGGCAAGAGAAGCTGCTGTAAGAATTCTGAGGGTCGCTTTAAACTCCGCAGATCCTAGAAATGCCATTAGGAACCACGTCCATAGTTTAGGGAACACCCTTAACGTCGACAATTTGACCTTTGCCCTAGATGAGTTTCAGCGGATCTTTGTTGTGGGAGGCGGGAAGGCCAGCGGAGCCATGGCAGAGGCTCTGGAAGAGATCATGGGTGATAAACTAACGGAAGGCTTCGTTAACGTTTTGCGGACAGAAGAATTAAGGTTTAAAACTCGCAAAATCTTTTTGAACGAAGTACAGCACCCCATTCCAGACAAGAAAGGTGTGGAAGGAGCAAGAAAAATCATCGAACTTGCCTATAGGGCGAAGGAAAAGGATCTTATTATTTGCCTTATTTCAGGAGGGGGATCAGCTCTAATGCCCCTTCCAGCAACGGGTACCACACTAAAAGATAAACAAAACTTAACGGAATCGCTTCTGAAGTGCGGAGCCACAATCCACGAAATTAATTCAGTTAGGAAGCACTTGTCAGGGCTAAAGGGCGGCCAGCTTGCTGAAGCATCGTATCCAGCCACTTTGATCAGCCTTATTCTTTCAGATGTTGTTGGAGACTCCTTGGATACTATAGCATCGGGCCCCACCGCGCCAGACAAAACCACCTTCAGTGACGCAATCTCAATCCTAGAGAAGTACAATTTATGGAAAAATCCCCTTTTCAAAACAATTAGAGAACGCCTGGAAGCTGGTTTAAGAGGAGAGATACCGGAGACCCCGAAGCCTGGCGACAAAGTTTTTTGCAAAACACATAATGTTATTATTGGAAATAATCGTTCCGTGGCACTAGCTGCTTGCCAAAAAGCGAAGGATCTAGGCTTCAACTCGCTTCTTTTGTCTTCCATGGTTGAGGGAGAAGCGAGACACGTTGGAATCACCTTCGCAGGCATCATGAAAGAAATCTTGTCTTCCAACAACCCTGTTCCAAAGCCAGCCGTCTTGATTGCTGGAGGAGAGACTACTGTTACAGTAACAGGTCCTGGAAGGGGTGGACGGAATCAAGAGCTCGTGCTCAGCTCGTCTTTGAGAACTGAAGGACTTAAGGGCGTCGCTATTGCATCAATCGGCACAGACGGGATTGACGGACCAACAGATGCAGCGGGAGCTATAGCAGATGGTCAAACCTCAAAGCGTGCCTACGATAAGGGATTGGATGCCAAAGATTTTTTGACAAACAATGATTCTTATGAATTCTTTTCAAAATTAAATGATCTCGTTTTCACAGGTCCCACCGGTACCAACGTCAATGACCTCACTGTAATTGTCGTTGTGTAAACAGACTCATGCATGCATCAGTTGCCCCCGATCCAATCCCTTTTGTGCCAGCAGTATTTTGAGGTTTAGATTCTTACATGCGAAGGGGAAAACTGCCCTAGATGCGAATCGCAGATCCAAAAGGTGAAGACCTACAGCAGAAGCAGCTACTACTGTGAAAGATGCCAAAGATAAAATCTAACAAGTATCTTTTGCACAAGCCTAATGGTCACGGAGATTTCTAATTTTTGGTAAACCTCAAAGGTGTCTGCCTACAATATTTTGTTTACTAAAATGCCGTTTTCAACTTATTTTTGTATCTAAAGATTAAAAAGTCAACATGCTCGGTGGAAAGATATGAGATAAACATATACCTCNNTAAATACAATAATGAGAGGTCTCTGCGTACTGTTAGATCGTTAAGAGAGGTCTTAACGATCTTGTCGTATGGCTTTTGAAGATGTGGAAAAGGTTATTCAGTAAAATAGGATCTACCCTAAGAAGGGAAAACGATCCTCCTAAGGTTGAATTAAAAGCAAGAACGGGAAACGCATATCTGTGGCCCCTCAACGTAGAGCACAGCATAGCAGCTTCAGACATCAAAGTCGCTCAAGACAATCTCAGAATGATGGAAGTGGAGAGGGAGATCCTCAGCCACGCCATTCGATGCCTCTACGAGGCCGAAACAGACGGGAAGATAAGCAAAAATGAACTAGAAGACCTATTGAGTGGATACAAAGAGCGGATGGTCCGGGTTAAAAACACCATTCAGCACGATCAATCCTTGGTGGCACTATACGAATTAGAATGTATTCAAGCCGACCTCATTGGGCTGTTCAACAAGCATTTCGACGACTTGAACAAGAAAATAGGGGAACTGAAAGCTCAACTTGGCGTGGAATCTGTTTCTACTCCCTCATCCAAAGAGAAAAAGGAGAAGAGGCAGAAAAGACGGAAGAGAAAGAAACATTCTTCAGCTACAGAAAAGAGCAAAGTTGAGGAAAGGATTAAGAAAATACAAGCAGAAGTAGACAAAACCCTAGAAAGGTTAGGACAACTGGAGGCGAAGGCCTAGACCTTTGTCTAATGATTGACATCAGAGAAAGATGAAACTGATGCTTATAGACACTCTTTAAGTAGAATAACGATGGAGAAATTGTTAGTTGGATTCTTAGTAGAGATTCTTAACTGCTTTATATGGAGACCACAAACGGAAAGTAGAGAGGTTTTTAGGTTTTGCGTGGTCGAAGGTCAAAGCTCGAAATACATGTTGACATCCTTAAAGCTCTAGCTCGTCATGGACCGTTGAAGTTGACTCACATCATGTACAAGGCTAACGTAAACTGTGTTAGCCTGAAACAATACTTGGACTTTTTAATCCATCACAAACTTGTTGAAGAACAAGCATTGCACAAGAAAAGACATAGAATAAGAGCTGTTTATGCCATTACCGAAAGAGGTTTGATGGTGCTCAAATACTTCAGTGAAGTAAATAGTGCTCTCCAAATAGTTGAGGAAGCACACAAGTTCCCGGTGTTGCTGTATTAATGTATGCATTTCTTTCTATTCGAAACGTTAGAGGAGTTTAGAAAAACGGTAGGAGGTAATGATTTCTGGATCAGATTTTTCTCTTTGCTAGTACAGCTCTGAAAGTTTTTCCACAATGGTCGAAGAGACCTATAGTAAGCTCTGTTCTCTTTCCACTCTTGTCTGGTCTACCAGCCATCTTCCAACTCTTTCTAGGAGTAGCTACTTCCATTCCACACTTAGGACATTTGGCCATAAAACTACCCATTTACAAGGTTACGGATGGTTAATCATAAAACGTTTTCCATGTCGAATGAACGGATAATCGGTTAGCCAAAATCTCCAACGGACCTTCTAGGTAACCATGTCTAAACTCAATCTATGCAGGCAAAAGAACCGCATAACTCATTCCTTGGAATTGGTATTCACCATAAAAACAACTTTTTTACGGTCGTGTCGCTTTTTACATTTTATTGCTACAGTTTTTATGTCTTCACTTATCCACACGACTTTGCCAGAGTGTCCGTGTTCTGGATGAAACTTCAGGTCCGCTGGAATCTTCATTTCATCTCCAATCTTGATTTCCGTTATTTGCATTTCCTCCTAAACATATAAGGGCTGATGTCAAAAAAGTGATCACATTCACTTATGGCACGTATTTTTCTCTTAGTAAGAGACTACAACTGTTAAACGTTGCCCATAGACCACCATTAACCGCTACACCCTTCTACTTTCAGGTACCTGATAATCAAATTTTTTACATGCGCGCGTGTCATGAAGGCAGGAAGAGATAGGAGAGTGATAAGTGTCGTATAACATTCTACCTCTCCCTATCCTTTCAAATTATCTTCTAATCATTTTTAAACGTTACCTTAGTATTAGTGTATGCGAATTGTAATTGTATACACAAATAAGTCTTTTTTTGCACGCGCACCTAATGTTGATTACCCCGTAGATCGCAGCGCAAGAAGGACCTTAAGAACGGTACTTGCTTTCCACATCTCAAAAGACGACTATCGCGTACATTTGAGCGACTTCACTCATTTTTGTCGACTTTTTCTCCGGCTTTCTTGTATTTGTCTAACTCCACCCCGGTTAGCACTGTGAACCTCTTGGTTTCCGCCGGAACAACTGCTATTCTAATCCTTGCCTCTTCTTTTCTGGCTTCAAGGTCGTTCATCAGACATTTTGCAGTTAGCATGGCGGCCTCGTCAACCGTCATATAGCTTTTATACTCTTCCTTCAGGGCACCTTCCACTATCTCTCTTCCAATGCCTTCTGCAACAGCTTTGTAGCTCCGGTAAGAGCCGCTGGGATGTGTCTTAAACACCCTGTTTCCAATCTTGTCTACTCCCCCAATGATCAACGAGACCCCGAAGGGTCTCACCCCTATGCGTTGGGTGTACAGTTGTTTTATGTCCCCAATGCGCTTAGTCAGGACCTCGATGTCGACAGGTTCGTCGTACATCAATCGGTTGCTTTGGGCGTAGGCTCTCGCCTGGTCGATGAGAACACGGGAGTCAGGTCCCAGTCCAGCGATGGTCGCTCCAACGTGTTCGTCTACCCTATAGATCTTCCAAGATGGTCTCGGATCCTGCAACTCATCTCTGATGGGTTCCTCAGCTCCCAACACTACACCTTCAGAGCAGACTAATCCTGTTATGGTTGCTCCGCGCTTTACGGTCTCAAGGGCATACTCCACCTGGAACAGGCGCCCCTCAGGGGAGAATCTGGTGATAATTCGATCGTAGGCTATTTTTCTTCTGAACGCAGACAAACGGTTTCCTCAGATTAAAAGACTTTCATCCTTTACAGGTGTTGGTCGCTAAAAATCTTTTCTCATAAAGAATTCTCTTCCCAAGTAAAGGTTTTAGTCGTGATGTATTTTGCGGGCGCGCCAGGATTTCCACCTCGCGCGTGCCGGTATTGACCGTTTCTTTCCGCGCTTCATTTTGTGTTTCTTCAAGGCTGCTCTGGCTTCTTCAATTTTCGCCGTTTTGAACAATATCCGGATTTTGAATGGGTCAACGATCATTCGGTAGCCACATTTGAAGCACAGAGCTGTCTTCTGACCTTTCCTCGCATACCTCAACGACCCGCATCTGGGACACATGAAAACAAGATACAACTAATTTTGCAACCTCTACTAACAAATAAAATAAAAAGAGAACAATAACACAGTTATTTAACGATCACCACAGGACAACCAGCCTTGCGCGCACATGATTAATGGTTCCAGAAGTTTCTCATTTTTATCCAAGCAACCCGGATAAAAAAGTCATCTTTTTTCGATGACACTCAATTGTCCACCTCTGCCGACCTTCAGCTGGCGTTTGCCTCTGAATTTTACAACACGTGCGTTCTCAACTTGTATAATGTCTCCCTCAGAAACTGCATCTATTTGTTGGTTCCACAATGGTAGTTGGATTACTCCAGTTTCATCTGCGATGCTTGCGTTCGTTACCGTGGCAAAATTTCCAAACTTGGTGACGACGTTTCTAGGCTTCGGGATTTCAAGAATCTTTGCTTTTAAGTCGATTCGTTTCATTCCAGATTTCAAATCTCCGATTTGTGGGTGTTTAACTTTAATCTTCTTGGGTATTGTTTGCCTTGATGCCCTTGCGGGAGCAAAATCTTTGAGTGGACGATTTTCTTTGAGGATACGTTTGGGTATGGGGAATTGGGCGATTATTTTGCAGCTGTCAGTTACGAGAAAAATGGCGTTATCTCGTGTTTTCTTACGGTATTCAATCGAAAGGCTTTCGCATTTGGATTTTTGATGTTTCAAAGCTTCAACGAAGCTGTCAAAAAACTTTTCTGAATCGATTCTATGCTTCATTGAAATTAAAACAAGATACTTAAGAAGCTTAAAATCAGCAGACGAACGATATTTACCACGGGGTCGACCTCGCCCTCTTGACGTTTTCACTCGCATTTGACTCGTTCCAAGCGCCCCTTACTTACTATTTAAGAACTTTTTTAGCTTCATCAATCCACTTCGAAACTCTCTTCTCTGAAATCTGAAGCTTCTCTGCCAGCTCTTTTGGGTCAAAATTTGCCAGGTCTTGAACAGAGTTTACACCGCACGACTTCAATTTCTCTGCCCTACTAGCCCCGATTCCCTCTATACTGGTCAGCTCTCTAGGTTGTATGGGGATTGCAGACTTGGTCTTTTCGCTCCCCTTCCCCAACTCTTTTTTTGCGGGGGGAACACGCGTTAACGTGATTTCGATCGTTGAAACGTTTCTCATTCCGCCTTCTTCTCGCTGCATTTCTTCGGTTCCTATGGTAATCTCGCCTATGCTCAGGTTTTTCATGAACCTGCGCCTAGTTATCTCAGCAACATCAACAGCTGTTGTAATTGATCGTCCCCTTGCCTTCAAAGTAACTTCTTTAGTGTTGGATCCACTGAAACCCGTTATTATCCCTAACACGTAATTCATCGGGGGCTTTCTTCCTACGTATATGACGTTTGGTTCTCTGGACAAACTATTCATTTTCAATTTCCTCGTTGTCGGCGCTGCAAACCGATAGGTGGACATCACTTTTAAACCCTGCTAGAAGAGAAAAATTTGATGCGTTATGAACGCGCGTGCAACAAACTCTTGAAAAAGTTAGATAATAAAATGCTGAGGGCAGGAATTAAGAAGCTTAGAAAATGTTGCGGTTTTTCTCTCTTTGCCCCTGCCAGTCATCTCGAAATATCGCCCATGCGTTTTTCATATCAAACTTCTTGGTTGAACTAGACTCGTTTCGTTGTTTAGATCTACTTTTTAAGTAACAACTTTTACAGTAAACAGGTTTTCCTGCTGTTGGCTTGAAGGGTACAGTTGCTGAGTTACCACATTCAGTACATTTAATTTCGAACATCGTTTCTTGGTCCATATAGATTCACCTCTTTTGATTTTTTCTTGTTTTGTCAGCTAGAATAGCCTTGAAAAAAGTGAAAACGTCTGTATACGTTTTACCCTTTTAGGAAAGCGCTCAACTGCCTGACCCATGTTACACCAGCCCTTCTAATTAATCTTTGTTTGGGAGTCCAAAGCTAAACAACTAATATGGATAGCGCGCGCATTTGGGTTTAAGTTTATACATTCAAAGGTAAAAATTACACGACTCTTCAATAAATAGAATTATGTAAGAACAAAATAACGCAGGCGACTTGCTAGTTTTCGCTTCTCGTTATGGCTTAACCTTTTTATTTTCCTTTCTCGCTTCATTGCTTCGCCTATAGTGTCAAATCTTTCTGTGTAGACACGTCTCTTCGGTCTGTGCAATTTAGTGTATCTCGCTCCAACTCCTCTAATGTGCTGCTTAACTCGCGACTCTAGGTCCTTTGCATATCCAGTGTAATAACTTCGATCCTCACAGAGGAGAACATAGACGCAGTAGTGCACAATCAAGAACCCCTGACGCGAATGATTTTTTTCTGCTATGAAAACTGAAATAGTAGCGAAATATGCTATTTTACTTTTCTACGGTCGGCTTTTCTAGCCTCTTAACTGACTTTAGCTTTTTTCCGTAACTCCAAGTTCTGTGTGTGTCAGAAGCCTTAGAGCTTCTTCTTCGGTAATCTGAGGATTCTTTGCCTTCACATTTTTTATCTTTGATTCAAGTTTTTCTATTCCGAGCGATCGCACAAACTCTTTGATGACCGCAAGTTTGCTGAGTGTTATCCTGCTAAAATTACACAACATATATTTCTGTTCAACTTCATTGGCATCGTATTTCACCTCGGTTACAGGGTGCCCCATCAAGAATTGCTTTGTATCCCAGTCGATCGGTGAAAGATCTAATTCAGCTTCGAAGGCTTTTCTTAAACAATTGGGCCAAACACTCTCTTTTCTTAATCCTGCCTTCTCGGCTGAGTTTTTGATGATACGCCAGATGCTTGAGATCGCCATTCTGCCTCCAAAAGGTACGTTTCTGCCTTCAGAGACAAACAATGGGCTATTTGACGTCGATCCTTTCACCTTCTTGCCTTGTTCTCTCATTCTTTTAATTTTTCTCTTTCTTTCGTTCAGATAGGAGTTCAAGGCTTCGCACGCCTCAACTCCGAAGAAGGTGTAATAGGCTTCAAGAGAAGATTTTTCATCAATTTCTGAGGTGACATGAACTCGAATGGGGATCTTTTTCTTTTCGATTTGTTCTCCAATATGTCCATAGTTGAGGTTTCTGAGGGCTGTGATTCCAAGTCCACTTTGATACATGCATAGGATTATAGCTCGGTCTCTGAGTGAGCGCGTGTAGTCCGCCATGACATAAACTTGTTCTTTGGAGGGAATTATCTCGGTCTTCTTCGGGACTTTAGGAATATGGTTCAAGAGCAAAGAGACGCCGTTCGCTTTGAAAAAGGATGTTAAGCAAGCTCTCGTGTACCTTGCACTTTCGCGTTTCCCTGAACCTAGCAGCTCATTCACAAACTTTTGTGCGACTTGCCGAACCTCCAAACTTGCATTGACCAGTTTTTCTGTTTGTTCTGCTGCGTGTTCTCCGAGTGATGAGGCAACTAACTCACTCGGACTCTTGGTGGAAAATTCACTAAACTTGTACAGAGTCCTAAGGAAGCCAGGCATGGTTGCTCTCCACCCTGGCTTCTCTTTCAACTTCGATATCCATTTTTGAACATTTTCATCTTTTAACATGGGCTCAAAAACCTTTGGAGCCCTAACGAAATAGCCTCGATCGCTTCTCTTGCGCCATTCTTTTTCCATCTTCATATCTATGAATAAACGCCTCCTCGAGGTGAATATAAGTTTTTTTCGATGTCAATAAAAATCAATATTTCACGCTTAAAAACAACTGGGCACAAGATTAACTTCTAGAACTTCGGATAGAGACTGCCTCGAAGCCACATTTTGTGCAGAATTCAAATCCAATCTTAGTCTGCTCCTCTTGCATGCATGCACGCATTGCCTCTCGTAACTTCAGTTAAAACTGTTTTTTCATTTTCTACACATATTTTCGGTGTTTCGCGCAGGATACGCAGTAATAGACGATGCTTATTCTGCCGCTGATGTAAGCGCCTTGCTTCTTGAGAAGCATCCTAAGCCTGTGATCTAGACGTAGTGCCGATTTCCGTTTCTCTACGGCTTTATCGCGTGGTACCGTCTTTCCACATTGGATACACTGCACTACCTTGGCTCTACCCGACTGCCCCTTCTTGCGAGTTATCTTAGAACTCAAATTTGTCATCCGTCCTCTCTTATTTGTTTTTGGCCATTTGTGTTAAAATATTCTCCACCATACGCACGTATCAGATAACTTCGCAGTCAACTGATTCTAATTTGATTGCCAATGTTTATTACACCTGTCAGCCAGGAGTGACGTATCTGTAAGAGATGTATTTTCCTGCTGTTACACTTCTTCTTGTGATCTTTAGGGTGTCTCCTGGTTTCGCTCCGATTGCAATTGCTACGATGTCTGATGCTTTGATTTGGGGCAATTGGTAAACTTTCGTTCTGTATTTGTCCAATATCTCCTTTGCCTCTTCCGGTGGAAGTATTTCATGTTTTGGCACTAATTCGTGCTTGAAGATGTTGAAGGAGGGAAACGTCTTAGGTATCAGTTCTATCCTATATTTCCTGGAATTTCTCTTGGCAGCGAAAGTATATCTGCAGTTAGCCACTATAATTCCTCTCTCGACCTTAGCTACTTTCATGGCTTTTTCTAGATTGTTGACGTAGGCTACTCCGACCACCCTTTTACCTAATATACACCAAATGAGTACGCGTTTTCTCTCCTTGGGAATCCTAGCTAAAAAACTGATAATGCCTTCTTGCTTCTCGCGTTTTATCAGCTTATAGCGCCTAAGCTTCAAAAGGATCTGAGTCTTTCTTTCCTCTATTGTTTCAGTTTTCAAAACGAAACTCCATCCCAAGAATTCCTATTTTTGAAATCTCTTAGGGGAGCCTTACATCTCGTGCCAGCTAGAATCTTGAGTCCATAATCATGAAAGAGGGTTGAGTTTCTAAATATAGTACAGCTGAGCACTCCGGTTGTCATCTTCTTCGCCTACTTCGATACCTGCGTTGGCCGAGTTTGTATTGACCGCCTTGGACTCCTCCTCGGTGGGCGTTTCTTTCCAAGATGATGCGGCTGTTATATTTCCTCCTGTTTTTAATCCTCGGATTGAACGTAGGCTTTGATTTGTCTTTCTTTGAGCCGTTAATCGATCTGATTTTTCCTGCCTTCGAAAGCGATCCGTGTGTCGGCATATTTTCACCTCACAACTTTGCCTCTTATCTGGGATGAAGCAATATAAGGATTACTAATTTTCATTATAATCGAAAATAACATTTATATTATAAAATATAGTAACTCCTATTAACATGATGAAGATGCATCATAAGACCCTTCTTTTCAGAAAGCCGCCTAGAATTATGATCGTCCCAAAGAGTTATGTAATAATCACTAAAGAAGGCGTAGAATTTGTTATGGAAAGATACTCTTGTTCGGTAGCACTAGATCCTGGAGAAATCAAAATATACGAATTTCTAATTCGCTTGCTCTCCTTCGACGGAATATTGCCTCTGGCCTTGATAAAACGGCGGCGAGAAAGTGAGATTCTTAAAAAAGCACTGCAAACTCGTTATGTAACTGTTAGCGCCTTTGGACGAAAATTGCCAAAGAAAAAAATTCAAGAAGTCGTTGAAGAAATTTGGGGAAGAATTCCCAAGGGTATCTATGTTTAACCATTTGTTGGTGTGAGAATATGCCGATCTCAGGAAAAATGTACGTTTGGGGAAATAGGGCAAAAAACGTTTCAAAGGGACCTGGAGTTTATGCTCTCTATAATGCGGACAAGGTTCTGATCTACATAGGAGTAGGTATCAGTCTCCGAGAGAAATTCACCCATTATCTAGAAACAAACTTTTCTAACGACCCTCGCAAACGTGAAACCAGATACTACAAGAGAGAGCTAACTTCAAAACGAGAAGACAGAATGAAAGAGCTACTGGACGAATATGGACAAAAACATAGCAAGTTTCCAAAATATAACCTACCTCCAAGGCCTCCCGAAAAAGATATTGCCAGCGAACGGGCGTTCTACTTCTACGAGAAGACCGACAAACCAATAAACGAAGTAGCCTTCAACCCACAGGATCTAAGAGAGAAAATAAGAAAAGTCCCGGTTTCTTCGTTGGAGTTCCACCAAGAAAGAGGAGACTTCGCCAGATGGATTCGAAACGTTTCCAAAAATTTAAAACTTGCTGAAGCCATCGAGAAAATTGACAAAATTGGTGAAGATCTTAGGAGAGAGCTCCTAAGTTCATTGAACAATCCAGAAAAAGCGGCATGCCCCAGATGCGGAATCCAGACAACCCCTGTCAAGACTTGGAAAATGGCTGGGAGGCCAAGCAAGACTGGAGAAAGACTGCAAATTACCATAGGTCACTACAGATGCCCAAAATGCAACAAAACATTCCGAAGTGTGATCGCAAAAGAGAAGATCAAGGCTCACTAAATCTTTTTGTTTCAGTGTCCTCTCCTGTGTCTTGCGTTCCTTGCGTCCCTAGCTCTTCTCTTTCTCCATTCCTTCTTTCTCTGAGTTTCTATCCTTTTTCTAGGATAAGCGTAGTGTTTGGCACCCTGCCTTCTAAACTGATCCAATTCTTTGTAGAAGCTTGAATAGCGTATCTCTTCCTTGGAAAGTGATGAGATGATTTCGTTCAGTTTATTTTTGACTTCTTGTGAGGCAGTTTTGTCCCATGTCTTAGAGTAAGCTAGATAAGCCGCGTGGAATCTGAAGTCGGATTGTCTGTCAATTATTAGTTTTGTTATCTCTTCGTCGTTTGATTCTGTTTTCGATTCCTCTGTCGTTTCAGTTTTCAAGACGAAACTTCATCCCTACAGTTCTCATCATTCTCGCCTACCCCAGAGTTCCCCTTTGAGCATTCTCTGACAGCTGCCCGAATATCTGCACTTCGACTCGGATATATGCCCAACCTCACAAGTTTATGAAGTCTTTTCAAATGTGCTTTGGAAAGCAGAGCCAATAAAAGTTTCATGTCTTTTGCCATCTTACCCAGGTCGATACCTTGTTCCACACCCCTTGCAGCTGACAATGAAGATTTTTTGCATCAAACGTTGGTGCCCCACACGGTTCCACCTGCCACATTTTGGACACCTAAATAACCGGAGCCCCTTTCCATATCGCACGTCTTCCGCGTATATTGTCACAACACTCATTTTAAGCTTCCTCAAGGTGTATTGTAAATTATCACATCGTTCTCATCCAGCTCTTGGCGAAGCTTCATGACAGCGTGATTTACTTCCTCCTCCTTCTTGGCGCCAGTGCAAACCAGTTTCCCACTCGAGAAAATGAGAATCACCGCATTGGGATCCTCCATCCTGTAAATGACACCTGGAAACTGCTCTGGCTCGTACATCATTCTTCCACCTAGGTCAACTTCTTCCCCCATCTCATAGAAGCCCTCAAGATCCACATTTCCGCCTAAGACGACGGAAGCAACTATATTCTGTATTTTTATGCGGAGTTTACCGTGAATAACAATACCTGTCTTCTTCAGTTTCCTAACAACCTTCTTCAGCGCCCTTCTCGCTTCTTTCTCAGACTTGGCTCCGGTGCAAACCATCTTTCCAGTACGGAAGATCAGATTTGCTGTCCTCGGCCTCTTCGTGCGGAAAACCAGTCCTGGAAACACATCTGGTCTGTACTCAACGGTTGGAACCGCCTTTACCACAGCTTGAAGATCAATTCCGTGCTCTAGACTAGCTGAGGCGACGACGTTCTCAATTGTAATTTCAGGCTCCTTCTCAAGCTCGGTCAAGACTTTATCACCTTAATTGCGTGCATGCCTCCTTAGCTAATACCTTCTACGTCTCCTGAAGGGTCTTCTTGCAGATCTGTACAAAAACGACTCTTGCCTTTCGTTAGAGAGGTTATTTTTTGTATTTACATCTCCAATCTTTCTGTCCACCTTCTCTGCCGAACCTTGTCTTCCGATGTTGAGTCTCAAGAATCCTCTGAACAACGAAGTGTAACCGTTTCTGACTTCAATGACATCGCCATCAGCAAAGGCACCGATCTTGTCGTCCCAAAGGTTCAACACCGCGCATCCCGTTTCATCCCCCACGAGTGCCTCCGCGACTTTGTGCACAGAAAAGTCTCTTCGGGAGGTTACCGAACGGGGCGCTCCGATGTTAACGATCTTCACCGTTAGATTCACGTTTCTGAGACTAGGCTTCAATACGTCGACCTTTACAAACTCGACTCCTGCCTCAGACGCCATTCACGATCCCGCTATTTTCCATACACGTGATTACATTTTAGATAGAATGACGTTGGGATAACCCTGCCGTCGCCCACCGCTGAAAGCGGGAAACTTCCAAGGAGGTGAAAAGGGAAGATGGCGAGCGAGTTGTCCGCGTCTTAGGGAAGGTGGGATTGGTCACATATAAGAATTACTAATTTTCATTTAAATCGAAAAAATTAAATCAGACAACAAACTCTATGGGAAAGAGATGGGTTCTAGACCTATGGAAGGTGATGGTTTTTGAGTGAAAGGTGGGTTCAGGTCTCCGAGAAGATTCTGGGCCAGTTGAAGAAATCAGAAGCGGTTGAGAAAAAGGACCGCTTGGAATATGTTAGGACAATACGTTTCATCTTAAGCGCCTTGCAAAGAAGCTTGCT